>JGI12048J13642_10048065_pt1 | contig 11127 bp, 7 predicted proteins | sample ElkSlonscriptome_16_FD_13642 | JGI IMG/M metagenome (IMG submission 13642) | reverse complement strand
TGCGTGTTACCTCACCACAGATTAGCCGAGCCGTAATGACATCGTAACGAAAAAACCGCACCGGTAAACAGCGGCTAGCGCGGCGCCGATGCAGCCTTCACCGTCTTTTGAAGTGCCGTTATCCAATCTTGCAGGCGGCTACGGTTCGCGCCCATATCCCAATAGCCCACAAGCGAAGTCGAATAGGCCATAAAGGTGGACCGACCATCGTCCAACGGGATCACCTGAATGCTAATCCGGTCCACGAACCCGAAAACGGCGCTCTTCTGCTCGGCCTCTATGCGCAAGTCGTCATCCGAGATGGCGAGGATCGTCGTCCGCGGTTCCGCCTCGATAATGATACGCCACGCTTCGGCCAGCACAGACGCCGAAACATCGAACACCGGGGCGGTCTCGTCGACGGCGGCGATGCCGGAGAAGTCCGCCGGCGCAACAAGCCAGTTGTTGGGCTTATCGGGCGGCTGAAGAGTTGCGAAGTCGGTCATGGGAACGGTCACACTCACGGCGGTATCCGGGTCCTCCGTCGCGGAAGAGGCGCACGCGTTCACGGTGAGCGCCACAAGACATACCATTATCGCGAAACAGAAACTGGAGACACGTTGCATCGAAAACAACACGCGAACGATTACCGGTTTGTTGTTCCCGGGTATGACGCTGCTGGCGTCCCGCTACGCCACGCGGCGCTGCCCTTGCAATGCGGGCATATTCGCTCACCCGCCCAAGCGCTTTCAAATTCGCTCCTACACCGCAAGCACGGTCGGACCTTAGGTGTTTCGGTTATGGTTTGGTCAATGACTGTTTTATCCATTGACCATATATAGTGTTATCGAAACGAAATTGCTGGAACTTTTTTCGTCATCCGCGCACCCGCTCACCAGGCTGGAAAGTCGTTTGCGGCCGTTGACGGCAGGTTGCGGTGGCGTTTGAGGAAGCGGTGATCATCGCGATTAAGTGATCCAATGGTGCCTTACACTCCGTAACAACGAGGTCTGTTCAACCACATTGTTTTTTAGATTCGGGGTGGGAAACGTGGTCACTTATTTTGTCGCCTATGGTGGTACCGCGCTGGCATTCTTCATCATTGACTTCGTCTGGCTGAGTGTGATGGCCAACTCTTTCTACCGCCAGCGCATCGGCCACTTAATGGCCGACGATATGAATATGGCCGCCGCCGGCGGATTTTACCTGCTTTACGTGGTCGGCGTCGTGGTGTTCGCGGTAATGCCGGCTTTGCAGTCCGAGTCTTGGAAAATGGCACTGGTTCTCGGCGGACTGCTCGGTCTTATCGCTTATGGCACCTATGACATGACCAATCTCGCCACCCTCCGCGACTGGCCGGTATCCATGGCAGTGGTCGACATGGCTTGGGGCACAGGCCTCACCGCGGTGTCGGCTCTCGCCGGCTATTTTGCGTGCCGGGCATTCACATAGCCCTCACAGCCGTGAAACCCTGGCTCCTTTAAAACCGCCGGTTGAGCGGCTCTAGCCAAAGGCACGTGTCCGACGCTGTCTCTACCCTACGACCTTTTTCTGTCTGTATCACAACCGTTTTTCCCTTTCGTTTCGCCCTCGGAAATGCCAGATGAGAGGGGTACGGATAAGCGGGAGAGGCTTCGGTATCGGTTGGAGGCCATTCCGGCTTATCGCGACCAGCACGGGGAGGAACCAATGGAAATCAAATCAGTGGGCGTCGTCGGCGCCGGAACCATGGGCAATGGCATCGCGCAGATTTTCGCGCTCGGCGGTTTTGACGTGATCATGCGAGACATCAAGCAGCAATTCGTCGACCGCGGCATGAAAACCGTCCAGAAGAACCTGGAACGGATGGCCACCCGCGGCAAGATCTCGCCCGAGGACAAGGATGCCGCGCTTGGGCGCATCACCACCACCACGAAGATCGATCCGCTGGCCGACCGCGATTTGGTTGTAGAGGCGATCATCGAAGACGTGGACGCAAAGCGTGAGTTGATCCAAGTGCTGGACGCGGTGTGTCACGACGACGCCATCCTCGCCACCAACACGTCGTCCATTTCCATCACCAAGATCGCGGCGGCGTCAAAGCACCCCCAGCGGGTCTGCGGCATGCACTTCTTCAATCCGGTCCCGGTGATGCAACTGGTCGAGATCATCCGCGCGCTGCAAACCGCCGACGAAGTGTGCACGGCCATCGAAGACGCGACCCGCGCCATCGGCAAGACGCCGCATCAGATCAAGGACAGCTACGGGTTCGTGGTCAACCGCGTGCTCGTCCCGATGATCAACGAAGCCATCAATTGCCTGTACGAGGGCCTGACCGCGCCGGAGGAAATCGACGCGGTGATGCGGCTTGGCGCCAATCACCCCATGGGACCGCTATCGCTCGCCGACCTCATCGGCCTCGACATCGTGCTCGACATTATGGAAACGCTGTACCAGGGCTTCGACGATCCCAAGTACCGGCCGAGCCCGCTGCTGAAGCAAATGGTGGACGCCGGATACCTGGGCCGTAAGACCGGCCGCGGCTTCTTCAAGTATAGCAACGGCTAACCGGGGAGTGAGCGCCCATGTACATCAGTGTACGACGGTACAACAACGTGGTGTCGGTCAGTGAGGTCTGCAGCAAGATCGCCGTCAGCTTCGTGCCGCTTTTGCAAAAATCCCCCGGTTTCATCGCCTATTATGCGGTCGACGGCGGCGACGGAACCATGGCCACCATCAGCATGTTCTCCACCGAACAGATGGCCATGGAGTCCAACGAGACGGCCTTGGAGTGGATGAAGGAACACGTCGCCGACCTGCAGCCGGAAGCCCCCGAAATCACCGCCGGGAAAGCCCGTGTCGAAGCCACGGCCTAGAGCAATAGTTTAGAGCACGGTGCGACCACATCGAGTCGACCTGATCGTACCGTGCTCTAATATCAACGCTCACCGATAGGGCGTCATTGTGATGGTTATGCCCATCAAAGCCGTTTCGGGGTCAGGATCACGGTAGCAAGTGGGGGCACATTCAGGACGATCGAATGGGCGCGGCCGTGGCATTCGAAGTGCTCGGCCATCACCTCGCCGGCGTTGCCCACATTGCTGCCGCCGTAAAGTTCGGAATCGGTATTGAACACTTCCGAGTACGCGCCCGGCTGGGGAACGCCAACGCGGTAACCTTCCCGGACCACCGGCGTGAAGTTGCAGACAACGACGGCGAAATCCCGCCAATCGGCGCCCTTGCGCATGAACGAGATGACGCTCTTTTCCCAGTCGGTGGTGTCGATCCATTCGAACCCTTCGGGCTCGCAGTCGCGCTCGTAAAGCGCCGGCAACCGGCGGTACAGATGGTTGAGATCGCGCACCAGGCTCTGCAATCCGCCGTGGGCCGGATCCTCGAGCAGGTCCCAGTCCAACCCGATGTCGTGATTCCATTCCCGCTCCTGGCCGAATTCACAGCCCATGAACAAAAGCTTTTTGCCGGGATGGGTGTACATGAACGCCAGGTAGGCGCGGAGGTTGGCGAATTTTTGCCAACGGTCGCCCGGCATCTTGCCGATCAACGAGCCCTTGCCGTGGACCACCTCGTCGTGACTGATGGGCAGAACGAAATTCTCGGCGAAGGCATAGGACAGGCAGAAGGTGAGCTGGTCGTGGTGGTATTTGCGGAACACCGGATCCAGGCTGATATAGCTCAGAGAATCGTGCATCCAGCCCATGTTCCACTTGTAGCCGAAACCGAGCCCGCCGAGGTACGTGGGCCGCGACACCATGGGCCACGACGTGGACTCCTCGGCGATGGTGGAGACGCCGGGGAACTGCTGGTAGAGGTGTTCGTTGGTCCGCCGCAGAAAAGAAATGGCCTCGATATTTTCGTTGCCGCCGTGCTCGTTGGGAATCCACTCACCCTGCTTGCGGCTGTAATCGAGATAGAGCATGGAGGCCACGGCGTCGACCCGCAGCCCATCCACGTGAAACTCCTCGATCCAGAACAGCGCGTTGTTGAGTAGAAAGTCGGCAACCTCCACACGCCCATAGTTGAAGATGAGGGTATTCCAATCCATGTGCTTCCCCTGGCGGGGGTCGGCATGCTCGTACAGGTTTGAGCCGTCGAAATAACCAAGCCCTTGCGGATCGGTGGGAAAGTGTCCCGGCACCCAGTCGTTGATGACGCCGATGCCGGCTTGGTGGCAGCGATCGACGAAGTTGCGGAATTCGTCCGGCCGACCGTAGCGGCTCGTGGGGGCGAACAGGCCGATGGGCTGATATCCCCACGAACCGTCGAAGGGGTACTCCGAAATGGGCATAAGCTCGATGTGGGTGAAGCCCATGTCGACCACATAGGGGATCAGTTCGTCGGCCAGTTCATGGTAGGTGAGGTAACCGTTCCGCCCGGAGCCTCCGCGCTTCCATGAGCCGAGATGGACCTCATAGATAGAGACCGGTGCGTCGCGGGCTATGGCGGCTTCGCGCTTACCCATCCAATCCTTGTCGGCCCAGCCGTACCGGGTCATGTCATAAACGATCGCCGCGGTTCCCGGCGACTGCTCACAGAAAAACGCGAAGGGATCGGCCTTCAGGGCCATTAATTCGCCCTTCTTCGATGCGATCTCGTATTTGTACAGCAGTCCCTCGCCGACGCCCGGCAGGAAGATCTCCCACACGCCGCATTCGGCCCGGAACCGCATCGGGTGCCGCCGTCCGTCCCAATCGTTGAAATCGCCGACGATGCTGACCCGGGTCGCATTCGGCGCCCAAACGGCGAAACCGGCTCCGGCGACACCGTCGATGGTCATGAGATGGGCGCCCAGCTTCTCGTCCAACCGCAGATGCTTGCCCTCGGCGATCAGGTAAACGTCCATTTCGCCGAGAATGGGCGGGAACCGGTAAGGATCTTCGACCCAAGCGGCCTCGCCCCGCGCGGTCTCGACGCGCAAACGATACGGGAAAAAGCCACCCTTGCGGCCGATCGGCCCGGCAAACAAGCCGTCCTCATGAATGCGTGGCAGTTCCGCCACCGACTTGCCGGTTTCCGCCTCGACCACATGGACGCGTTGCGCGCCGTTGGGCAGGAAAGCACGCACCTCAAGGGCACCGTTCCGCTCCTGGTGCATGCCGAGAAACGAAAATGGATCCCCGTGCTTGGCGGTGACGATCAACTCCACGTGCTTTTGCAGCTGTTTCGGGGTCATAGTCTCAGGAACTCCTCTCGCTCAGGATACGACTGAGACCCAAAAGCGGGATGCGAACCCATGTGGGACGATTGGTGATTTCATACCGGACTTCATAAGCCGCCTTTTCAATGATGAACAAATCGAGCAGCGCTTGCATGTGCCCGTCCGCTTCCGGCCGCGACCGGCACCCCTCGGTCGCCCGGTCGTAACCGCGCATGTACGCCTCGACCGTACGCGCCTGCCAGTCCTCGGCCAGTGGCTGCAATTCCTCCAGTTCTTCCGGCGTTTCCGCTGTCTTGCGGAACAGCGCGGCCCAAGCGGCGTAGTCGAAAGAGCGCAGCATGCCGGCGACATCCTTCAGCGGCGTATGTTTTTCGCGCCGTTCGGCCAACGACCGCAACGGCTCGCCCTCGAAATCGATGATGTGCCAATCGTCCTGAACGATCAAAACCTGCCCCAGGTGGTAATCGCCATGATAGCGGGTCTTGACCGCCGTCACCCGTTCCGGCGCCAGGGACGAAATAATCTCGAGCAGTCGATCGCGTTGCGCCAGCACCGACTGAGCCAGCTCCCGATCCTTGTTTCGAACATTTTCTAGCCCGCGTTCTAGCATCGTCATGGCATCGTCAGCAAAGACCCGCACCTGCTCGGTCCAATCACGCAGATCGTTCACAGTGATGGGCTCGGGATCGAACGCGGGATCGCCGGTATTCAAAGCGAACGCTCGGTGCAGTTCTCCGGTCCGCACGCCGAGTGTCTCGGCCAGCACGAAGTAAACCTCGTTGAGATCCGGGATACCGGCCTCGATGTCCGATTGCAGCGCGCCTTCGTTCTCATAAATGCGCTCCAGGTGATGGAGGGTGAAATCCCATCCGCTTCCCTGATTTCGCACGAAGCCTTGAATGATGCAGAGCGCCGTGGACGCGCCATCGTCGTCGACGTGCTCGACAGCTCCCAGGAGCGGCGGCGTGTTGCTAAACCCGGCCTTCTCGGTGAGAAAACGTGCGACCTCGAGTTCCAGGTGGAGACCCTGCTCCAACCGCCGGTATCCCTTGACCATCATGTAATCGCCGATGATCACGGAGGTGTTGCTTTGCTCCACGTTCAACCGGCGCACCTCGGGAACACCATCGAAGGTGACTTTCTCGATGGCGCGGGTCGGCATGAACCGCAGCTGTCCGGGCGAGGCGGGAACCGTCCGCCCCTCGCGCACCGCCTCGACCAAGCTCAATACAAACCCGCCGTCCACGAACGCGTCGTGGAGCAATCCGGTTTGGGCCCCCCGGCGCGCGCGTCCCAGGGCGAAGGGCATCAGGCTGCTTGTCACATCTTCCTTGGCCTTCTCCCAGGTGATCGCGAGCGGCAGGAAATAGCGCTGGCGCTCGCCGCCGGCCAACTTGGCCCCGGCGATTGTCAGCAACCAGCTGCCATTGTTGGTGGAGAGCTCACCCGAGGCGAGCGATCGGAAGGACTCGATATGCTGGCCCTTGGCGGCGAACCACCGCGCTTTCGGAAGGTAGGAGGGCAAAATGTCCTGTTGATAGCGGTCGCGTTCGCGGCCCTCACACAGGCTGGGCCAGCCGTGGCTGAGAACCAGGGTAACCAGCTCCGGCATCCGGGGCGTGAGGTCCTCGTGCCACGATGGCGCCTCGGCCTCGGTTGTCAGCACAAACCAATAGAATGCGTAAGGCGGCAGGGTCAGCAAATAGGTCAGCTCGCCGATAGGCGGAAAGACACTGCGGCTGAGCAGTTCGACCGGAATGTACCCCCTGTACTGCGACAGGTCCAACTCCACCGGCTCTGCCGAACGCGAAAGGTTGGCGACGCACATCACCACCTCGTCTTCGTATCGGACGAGGTAGGCCAAGATCCTGCGATTGCCGGGATAAAGGAAGCTTACCTTGCCCCGACCCAGCGCGATCCGCGACCGGCGGACCGCGAGCAACCGCTTGACCCAATTCAACAAGGATGACGGGTCGTCGTCCTGCCGTTCCACGTTGACCGAGTCGTAGCCATAGACCCAGTCCATGATCGGCGGCAGATAGAGTTGCGCCGGGTTGGCACGGGAGAATCCGCCGTTTCGGTCAGGCGACCACTGCATCGGCGTGCGTACCCCGTTGCGGTCGCCGAGATAGATGTTGTCACCCATGCCGATCTCGTCGCCGTAATAGACGATGGGCGTACCCGGCATGGACATCAACACGCTGTTGAGAAGTTCGATCTTGCGCCGGTCGTTGCCCAACAAAGGAGCCAATCGACGGCGGATGCCCACATTGATCTTGGCGCGCGGATCGGCGGCGTAGAACTGGTACATGTAGTCCCGCTCGCGGTCGGTGACCATCTCCAGGGTCAGCTCGTCGTGATTGCGGAGGAAAATGCCCCACTGACAATTTTCCGGAATATCCGGGGTTTGACGCATGATATCGGTAATCGGCGCCCGATCCTCTTGAGCCACCGCCATGAACAGCCGCGGCATCAGCGGAAAGTGGAACGCCATCTGACACTCGTCGCCGTCGCCGAAATAAGGCAGGACGTCTTCCGGCCACTGGTTGGCTTCGGCGAGCAGCATGCGGTTGGGATGGCTTTCGTCCATGGCCGCCCGCAGCCGCTTGATGATGGAGTGGGTCTCCGCAAGGTTTTCGTTGTTGGTGCCCTCGCGCTCGCACAGATAGGGAACGGCATCCAGCCTGAGCCCATCGACGCCGGTGTCGAGCCAGTACCGCATCACACTGATCATTTCCTCGACCACCCGGGGATTGTCGAAGTTCAAATCCGGCTGGTGAGAGAAAAACCGGTGCCAGTAATAGGCCTTGGCCTCGGGGTCCCATGCCCAATTGGACGTCTCGGTATCGGTGAAGATGATACGGGTTCCCGTGTACTTCTCGTCGGTGTCGCTCCATACGTAAAAGTCGCGGTACTTCGATCCCCGCTTGGCTTTGCGCGCCCGCTGGAACCACGGATGCTGATCCGAGGTGTGATTGATGATGAGTTCGATGATCACCCGCAATCCGCGTTTGTGTGCCTCGCGAACAAACACACGAAAATCCCGCATGGTTCCATACGACGGATGGACGCCGCGATAGTCGGAGATATCATATCCGTCGTCGCGAAACGGCGATGGATAAAACGGCAGCAACCATACCGCCGTCACGCCGAGATCCTTGATGTAATCCAGCTTGGATGTCAGCCCGCGGAAATCGCCGATACCGTCGCCCTCGGAGTCCATGTATGCCTTGACATGGAGCTGGTAGATCACCGCGTCCTTGTACCATAGCGGATCGTCGTAATTCATCGTCGCGTCTCTCCCACACGTAGTGGGTGCCAAACTCCTGCCCGCTCAGGCTTTGAGTCATGGCACCCCGTTCTTATTCTTGGCCGGCTAGTGCCGGGCGCTGATCTTGAAAATTTCACATGGGTTTCCTTGGGGGTTGAGGCGAACCCACTGGCGGATGCCGCTCCATTCCATGTACCGGCCGGAGATCAGTTCCTCGGCTACGAACGGATCCCACACCGACAGTCCCATGTCATCCAACGGGAAATCGATATTGGCTTCGTGCGCGTTGAACGGATCGAGATTGACGGCAACGAAGATCATATTCGACCGGTCGGGCGTCATCTTGCCGTAAAACAGCACGTTGTCGTTGGTGGATGGATAAAACCGGAGATTATCCAGTTCCTGCAGCGCCGGGTTGGCGCCGCGGATCCAGTTGATCTTGGCCACATAGTCCTTGATGTTGCCGGGCCGGTCCCAGTCCCAGACCTTATATTCGTACTTCTCGGAATTGAGATACTCTTCTTTGCCCGGGATCGGCGTGGCTTCGCACAACTCAAAGCCGTTATACATGCCATACACGCTCGACAGCGTCGACGCCAGCACCAATCGGACCTGGTGCCCCGCCCGTCCGCCGGTCTGCAGATAGGGTGGATTGATATCCGGCGTGCTCGGGAAGAAGTTGGGCCGCATGTACTCTTTGACCTCGGTCTGCGTCAGCTCGGTGAGATATTCGATGAACTCTTCCTTGGAATGGCGCCAGGTGAAATACGTGTAGGATTGGCTGAACCCTATTTTTGCCATCATTTTCATCACTTCGGGACGGGAGAACGCTTCCGCAAGGAAAAGAACATCCGGGTGTTCGTTTTTCACCTCGCGGATCAACCATTCCCAAAACGGGATCGGCTTGGTGTGGGGGTTGTCTACCCGGAAGATCTTGACCCCGTGGTCCACCCAGAACAGAACCGTGGAAAGCAGTTCCTCCCACAGCGCCACCCAGTTGTCGTTGAAGAAATCGACGTTGACGATGTCCTGGTATTTCTTTGGCGGGTTCTCGGCGTATTTGATGGAACCGTCGGGACGGAACAGGAACCACTCCGGATGCTCCTTGATCCAGGGGTGGTCCTGCGAACACTGGATCGCGAAGTCCAGCGCCACCTCCATACCGTGCTCGGCGGCGGCTTTCACCAAACGGTCGAAATCGTCGATGGTGCCCAGTTCCGGGTGCACCGCCTTGTGGCCGCCTTCATCGGAGCCGATGGCATAAGGGCTGCCGGGGTCGTTGGGCCCGGGGTTGAGCGTATTGTTCGGACCCTTGCGGAAAGCCCGGCCGATGGGGTGGATGGGCACGAAGTAGAGCACGTCGAAGCCCAGGGACCGCACCTGCGGAAGACGCGCGATACAATCGTCGAAGGTGGCGCTTTGGCCGGGTATCTTGCCTTGCGAGCGCGGAAACATCTCGTACCACGCGGCAAACCGCGCCGCGACACGGTCCACCACCACTTCCAGCTCTTGGTCGTAGCGGACGCCGGTATCGCGGTCGGGCCAGCGCTGCACCGCCCCGCGCACTTCGTCGCTCAGAAGCAGGCCGGCGCGGCCGTCGTGGTCGTAGTCCTCGTAGAGACGCATCGCCTGCTTCAGCCGGGGCACGTCGGCGGCCTGCGCACGCGTCATCGCTTCCTGGACGAGTTCATGGCCCTCGATCAATTCCAGACTGATATCCTGCCCGTCCGCCAGCTTCTTCTGCGCTTCGTCGCACCACGTGGCGTACAGATCCGTCCATGCCTCGATAGTGTAGACCCAGGTCGCGTTTTCCGTAAGAACGATGCTGGCCTCCCACCGGTCCAGTCCGGGATTGACGCAGGTCATGGGGACTTCGTTCCAGTCGGGCTTGTCCTCGCGGCGGTACTTGAGCACGGCGGCGAGTTTGTCGTGTCCCTCGCGGAAAATGGCGGCGGACACGTCAAGCGTATCGCCCACCTCTCGCTTGATGGCATAACGCCCCTTCTCCAGTTCCGGCTGCACGTCGCGAATGATGATCGACCGGCTTCTCAGCTCGGTGCCGAGATCGTGGAACAGGCGGGTGGACCGGCCGCGCGCGGACTCGTCCTTGTGCATATGGATCTTCTGCGCGTCCCCTTTCGGTTCGGCTTCGGCTTCGGCTTTCACAGGCTTGTCGCCCTTGGGGGTCATCGGTTCGATCGCTCCGGTTTCAGGAAGGGTAGCGGCTTTGGGCTTTGGCGAAGTCGGCACATCGGGTTTCGGACGCGGGTCTGACGTAAGCACCGGAGTTTCCGGCTCGCCGGACTTCGGTGTCGCATCGGCCTTGGCCGCCGCCGCTGATTTTCGCGCGGGACCGGCCGCCGACGGTTTGGCGATAGGCGCCTGGCCGACGTCAGAGAGTTGTTTGGCGTCCTCTCCTTCTTTTCCATCAGACGCCGGTTTTGCGCTGGGCGTCCTTTTGGCGCCCGATGCACCTCTCGATTTTCCCGTGCCACCTTTCATCGATTTTTCCCCTCTTATTGGTTGAAGCGGACGGTCCCTATCCCGGAGCGTCCCGCAGCGACGTGGTCAGCGCGCATGCTGGATGATCAGCGCGACACTGTAGACGGTCATCGGCGCTCAGTCACGTGACACCCGAGCGCGCCACGGGTAAAAATAATCGGCCGAACCCGCAGCCATATGAACAGCGAAAGGCCGCAGCGGCTACCTCACAGGTTAAGGC
>JGI12048J13642_10536829_pt1 | contig 11129 bp, 9 predicted proteins | sample ElkSlonscriptome_16_FD_13642 | JGI IMG/M metagenome (IMG submission 13642) | reverse complement strand
GCTGAAGTTTGGTTTCCTGCCTATTTTACACTTCCTTTTAATGGGGCTCTGCGGTGCCTTCCTCACCGGAGATATCTTTAATCTCTACGTTTGGTTCGAAATCATCATTATCAGCTCCTTTGTGCTGATTACACTCGGAAGTGAAAAGGAGCAGCTGGAAGGGTCGGTAAAGTATTTTGCGCTCAACATGCTGGCATCGATCATTTTCCTCACCGCACTGGGTATCCTTTATGGTCTTTTCGGAACGCTGAATATGGCCGATTTGTCGGGGCGTATCGCTGAGGTAGAAAACCGAAGCTTGGTTTATGTATGCGCGCTTTTCTTCTTTGTGGGCTTCGGTATTAAATCGGCGGTTTTTCCGCTGTATTTCTGGCTCCCCGATTCTTATCACACTCCTCCCTCAGCGGTATCGGCCGTTTTTAGCGGCTTGCTCACCAAGGTTGGAGTCTATGCTCTTATTCGCGTTTTCACCCTTCTTTTTACCGACGATGTTTTTATTGATACCGTTCTCACAGGTGTAGGCGTGTTGACCATTTTTAGCGGCGGAATAGGATCTATGGTGCAAACCAATATCCGAAAAGTGTTTTCCTACCTTATCATTTGCCACATTGGGTTTATGGTAGTGGGACTAGGACTTTTCAATGAGCTGGCCCTTNCGGGAATGATGTTTTATCTCATTCACGACATCCTGGTCAAAACCAACCTGTTTTTTGTTTCGGGACTGATTTATAGAATCAAAGGAAGCGATGATATGCGCGAACTTGGGGGCATGTATAAATCCCATCCTATGATTTCGCTCTTACTTGCCATTCCCTTGTTTTCGCTGGTGGGCATACCTCCCTTATCGGGTTTTTGGCCTAAGATATCGCTGATTTTGGGAGCCGTAAAGGAGGGAAATTACCTCGTAACGGGGATGCTGCTTTTCGGTAGTTTTATTACGTTGTACATCATTGGAAAGCTTTGGGCAAAAGTGTTTTGGAAAGCAGGCGATCAGCTCAAAATCAGAAAAGACTTCGCGTACTTTTCCGATTTCTCAAAGACCAGAAAGATTCTTGTGATCGTCCCGGTAGTGATGCTCGGGCTAGTTAGCCTCTATGTGGGATTTGGCGCCGAACACATAAATACACTGGCCGAAAGAGTAGCCGGCGAACTTCTCGATACCAAACCTTATATTGAAACTGTATTAGGAAAATAAGAAACCCATGAGAACACGATTTTTACTCAATAACTTGCTCACCTTTATCTGGGTTGCACTTACGGGTACATTCACATTTCTGAATTTCGCTTTCGGCTTTGCCCTGAGCTTCGTGGTTCTGCGACTCATAAACAAAGGCAAATCAGGCGAAAGGTATTTTCGAATTGTGCCTCGCGCGATCGGTTTTTTATTCTTCTTTCTATATGAGCTTGTAAAGGCCAATATACATGTAGCTTATGATGTAATTACACCGACTTTTTACATGACACCCGGTATCGTCCGTGTTCCACTGGATGCGAAAACAGATTTTGAAATAACCCTTTTGGCCAATCTGATTTCGCTTACACCGGGCACCTTGAGTTTAGATGTATCCGAAGATCGAAAAGTGCTCTACGTGCATTCGATGTATATAGAAGATAAAGACAAGTTTATTGAAGGAATTAAAAGCGGCTTTGAGCGCCGGTTGCTAAAGCTATTGAGGTGAGCGTACACGACTATCTGTATTATATCATTTTGCCGATACTGGCTTTGAGTGCGCTGCTTATTTTCATTCGCTTTATAATGGGCCCTAGTTTATCAGATCGAGTTGTGGCGCTTGATCTTTTAATTACCACCGGTATCGGAGTTATTGCAATTTACAGTATCGTAACTGACCAGCCCACCTTCCTGGATATCGCAATGATATTGGCACTTATTGCCTTTTTGGGTACGGTGGCATTCGCTTATTACATTGAAAAAAGAAAACGAAAATGACCGATTACATCATCATGTTTATGGCAACTTTAGGTGCAGCGTTCGTTTTGCTGGCGGCTATCGGCATTTTACGGATGCCCGATTTATACTTGCGCATATCGGTAACCACGAAAGGTGCAACACTAGGCATGGGCTTGATTTTGCTCTGTGTGGCGATCTATTTTGGAGAAGCCTCGATCGCCACGAGATCTCTGGCCATCGTGTTCTTTTTGTTGCTTACAGCTCCTGTGAGTGCGCACCTTATAGGCCGCGCTTCTTATTTCGTAAATACTCCGCTTTGGAAAAATTCGGTGATGGACGATTTGAAGGGCAAGTACTCAAAAAGCACCGAAGGATCCAGCAGTGAAGAGAGCGATGTAACTGATCATGAACCACAGGGCGACGATGTCGGGCAACCAAAGAAAGAATAGCCCCCCACATACAGACTCATTCAACCTCTATTCTCAGAAGGACTTTTCACATTGAAAGAAAAAACAACATAATCCTCCTCGCAAAATCACGCATAGCCTTTCATCCAATAATTTAAGGCTCAAAGTTTAGTAAAAAGCGTAAGGTGAAATTTCCGTGCTCCTTGAGAATTCCGTGTTGAATATACTGTGCTATATGTGTGTGCGTAAGACACTACAAGGCTTTTTGGAGGTCATCAAAGTTCTTGCAAGTGAAGAAGGAAAGGATCTCACCAAAAAGGTTAATGAAACTCTGTTAAAAGAGAAATTTTGTGAACGAATAGATCGGACTGAAAAAAATATTCTTCCGCCAAGGTTCAATAAAGCTATTGTCAAAAGGTCCTGACTCCAAATAAATCATTCCGTTCGGAAGCTCTATATACTATTTCGGGAGAAAAACATCAGACTCGGGAAAACTGAAGATCTAAGTCATTGATTATTAACCTATATTTATGCATAGCAACATAGACTAACAGGTGGTGCTCACTGAATTTAACAGGACTTGCACGCGATGTAGGTGAGCTACTTCAAAACAAATCAGGATGAGAAATACACCGCATAAAACTGAGCGCCTGCACGCATTAGATTCGCTCAGAGCCATCATGATGATCTTGGGTGTCGTGCTGCACTCGGTGCTCACCTACATTGGTGGAGAGCCCTATGCCGCCTGGAAAATAAGGGATCCCTTGTATTTCAACACCAATCTCGAGTGGCTTTCGTCGTGGATTCACGTGTTCAGAATGCCCATATTTATGGTAGTAGCCGGGTTTTTTGCGGCGCTCTTGTTTTACGAGCGAGGAGAACTTCGAATGATCAAAAACCGCATGAACAGGATTACCTTCCCGTTCCTCGTTTTTGTGGTAATCCTTTTTGTGCCCGTTGCAGCAGGAATGAATTGGACGGATGCCGTGTTTGCATCACATCCCGACGCCTTGAATGAGGCATTGAGCCCATTTACATCCTTGGCTGCACTTCTGCCCACGCGAACCATGCATCTATGGTTTTTGTACTACCTCATTATGTTTTCGCTAGTGTCCTTTGCGTTGGGTCTATTGTTTAAGCAATTGCCGACGGTTTCAGGTTTTGTACACCGTGGATTTGAAGCAATTTTCAAGAGGCCGATATTAAGGCTGGTGGTTTTCACATCAATTACGGTGGGTATTTTGCTGTTTATAGATCGCTATTGGGTAAGTACATCAACCGGCTTTATCCCAGACTTTAATACGTTTCTTTTTTACTTTTTCTTTTACTTGTTTGGTTGGGTTTTGTTTAAATCCAAATCCCTGTTATCGAGCTTTAAAAAAAACGATTGGCTGTTCACAATCACAGGCCTAGCGTTGTTTTCGTGGTATTTTTTTACTGATCGAAGCGAAATGGAATTGTGGATGATCATGTCCATCAGATCCTTGTGCTGCTGGCTCTTTATCTTTGGCATGACCGGACTGTTTATCCGTTATGGCAGCAATCACTCTGCCGTCATGCGCTATGTCTCAGACTCATCTTATTGGGTGTACTTGATTCATTTGCCTTTAACCATTATCATACCCGGCTTGATCGCAGACTGGAACTTACCCGGTACCATCAAATTTTTGTTTGTGATGTCCGCCACGGCCCTTATTTGCTTCGCCACTTATCACTTTTTTGTGCGGTCCACCCTTATCGGAAAATTCTTAAACGGCAGGAAATACAGCCGAAAACTCAGTGAAATTAAACACATTGAGGAACCAAAAATGCAACCGGCATTTCAAAAATAAATTTAGCTATAACCCCGTGCATGCAACCAACAACCAAAACCACCTCGCCACTCAAAGCCACAGACCGCATTCTCTACCTCGATATCCTGCGGGGCCTTGCCATCTTGTTCATTTTTTTGGCCAATATCACTTACCTCTCAGGGACCACTTTCTACAGCGATGAGCTGGCTGCTTCTTTTGCTACGGCAAAGTTTGACCATGCATTGGATGTCTTCTTCTTCACCTTGATTGACGGAAAGTTCTATTCCATTTTCAGTATTCTTTTTGGAATTGGCTTCGTAGTGCAGTACAACAACGTGAAGAAAGGCAAGCGGTCATTTGTGCCTTTTTTTTCGCGTAGAATGCTCGGGCTGCTGCTCATTGGCGGCTTTCATCTGGTATTTGTATGGCCGGGAGACATTCTCACGCTCTACGCATTGCTAGGCTTCGTGCTAATCTTATTCAGAAACTTTAATGACAAAAGCTTATTGCGATGGGCTGCGGTATTGCTGCTATTGCCCGTGCTGCACTGGTGCGCGATGTATTTAACGGGAAAATTCTACCCTTTTGCCTTGTTTCAGATTGTGAGCGAGCATGCTGCTACACTTGGCTTAGTCACCCCCGAAACACTCGGTACCGAAAGACCTCGATTCAGCCCCGCTGCGCACATTGCAGGGACTGATTTTTCAATTTGGTTCCAAATGCGGGTAAAACTTCCTTTTTTAAGGTTGGGTGGAATTCTCATGGAAGGCCGCATCTTCAAAGTGCTCGCTCTTTTTCTGATCGGCATTTGGGCGGGAAGGCAGATTCTGGACAAGAATATTCTCGAAAACAAAACCTTCTTAAAGAAGATAGCAATTTGGGGTATTGCCATTGGGCTTCCCATCAATATACTGCGGGCAGTGGTGAAATACGGAGACCACGAAAGCGGGGCTCTTTGGAGTTTTCTTTACCACCTGTTCTATGCCTTGTCAGTAGTACCCATGGCTTGTGGCTATGCTGCTGCCATCGCTCTTTTGGTTATGGCAAAACCGCAATGGCTCGGGTGGCTTGCTCCCGTGGGACGCACTGCTCTATCCAATTACCTCTTTCAAACTTTCATTGCCATCAGCATCTTTTACGGCATCGGGCTGGGTCTCACGGGTCGCTTCGGCTTCTCGGTAGTGGTCGGGATAGCCTTGCTCGCTTTTGCCTGGCAGGTGCTCTTCAGCACGGTATGGCTGCGCTACTTTCGATTTGGACCCATGGAGTGGATCTGGCGGCAGATGACTTACGGCAAGTGGATCGACATACGACACAAGAGCGTCAATGCTCCTGCAGTAGTTGAACTAAAACCCCTGGAGCCATGAAGAAGAAATTGGCTGCTTTTCTCCCGAAAAAAGCCAACTTACGGCTGGATTCCGCTTTGGCGGAAAGCCCCGCATCGCGCTATTTTTCCTTCTCGCTGCTCTATTTCGCTCAGGGTATACCCGAAGGACTTACTTTCTTTGCCATTCCCGCTTGGCTTGCCATGAACGATGTTTCGCCCTTGGTGATCGGGAGTTACCTCGCCATGGCGGGTTTGCCTTGGAGCTTCAAACTGGTGCTGGCGCCACTCATGGATCGATTCACCATAAAAAGTATGGGGCGAAAGCGACCTTGGGTAATCCTGGGTCAAATCGGGTTGGTGGCTAGTTTTATAACACTGAGTTTCATGCCCGATCCGCTCTCCAACACCGGTATATTGATGGCTATGGGATTTACCATCAGCTTCTTCGGCTGCTTTCAAGATGTAGCTACAGACGGCATGGCGGTCGATATCATTCCTCTCGACGAACAAGCTCGGGCCAATGGTTTAATGTGGGGCGCGAAATCAATCGGAATATCCGTTTCATTGGCAGCCGGAACTTACATGATCAATCAATTTGGGTTTTCCACAGGAGTGCTCGTTCCCGCAATTTTCACTTCTCTCCTCATTCTGGTGCCCATTTTCTTCGTAGAAAGAAAAGGCGAGAAACGACTGCCTTGGAGCCGTGGGAAGGCTTCTTTGGAAACCCTTCTGCTTCAGCCCGCCAATCTCAAGGCAATTTTGCGCGATACCTATTTAGCCTCAACGAGGCATTCAAGCCTTGTTCTGCTGGCCTTCAGTGTAGTAAGCGGTATTGGGCTGGGCTACGGTCAAACCTTAATGCCTGTTTTCACCATTCAGGAACTGGACTGGAACAATGGCGACTATTCCAATTTACTTGCCTCAGCGTCGGTAGTGGGTGGACTTCTTGGGATGTTGATTGCAGGTGCTCTGGTCGATTTGTTTGGAAAAAAGAAAATGCTCTTCATTTATGGAACCCTCTGGATGATGGCTTATGGCGGCTTTCTTTTCTACCAATCAATGTGGTTTACCAATGAGGTGGCTTCTCTAACGATTTTTGCAGTGACTGCCATGGAAATTTTTACCCTTATCGCCTGCTTTGCCATGAGCATGGCCCATTGCTGGAAAAGAGTAAGTGCCACGCAGTTCACCTTGTACATGACCGTGGCCAACCTCGGACGCTCACTAGGCTCAGGAGCGGTGGGTTATATGAAGGAAGCTTTGAGCTGGCATTATACCTTCCTGGTTTTGCTGCTGATACTGGCATCGATGATTGCATTGGTGGGCTTTCTGCGCATTAGCCGACAGCGAATCGCTTTGGAAAGACTGGAACAAAAGGAGTTGGATAAAATGGCTAAGCCAATGGTCGAGGTTGATCTCTCAGTGAAGATATCGGAGGTGCTTAATTAAGGCAATATGATTGCTCTCAGTGGTTTCTTATGTATTCCGTAAAAGTGAGAATTACTCTCTAAAACAATGGCACCTGAACTAAAGCGGTTTCCCTGCTACGCCTATCAAGTTCTCCGTACCTTTCGCACCATAAAATCGATCTCTGTTTTGAAAAATTTCCAAGAACTGGGTATCCATCCCGACTTTGTAAAAGGGCTGGCCGAATTAAATATCGTCGAGCCGACTTATATCCAGCAGAAAGTCATTCCCATACTAATGGGCGGCCCTATCGATATGGTAGCGCAGGCCCAAACCGGAACGGGTAAAACGGCGGCCTATGGTCTTCCGCTTTTGGCAAAGATGGATCCGGGCAAAGACACCGTCCAAGGCCTCATCCTCTGCCCTACCCGCGAGCTGGCCAAGCAAGTAGCCAAACAATTGTTCAAGTTCACGAAGTACACCGAGAAGATATTTGCCGAAGCCGTTTACGGCGGTGAGCACATCGACCGGCAGATGGCTGCGTTGAAGCGGCCCACGCAGATTGTGGTGGCCACGCCCGGTCGATTAATCGATTTAGTTAAAAAGCAGGCAGTCGACTTGAACTCAGTAAGAACCGTAGTGCTCGATGAAGCCGATGAAATGCTGAGCATGGGCTTCAAAGACGAGTTAAACGAAATTCTGAGCTTCCTGCCAGCGGTAGAAAATAAATGGCTGTTTTCGGCCACCATTCCCGACGGGATCCAACGGATTATTTCCAAACACTTGAGCTCCGATGCCGAGCGCATAGAGGTTAAGCAGGAAGATGTTGTAAATGAGAACATCTCTCATCAGTACTTGGTCTGCGATGACGATCAGAAACTCTATTCGCTGCAGCTCTTCTTAAAGTCTGAAGCTGAGAATCGAGGCGTAATCTTTTGCAAAACCAAGGCAGCCGCCAAGAAGCTCTCGCAACAATTGACTGCCAAGAACATTGCTACGGAAGCCATTCACGGCGACTTGTACCAAAAAGAGCGGGATAAAGTTATGCGTGCCTTCAAAAATGAATCGCTGCGGGTACTCGTGGCCACAGATATAGCTGCGCGGGGAATAGACATCACCGACCTCAGCTTTGTGGCTCATTACCAATTGCCCGAAAGTGATGAATACTATCTCCACCGCAGCGGGCGAACGGCTCGCGCGGGAAAGGCAGGTGTCTCAATGTGCTTTGTCAACCACGACGAGGTAAAAGTGTTGAAAAATTATGAACGAAGCTTGGGAATTAAGTTTGTGCAGGTAAGGTAAGGTGAATAAAGCGTTTCGAATCAAACGATAATGTAACGAAGCATCCCGAAAATATCCGTTACGATGAACTTTATAAAAGCCTCATTTATCTTACCAAAAGAACCGACAAATCCTTGTCCACTGCGATCAGCTGCTCGGCTACCGATCCGATCAGCAGTTCATCTTTGTTGGTCACACCCTTTACCCCCACTACTATAAGATCGGCAAAGTGGCTTTTGGCATGGTCGTAAATAGATCGACCCAATGTTTTCTCGTCGGCATATTCTACTACAAGATCTATCTCTTCAGCCCTCTTTGTATCTGCTACGAAGTTCCGCAATTTCCTAAGCTTAGCTTCTGTTTGCTCATTTTGTAAATTTCTCTGATCGCCACCTATAAAGGGGAAGTACGCTCCTGGTAGTCTGAATACGTGATAGGCCGTAAGCTTTTGTTGATTATTGGTCAAAAGTGACAAGGCAAAGTTCAATGCCTTTTTAGAAAAGGATGAAAAATCGATTGCCACGAGAATATGCTCAATATTTAAACGAGAGGTCTCCGTAGTAAAAAGAATAGGCTTATGTAACAGACGAGCCATTCTTCCCGAAAAAATGCCGGTTCCTTTATGGACAATCTTCTTACCCATCAGGCAAAAATTCACTTCACTATGGTTAATCCACTCAGTCATATTATCCTTGCTGCCATCGCGAAAAAGCACTATCTCTATTCGATCAGCATCAAACCCCGATTCTGCCGCTCTTTCTTGGAGTTCCTCACTGAGAACATCTTCCAAAGGCCTATCCAGCTCAGGAAAGTGCATTTTTAAATCACCCGAGAACTCCTGTAGCTCGATGTAATGTGCCACATAGAGCTTTTCAATTCGAAATGAATTATTGAGCTGAGCCATTTGTCGCATCAACGTATAGTCCATTTCCGAAAAATCGAGAAATACAAGTGCGCTTGTCATAGGTTTTTGTTTTCAGGTTTATCGTTCGACTTTCCGCGTTTGGCGATGATATCTTTCAAACGGGACTCATAAGACGAGAGGTCTGCTTTTGTCTCCTCGGCTTTCGCTATAGCGTATTCCCGATTCAGTCCTTTGTATAAGCTGTACATCATTACAACGAGCACAAATGCGAAAGGAAGTCCCGTAGTTATGGCTGCCGTTTGCAAGGCTGTAAGCCCCCCTCCTACTAACAGCACGGCAGCAACGGCACCCTCAGTCACCGCCCAAAAAATTCGTTGGCCTACCGGGGCATCGAGTTTTCCACCGGCAGTAATGCTATCGATCACCAAAGATCCTGAATCGGAAGAGGTGACGAAGAAATTGATTACGAGCACCACCCCTATAGCCGAGGCAATTCCCGATAAAGGAAAAGCATCCAGCAAAACGAATAGCGAGGTGGATACGTTAGATGTAATCGCTTCTCCTATGCTTTCGATACCGGTCATTTCTAAAAATATTCCCGATCCGCCAAAAGCAGTCATCCACAAAAATGTAAGTAATGATGGTACCAAAAGAACTCCGGTAATAAACTCTTTTACGGTTCGGCCCTTTGAAACCCGAGCGATAAACATACCGACAAAGGGCGACCAGCTGATCCACCAAGCCCAATAGAATACGGTCCATCCGTTTTGCCAACCGGCTTCAGAAGCCGGAGTATACGATTCTGTCCAAAAACTCAGTTTAAAAAAATTCTGAACGTAAAAACCCATGTTTTGGATATACGACTCGAAGATAAACAAGGTAGGACCGACCACCAGAACGAATAAGAGAAATATCGCGGCTATGCGGATGTTGAGCTCTGATAGCTTCTTTACTCCTTTATCGATACCGAGGACTACGGAAACGGTAGCTACCGCAGTAATCCCGGCAATTAACAAAACTTGAGTGGTTACGGTATCAGGCAGTTCAAAAAGATAATTTAGCCCTGAGCTGACCTGCTGCACACCGAGGCCCAGAGATGTAGCCAAGCCGAAAAGCGTAGCGAGCACGGCTATAACATCTATTACATCGCCGATCCACCCGTGAATACGCTCGCCGAGCAAGGGGTAAAAGACGGACCGAATGGTGAGGGGCAGTTTTCTATTGAATGCGAAAAATGCCAATGCCAGGCCTACCAGTGCATAGATTCCCCAGGCATGCAAGCCCCAGTGCAGAAAACTAAAGCCCATGGCTTGCTGAGCATTATCCTTTACGGTTCCCGCGTCTAATGGAGGATTGAGGAAGTGATTCATCGGTTCGGCCACTCCCCAAAAAATAATTCCTATACCCATACCTGCACTGAAAAGCATGGCAAACCAAGCTGCGGTGCTGAACTCAGGTTCGGCATTTTTGCCGCCGATACGTATGCCACCCAGTTTGCTAAAACCGAGATATATGCAAAAGAATAGGAAAAGGTTGGTCACGGCCACAAAAAACCAACCACCGTAATCTGAAATGAATTCTTGCACATTGGCAAAAACCTTTTCCATAGGTTCGCCAACGATCAGAGTAACCGTAATGAAGGTAACGATGAGAAAGGAAGCGGGCCAAAAGACCGGTTTATGTATATCGAAGTACTTGTTTTTTTTCTTTTCGCTCATCTCTTACCTTTTCATTTTGTCAAAAATAATATCCCAGATTAATGTTAAAACGGGTATTAATGGCTGGATTTTCATCGAGATTATTGACCTCTTCGGGATCCGTTTCTGAAGGTCCCGGTGCACTGCCTACATCGACACCACGGCCTGAACTTAGCGCCGATCCCCCAAAGCTGTCGCTAAGCCATGGCTGATTAATCCCTGATGCGATATCAAAGTAGGCATAGATATTTCCTGCCTGAACCAAAAATCCCAGTACATTGTGCTGACTGGCTACGAATGGAATGTTTCTTCCGTTTTCACGGAATTCGCCGTACTTGTGCATGTAGGAATAGTCTTCGTAAAAGGTGATTTTCTCAATCGGTCCCCAATTAACCTTCTTGGCCCAAGACAAGCCGATGGAAAACATAGAAGCTTCTGAGGCC
>JGI12048J13642_11014281_pt1 | contig 11131 bp, 3 predicted proteins | sample ElkSlonscriptome_16_FD_13642 | JGI IMG/M metagenome (IMG submission 13642) | reverse complement strand
CGGATCCTGGTGCATGCACCCGAAGGTGTCTCGGAGCAGAGGATTCGGGAGGTGGTCGACTCCAAGCGTCAGTGGTTATTCGAAAAGATGCGGCACCCACAGAAATATGCGGGGGCACCGCAGCCACCCGGCAAGGAGCTGGTCAACGGCGAGGCGGTAATGTATCTGGGCCGCAATTACCGCATCGCCATCACCGACACGGCGTCTGGCGACGTCGAATTCAACCGCCAATTCCTGGTGCCGCCCAGAATCGCCGCCGGCGGCACCAAGGCATTCTCGGATTGGCTCCTGGTGCGCGCCGAGCAGAAGATCCTACCCCGCGTCAAGCAGCATGCCCGTCAGCTCGGCGTGACCTATCGCGACGCGGAGATCTCCGAAGGCCGATTTCGTTGGGGCTCTTGCACGCCCAAGAACGGCTTGCGGTTCAACTGGCGCCTCATCAAGGCCCCAATGTCGGTGGTGGACTATGTCATCGTCCACGAGCTGGCACACCTTATCGAGCCAAACCACACACCGCGGTTCTGGAACATCGTCAAGGCGCAACTCCCGTCAACCGAAGATTCGAGGCGCTGGCTGCGCGAGCATGGGGAGCTGCTGGAGCACAGTCTGTAGTGTTGTCTCCAGCACCATCACACGTATCAAACGTCGCAGATTTCACCGCCTCACTGCGGGCCATCCTTCCCGCACTGGGCCACCATCCTAGCCTGCGCCGGACGGTCTGGTAACGACCCACAGCGGACATCCCCGGCCGATAGGGAGAGATGTGTGTCTTCCGCAACAAGCGCACTGGAAGTTTGCCTACTGAGGCTAGCACTGCTGATCGCAGCGGAATTGTTGGCTAGCAACGGTTACCGACCGCTCCTTCCCAGAGAGCGGCCGCTAAAGGTCAGCCGGCCGGGTGGCGGCTCAACGCGCAAGCCCGACATGTAGCCCGGGTCAAATCGTAACGCTCCGGTGACAAAGCAAACATTCGGAGTGACACAAGATGCCCACAGAACCGCCCGGACTTGCCGTCGGGCCGCAGGGTGTGTAGCTGATTAGCGATCCTGCGCGAGAGACGACTTCGGTGAGCCGGTCCCCCGCCGAGGCTCCGAACGACGCTTTCTTGGCCTTGCCGTTGACCGCGCCCCCTCGGGAGCGCTGACCAGACGCGGGTCGCGCTGTTCAGGGATTCCCTATCGGGACTTGAAGTCCGGTTCGTCCGCCAAATCCGACTCCTTAGGCTCGTGCGGTGAAGATTTCGTCAGCGCGCTCGAGGATGTCCGGGGTGTTGGCTCGACGGAACGCTCATCGCCATCGCCCACTGTCATGACGCCGTCAATCCGCTCGATAAGCCCAGTGGCGTTCTTTACGCCGAAGAGTCGGAGGATCTCCCGGGATTTTTGACGCTTAGCACCGACGAGGCGGTTCATCATGGATTTGAGCGTGCATCCCGGATTGTCCCTGACAAAGTCGCGAATCCAGTCGGCGATGGCTTCTGGGTTAAGCGCTGCAACGGTAGGACCGGCAGTAGCCGGGCCCACCGCTGACGCCGGACCGGATTGACCGCCACTCGCTCTGGGGAAGCCCTGGCGAGCGGTCGTGCTCGATGGGACCTCCGCAGACAACTCCAGCGTTCGATTAGCTCCATAGCCGCGTGTTGTAACACCTCGGATCTGTTCGACGAGCATGGTGGCGTTGCTGACGTCGAAGAGCCTGTAAGTCTCCTGGGCACTGTGGCCGGTCGCCTTTACAAGATGAGAGATCGCTTTGGCGAGCAGAGTACCCGGGTGGTCGCGCGCATAGTCTCGTATCCATTGTGCGATGATCTCGCGGCTGAAATTATCAGCGAGCCCTGGGCTCCTCTCCTGGGTCGCGGAATTAAACTTCGTGGTGGAGTCCGTAATCAGACGCGCGCTGCTATTGATCCCCTCGCCGACGACTTCAATGCCCGGTATTGCGGCAAACATTTCGTAGACCGAACTAACCCCGAAAGATTTGAAAATATCCGCGGTTGTGCCTCCGGTCACCTTTCTCAATTCGTGCATGACGGCCGCCAGTAGCGTGCTCTTCCCAGCAGAGAATCTGCGCCGCACCAGTTCGATGGATAGATCGACGAGGCGCTGCCTGCTCAGATCTTTATGCTTGGATCGCGCCTTCCCACGCAGCGGCACCTGCTTGGAGGGGACCACGGGGGAAGGCGAGCGCGGTACGCGACCGAAGGGCTCTTCCTCCTGGAGATTGATGACGTAACTTCCCTCCCCACCCTCAATGCGAACTCGAACCAGTGTGCGGAGGAGATGGCGAATCTTCCAGACCTTCGCCGCCTTGCAGATCAAATCCAAGTCGCCAACGCACTCCTCAATCGTGTCCTCCAGAACGCGGAGCGGCATCGGCAGGCCGCCGGCTTCCGCGGCGTTTTCAAGCGTCGTCATCACAGTCCGCTTGATATCTTCAATGAGGGCGGGGGGCTCGACGCGCGCGATAGCGTAGGCGACGGGTCCATCGTCCCCTTCGACCCGGGAAAACTCTACGTAGGATCCCTGCCGCAGCCCGGATCCATCGCTGCCGGAGACGTAAGCCAAATTGAAATGGATTTTCTTCGTCTCGCCCGGGGCAGTAATACACCCATCCTTTTTGTGCCGATTTAGCGCGACCACCCAGCCACGTCGCCGAGGATTCTTCTCAACCGGGTGCTCTAGGCTAGGCTCGCTCGCCGGTGGCTCGGCAAGCGCGTCCTGTTCGACGGTTTCGATAGCATAAGCTACGGGTCCCATGTCACCATCGACCCGTGTGAACGCTACGTATGACCCTACTCTAATCCCAGGCCGGTCGTCCTCGGCGACGTTGTTCAACTGGAAGTAGAGATGCTTCGACTGACCGGGGACGCTGATGAACCCGTGCTTGCGGGTGTCGCCTACATGGACCACGTAGCCCTCTTGTCGACGGCTATCCGTGGCGGACTGCTCTTGTGTGGGCTCGGCCGTACTCGGCTGAACAAGGGTCCGGTCTCCGTCGTGCATGAGTCGGAAACGGCCGGTGCTTCGGAGGTAAGCGACCAGGTTCTCCTTCCCCTTGAGTTCGAACAGCTGGTCCAGACCGAACGCCGCTTCGACTCGCTCGCGCAGAGCCGCAACCTCTACCTCGGCGCCGATCGCGGTCCTAGCGGTCACAATCGTCTCGACGAACTCGAGCACACGATCAAGGTGGAGTCGTTTGACGAGCGCTTCCCTCTCGCCCGCTTCCATGGTAGCCGCGACAGAGGTGACCATTTCGACGCGCGCCGGGGGCCGTCGAAGCGTCCCACCCTCCACGTGTCCGCGTTCGACACTCCATGCCTTCAGCTCGGTAGGGGAGAATCCGAGGAAGAAGTTGACCCGTGTATTGACGTCGTCATGCGTGAAGTCGTGGGGCACGAAGAACGCCTTGATGGCCCCCTCGAGGTCAATCCATCCAGCCTGCGGCCCGCTAATCTCCCGGATAGACCCGTTGACCCGTCGTAGCGGCTCGGTCCTTTGCCAAAACCTCTTCTCCTGGTCAAATTCCCCCAGCTCCTCGGTTGCCACGATGGGGCACCATTCAGGGTGCTCGGCGAGCCATAGGTGAGTGTAGCCTCGGCGACCGAAGAAGAGCTTCCCGGAGTTGTCCAAAGCCTCCTCAAACTCGATTATCGAGTCCGTTCGATCCCAGGCCCAGAGCAGGAAATGGAGGATGTACTTGTAGTAGTGGGCCCGCCAGGAAACCAGCTCGCGAGTCCAGATCCGAAGTTCTCCGAGGGCCTCGTCGATGTCGAATTGCGGCAACAAGCGGTTCGACTCGAACCACATGCGGTAATCATCAGAAAGACGGCGTCCCGAGCGGAGATTGCTCGCCATCAAATCGCGGATACGTCGCAGCTCGGCCTGGCCCAGCCTCGTCCAACGTGCCCGTTGTTTCCGCGGCTCAGACTCTCCGGCACGCTCAATGGTTCGCGCCAGATAGGCATACGCGACCGCGCGGCGACTTGGGGGGTTGTCCGGGGTGCGCTCGAGCTGGAGTTCCCAGAGTTGAATGGTGTCCTCAACGTTCCCGTAGAGCGACTGGATATCGCCGAGGCAAGTGGTGAGGTATCTGTCTTGGCGGTCGAGGGTGCCATAGAGCTCACCGGCACTTTGGAGCAGATCGTTGGCGATAGAGAGCTGCCCCTGAACCCAACTTCTTTGGTGCTCGGGCAGCTCACCGATCGAGTGGATACCCGCCAGCTCTCGCATCCGGCTCAGCACATGCGTAATCATCTGCACGTGCGTGATATAGCCGTACATGTTGTCCGGCCGTATTTCGCGGGTCCTGCCGAACGCCTCGGCCGCGCCGTCGAAATAGGGCTCGATTTCGTCGAGTAACTGTGCCAGGCGCCTGGAATCGGAGCCGCGGACGACTTGGCGAACCCGTGAGCGGCGCACCAGCCCGAGCGTATGGTGGTGAATATAATCGTCCGGGGCCAGCGACACAGCCTTGACCAAATACGACTCGGCTTCATCGAAGTCGCGATCCATGCGGTAAATGTGATGACGCCCAAGGTGGTTCCAGAAGTGAGCCTCTCCGGCAAAGCACTCGGTGAGCGCCAACAGGACCTGGTGCCCCAGGGTTTTGTCGATCGCATCGACGTCCTCGATCAGCGGCGCGAACTCTTGGCGGTCCTCGGCGTCATCGACACCGCGGCCAGAGCGCTCGATGAACAGCTGGCGGAGTAGGTCAATGACGACCTCGGAGTCGTGGTCGACGACTCGGGCCAGGTCTTCGATGAAATCGACGGCGATCTTCTTCAACTCCAGCCGCCACGCCCCGGGGCTGCGTGCCTCTACCAATCGGTCGAAGACCTCCTCCGAGATGATCTGGTGCAGCAGCCGAAGGCGCCCCTCGCGGTTGACGACCAGCCCTGCGGGCCGTTCGCCGAGGAGATCCGTTGGGCTGAGATCAGTGACGCGGCTGAGCTTGCGGTCGATCAGCCGTCCCAAAATCGACTTTTGGAGCCCCGAGTTGGTGTAGATCGTGATCATCGCCAGGTAGCGAAGCACGTCGGCGGCCTTTCCCCAGACATTTTCGAGATGGTTGGTCACAAAAGACTCCGTCCCTTGGAAATCCCGCTCGTAGGTGACCAATCCGTAGAAGAAGGGTGTGCGGTACGCCCGTAGCCGCTCGTCCGAGGTGATGCGGCCCAGTTCCGTTCGACGATGCGGCTCCTCGGTCAGCTGAAGATACCGTTGCTTGAAGCGGTTCGCTTCCTCATTCGACGCCATACTCCCTGGCAGGAAAAGGTCTCCCTCGCTTCCAGAAGGCGCAAATGACCGACGCAGGTAGAGCAACACGACACGGGCGTTGCGCGACGAAAGTTCTCGATAAAGGTCCTCTCGACGTGCCTCGGGAAGCACATCCGACTCGGCGATGAGCAACACCGGGAGCTCGGCTCGCGTGTAGAGGTTTGCGAGGCGGTCGGCCATGTTTGGCGAGTAAGTATGAAGAATGACCGTAGGAACCTCCCCACGTAGATCCCAGGCCAGACGTCGCGCGAGGGTCGTCGCGCCCGCTCCGGGATTGTGGTAGAGAACGATCGTGCGCGTCTTCGGCTGTGCCAAGATGTCCCGAATACGGCGCTCGACTTCCGGTTGGAGATCCCGTTCGATATCGACGCCTACGTGGAGATCGAACCAGGTAGGCGGGTTACCTCTCCAGAACGCGTCTTCCGGCGCATCCGCGCTCGGCGACACCGCTTCCTCGAGGATGCGGGAGTGCAGGACGACGAGATTCTCCTCGAGCGCACGGAGCGTTTCCACGGGGAGCACGCAAGGGCCGTCTCGGCCGGGTACCTCCGCCAGGCTGACGGCCACGGATGTGCCGAGGTCGTCAACTAGGAAGTCTAGGGCCTCGGAAACCTCCAGCGGGATCTGTTGGTATCCGGTGTCGACACCGGGCAGGCGCGCACTGCCGAGCAAGATCGTCCGCGCTTTGCCGCGTGTCTCCTCTTCGATGGCCGTGATGGTCCGCGCGACGCGCTCTAGCGGCAGATTCGCATCGAGGCCCGCCCCAGGCATGACCACGACCACGAGTTCTTCTGGGCTCAGGAGTTCAGCGATACGGCGAAAAAGCGTACGGATGTCGTTCAGCCTCTCGTACCGCCAGCGGTTGAACTCGAGCGGTTGCTCGTTCTTGAGCTGCCAGCCGTTGGCCATCATCCAGGCCGTGCCTCGAACGAGCAGCGCTCTGGACAACTCCAGATCGCCGTTGGGGCCGGCCCTGCGGAAACTGTGCACCTTGCGCTGGGTCTCAAGGACCGGTGTCGCGTACCGATGCAGTCCGGACTCGTCGCTGTAGGGGTCGAGATCGATCACCACCGACCATGGCAGCTTCCCTAGGGACTGCAGCCGCTCGTCGTCACCGAGGCCCTCGGCGATGAGAACATAGCGGTTCCCGTCCTTCACGGAGAAGCGTTCCGCGGCGTTCCAGAACTGCGTCCAAATGGCCCGGTCGCGAGTCTTAGATGTGGTCCGTGAGGCGTGGTCTGCCGCTGACATCTGGCTTTCTAGGAAGCGATCGAGGTGATCGGGATGGAATCGCGCGACGTAGTCGCGAGCCGCAAGCCCCGAGTACAGCAGGGCCTGCAGCCGCTGGTTCCGGCCCACGTCGCCCTCGTCGACGTCGAGCGGTTTGTTCGCCCAATTCATACCTGCTGCGACGCGGCCGAGCGCAAACTGTTGCGCAAGCTCGTCCCGCCGGCGGCTGTGATGTCGTTCGATCCAGGTGTCGACAGCACGCCGGATGGTGGCGACGCACTCCAACAACCACATCTTCGCGCCGGCCGGGCGGGAACTCTGGCTGGTGGGATCGAGGATCGCCCGCAGAAGCGAGACCATCTCACGCGGGTCTTGTTCACCCAGGTTCCGCAGCAGTAGGAAGACCTCAAGATACGACTGATCGAACCCGATCGGACGTTCGTCGGCGGATAGCCCGAAGTCGATCAGGTGGTAATCGTTCGCTCGCACGGGCTGACGAACCAGGAGGTTGCCTCCGTGCAGGTCGTTATGGAGGAGCCCGTCCAACACCGGCGTCGCGGGCCAGTCCGCGTCGCGTGCGAACTCATGGAACCACAGGGGATCGGGTATTGCCTCGCCGGAGATCAACCGGATCCGTCGATCATCGAAGTGCTCGGCGGCGAATCGGCGCAACGGTGTGTCCGGGTCGAGCCTGTAGCCCAAGAGTTTCTCTAGGATCTCATAAGGCCGGGCATCGTCGCGCGGCGACTCGTTGCTCCAGGCCGTGAGCGTATCCTCAATGACTTGCGGCACGATCTCAAGGAAGCCAGGGCAGGAACGCAGGTCCGTGGTCGAGTAGTTGATCAGGCTGTTGCCCGCAATCTCGTAAAGGATCGCCAGCCCGTCGTCGGTCCGGCAGCTTCGCCGCAACTCCGGTAGGTGATTTTGCGAGAACACAAGGGAGCGCTCGTAGGCGCGGGCGTGCGTCGAGTCCTCGTCCTCCTGATCTTCCCATTTCGCGGGAGGATTCAGCTTCAGCACGTAGTTGCCGGACTCCAGGTCGCCGCGCCCGGGATCTCGCACGTCCAGGCGGAACACGACAGCGCCGGATTTGCCCGCCTTCATCTCGTGCAGTTTCGCAACGCCATTGTGAATCCATTTATCGAATGCGGTCTGTACGAGCGCCGAAAAACGCGCGCAGGTCGGTGGCAGGGTTGGTAGGGGCATCGTGCGATCGCTATGATGTCTTCGTGGCCGAAATCACTGACGTCTCCCTCGAGGAAACTTCCGATCGAATCGCTGGCTATTTCTTTTGGGTATCTAGCTTGCTGGGCGCGATCTTCAGAAAACGTGATGGTCAAGGAAAAATCTACGCTGCGGTTACATTCAACTTGAAGATCCGCGCTCGGATTTAGCACGCCGCTCTTCCCTCCCATCCGCCGCTAAAGCCGGAGCGAATCCTGCATCGTTCTGTGATACGCGGCGAAGGGTCCAGCGTTGCGCGTCCCGTGAGAATCGGCTTCGCAGATCATCCGCACCGCATTCGCCTCGGCTATTCCTAGCTGCATGTGGGCGAGCGCCGCCGCGATAAGTACGACTTCACCGACAGCTGAATACTGGAACTCCCGGGACAGCTAAGTTCCGCGAGTTCCGTAGACAATATATCTAACGCGAGACATCCGGTTCGAGTCCAGCGGCTGCGGCTAGCCAGGGTACCGGTCCCGAGCGTCAAGTTGCAGCGTTTACCGGCCATAGCGAATCCATGCTTTGCGGACCGGAGAGGCGCGAGTCCGAAAGGAGAGCAGGACCTCAATTTCTGTTGCCTTCATGCAACCATTAAGGTCGGCCGCCCACCGCGCGAATGTCTCTTCCTGGCCGATTCCTGCCCGTCGGCGATCCCCTGACACTTCTTTCCAGGTCTCGTATAAGGACAACCGCTGCAGCGGCGTAGCAGTTCGGCAAGGTCGCCGCGGAACTGCCCGCCGAGAATCCCGTGAGATAGCGGGACCGACAACAGTAAGGATGTTGTCTGGACAACTGCAAATGATTCGCACACTTCTCGATGATACCGCATCAATCGCTTGGCGAACCCACGTCACGTACCCGTCAGTCCCGGCGTCAGGCAACCCTTTATCACGCGACGCTCGCGAAACGGCCGACGACAACGTTTTCTTGGTCCTCCGTTCCCAACAGTAACGCGAGGCGGTTGCCCAGGCGTCGCCAAGCATCCCGCTGCTCGGCCTTCAGCTCGTGGCGCTGGTAGATCCGCTTGAGCTTATTCTGCTCGACATGGTTCAGGCAGCGCTCGATCACCTCGCCGATCACACCTAGCTCGCCCATCAGGGTCGCGCCTGTGCGGCGCAGATCGTGCGGCGTCCAGGCGCCACCGGAGAGCAGCAAGGCGCCGGTGGCCTTGGTGCGGTTGGACAGCGGCTTGTCGCGCATCCGGTCCTTGATCTGCTTGGTGATGGATTTCAGGCAGACATGCCCCTTTCCGTCTCTGGCGGGCAGGCACCAATCCGTGTCCCCGCTCAAGGATTGCAGGGCCAGGAACTGTTCCCTGGCAAAATCCGAGAGAAAGACATTGTGATCCTTGGCGTTTTTGGTGTTGCTGCCAGGGATGAACCAGGCCCCTTGATCCAGATCGAGATGCTCCCAGCGTGCCTGAGACAGCTCGCCCACCCGGCAGCAGGTCGACAGCATGATCCAGATGGCCAACCTCGTCGTGTGCAGCAGGTTGGCCGCCGGGAGGCGCTGCTTCAACTCGATGATCTCCTCTTCGGAGAGGTGACGGTCGCGGGCCTTCTCCCGTCCGCCGATCTTTTCCTTCGTCAACCCCGCCAGCGGGTGTGCCTCGACCCAATCGCGCGCCACGGCGTAGTTGAAGAACTGGCGCAGATCGCTGAACAAATGGTTGGCCATCACCCGCGCGCCTCGTTCGACCACCTTGTCGAGCACATCGACCACCATCGCCCGCTTGACATCCACCAAGGCCACCTCGCCGAGGACTGGCAGAATGTCCTTCTCGATCGCCCGCATCGGCTCACTGCCGCCATCCTTGCGGCGCGCCAGCTCGACTTTCGCCCATTGTCTCATTGCATCCTGGAGCGTTCGCCGCGTGGCGGTCTCCGCCGCGATTCGCGCAAGCTCCGCCTGATGCCGCTCGACCGCCCGCGCGTCCTCGACCTGTTTACGCAACTTGTCTGCGCGGCCTTGTTCGACCGGATCGGTGCCGGCATCTACCAGCGCCTGCTTTGCATCGCGCGTCTTGCGTATGTCCTTCAGCGACTCCGCCGGCCACTTACCACATGCCGCCGTCCGGGTCGCCCCTTTGAGCTTGAAGCGATATTCGAAGGTAACCACGATCCCGGTCTTCTGTGCACGGACCCGCCCATACAGTCCGTCGCCATCGAACAGCCTTCGCCCGATGTCACCGGCCGTGAGGGACTCCAGTTGCTTGACCGTCAGCCTACCCATCCCGGTACCTCCGCCTTGCCATGCGCCGAAGTGGGGCGAACTTTTACCCCCACTTTTACCCCCACTCTCGGGGCGGCTCTGACAGGATTATAGCGGATTTTATGGGACTCCGCGGCAAGGAAAATGATGTTACTAGATTGTTCTTGTGAGAAATTTTGGAATGCTGTGGAGCCTTCCGGATTCTGCGTTACCTATATGGGGTTCAGGTGGTAGGAGGTTCGAATCCTCTCGCCCCGACCAATAAAAACAAGGGCTTAGGTTTAACACCTAAAAACCCTTTTCTTTTTTGGCTAAACGTCTGGCTAAACTTTTCGCCAGAATGATTGGCTTCTGTGGCGCACTACCGAGAATCTTACGCGGCCGTGCGCTGCCTCGTCACATCAGGCCGTGACTCGCGAAGCTGTACGCCCCGCCCCCGCCGACCACGAAGTGATCCAGCACCCGCACGTCCAGCAGGGCGAGTGTCTCCTTGATCCGTTGCGTGATGCGCTGATCAGCCTGGCTCGGTGTTGGGTTTCCTGATGGGTGGTTGTGGGCAAGGATGACAGCCGCCGCGTTGAGCTCTATGCAGCGCCGGGCGATCTCGCGCGGGTGGACGGATGCGCCGTCGATGGTCCCGAAGAACAGGTCCTCAGCCGCGATCAACCCGTGCCGGTTGTCCAGGAAGATGCAGGTGAAGACTTCGGACGGCTTGGCGCCGTAGTGCACGACGAGGTAATCCTCGACGGCTTCGGGACTGGTGAGCACGGTTCCACGAGCGCCGCGAGCGGCGAGGGCCGCCTTGGCCGCTCGGATGATCTGGTCAGGGGTCAGCTCGCGCCGAGCGGTGTACTTGCCGCTGTGCTCGCACAGATCGAAAAAGGGGAGTTTTCCGGGAAGCCGGGGCGCACGGGTAGAATGAGCAGTAGCCATTGCCAAACCTCTCACGCAGGTTGGGTGGTGGTTAGAGCCTCGGGACGGTTGCCGCCGTCTCGGGGCTCGTTCGTTTGGGCTGTCGAATCGACTGCCGGCGGAAAGAATGCACCCCCGGGGTGCATATGTCAACCCTTGGGGTGCACAATGTGTTAGACTGCCGCCATGAACGCGCAGGATCTCAAAGACAGCCTCGGGGTGAACACGACGGACCTCGCTCGTCTTTGCGGGGTGCACCGGATGACGATGCAAAAGTG
>JGI12048J13642_10859318_pt1 | contig 11137 bp, 11 predicted proteins | sample ElkSlonscriptome_16_FD_13642 | JGI IMG/M metagenome (IMG submission 13642) | reverse complement strand
TTTCAAACCAATCTCTTGGCCCTCAACGCCGCGGTGGAAGCGGCCCGGGCCGGAGAAGCCGGGGCCGGATTCGCGGTGGTGGCCGGCGAGGTCAAAAACCTGGCGGTTCGGGCCGGAGAAGCCGCCAAGAACACGGCGGAGCGGATCGAAGGCACCGTTCGAATCGTACAAGGCGGCGCCGACCTGGTCGGGCGCACCAACGCTATTTTTTCCGAGGTTACAAAGGGTGCCTCGAAGGTGAGCGAGTTGGTGCGGGAGTTGGCCAAGGCCTCTGAAGAACAGGCCCATGGGATTGAACAGATCTCTCAGGCCACCGCCGAAATGGACCATGTGGTGCAGCGGAACGCATCCACGGCCGAGGAATCGGCATCTATCTCCGAGGATCTTCGGCACCAGGCCGACGGCATGCGAGTGGCGGTAATCGAATTGGTTCGGCTGATCGGGGGGGGCTATGACGGGAAAACCCCGGAAGGTATGGAGGCGGCGGCGGATGATTATGAAGCGCCTGAATCCGCGGCGCCCATTCAGGTCCATGCTTCCAAAAAGAAAGCACCCTCCCTTCCTGAGAATCGGTCGACCAAACAGTTGACCCGGGAGGAAAACCTGTTTGAGGATTTTTGAAAAGGCCGGAAATCGAATCCGGAAGAAGTAACCCACATTTTTAACGAAAGGAGTTCAATGCAATGGTACGAAAAATGAACGTGTTTATGGTACTGGTACTGGCGATGTTTTGGGGGGTTTCGACGGCGGCCGCGGCTTCGAATCCGATGATCAGCAGCGCTTTGCAAAAGGAAAAGCCGATCACGATGACCATCGCCCATCCGGAGCCTCCGGATCCGCACAATTTCATTCATTCGGCCGCGCTTCGCTTTAAAGAGGTTGTCGAAACCGCCTCCGGCGGTAAGATTACCGTGGGGATCACCCCCGGAGGCCAGTTGGGTGATTCGGCGGAAATGCCGAAACAGATTCAGATGGGTGTCATCGAAGGGTCCATGTCCATGGCTGAAGGACATATCGCCCCCTATTACAAGCCGATTCAGGTGCTGGCCATCCCCTATCTTTTTGTTTCCGTGGACCATGCCCTCTATACCCTGGATGTGGACCGGCCCTTCGGGAAAAAACTCTGGAAAGATCTGGAAGAAAAGACGGGGCTGAAGGTGCTGACCATCTGGGACAACGGCGGGTTCCGGTGCTTTACCAATAATAAGCGCCCCATCAAGACGCCCGAGGATATGAAAGGGCTCAAGATCCGAACCATGCAGATTCCGGCCCATATGGAAATGGTAAAATCCCTGGGAGCCAATCCGACCCCCATTGCGTGGACGGAGCTTTACAACGCCCTCCAGCTGAATGTGGTGGACGGTCAGGAAAACGCGGTGCCGACCATGGCCATGGCAAACCTTCAGGAGGTACAGAAATATCTCACCTTGGATCGCCATGTCTATTCCAACCATATCTTTCCCGTGAATGCCAAATGGTTCAATGGTCTGCCGGCGGTTTACCAGTTGATTATTCAGCAGGGCGCCGACGAGGCAAGCAAGACCGCCCGCCGAATGACTCGTATTCTGCGGACGACCCTTCTGAATGATTTCAGAAAGGCCGGAATGGAAATTTATGATCCCTCCCTCGAAGAAGTCGCCCTTTTCCGGAAAGCGGCCCAAGACCCTGTCCTCAAGTTCATCCGCGAACAAGTGGACGATCAGCTGGTGAATGATCTGCTCTCCGCTTCGGAGCAATCTTTAAAAGATCTCGGATACGTTGATTAAGTCGACAAATTGTTTTGTCTCCCCGATTCCTCATTATCAATGGAATCGGGGAGATGAGGACGCCCACCCATGAAATTCGGCACCCAATCCGTCATAGATTCCATAGAAACCCTGCTGGAGTGGATTACATCGATAATCCTGGTGGCCTTGCTTTTGATTGTGTGGGCCCAGGTCGCCTCCCGGTATGTCTTTAACAATTCCATTTCCTGGACCGAGGAGGCGGCCCGGTATCTGATGATTTGGGGGGTGTTGCTCGGGGTCAATACCGCTTATCTCAAGGGATATCTGATTTCAATCAATTTTTTTACAAAGAAACTGCCGGCCCGTGCCCAGGGGGTGATTCAGGTGATTCGCCGATTGCTCTCTCTTTTTTTCACGGGAATTCTGGCTTTCTACGGCTTGCAGTTGTGTAGAATCGGGGCCCAGATGGAGTCCCCGGCCATCGGCATCCGCTATCTCTGGGTATACCTGTCGGTTCCGGTCGGCGCCGGATTGCTTTTTTTACTGTTTCTGGTGACGCCCCTAAAAAAATAACCCCGCTTTCACTCCGGCATAACTGAATGGAACTACTTCTCTTTTTTCTCCTGCTCATCGCCCTGATGTTCCTGGGGCTTCCCGTGGCTATCTCCATCGGGGTCACCGCCGCGGTCTGGGTCATCGCCAGCGGGATCCCGCTGGTCATTATTCCGGATAAATTTTTTGCCGGCATGGATGCCTTTGTGCTGATGGCCATTCCTTTTTTCATGGTGGCCGGAGAAGCCATGAACCGGGCGGAAGTCACCAAAAAACTGATCGCCTTTTCCAATTTCCTGGTGGGCCGCTTTCGAGGCGGGTTGGCCTATGTGAATATCGTTGCCAGTCTGATTTTTTCCGGCATCACCGGGGCGGCTGTGGCCGATGTCTCCGCTCTGGGCACCATCTTTATTCCGAGCATGGAAAAAGACGGCTACACCCGCGCCTATGCCGCCGCCGTAACCGCCGCATCCTCCATTGTGGGGCCGATCATACCCCCCAGCATCGTGATCGTTATTTACGGGGCCATCACCAGCACCTCGGTGGCCGCCATGTTTGCCGCCGCCATTATTCCCGGGCTGATGATCGGTCTGATTCAGGGGCTGGTCGTTTTTGTTCAGGGCAAGCGCCGAAACTTTCCCCGGCAGCATGTCGATTTTACGCCGAGGCAGTTTCTGATATCTTTTAAGGATGCCTTCCTGGCCTTGATCATGCCGTTGATCATTCTGGGCGGCATCCTGTTCGGGATCACCACCCCCACTGAAGCCGCCGCCATCGCCTGTCTGTATGCCTTTATTTTAGGGGTCTTCGTCTACCGTAAGCTTCGGTGGAAGGACTTTCTGATCATTTTCAAGCGGGCGACCTACCAGTATACGTCGCTGTTGGTCATCATGGGCGCGGCATCGATTCTGGGGTGGATACTGAGCCGTTCCCAGGCCCATATGGCCTTGATTCAACTGCTGTTCGGAATCACCCGAAATCCCCGGGTGATTTTATTGATCGTGATCACTTTTTTGCTGTTCGTGGGAACATGGCTGGAAACCAACGCCACCATTGTGCTGCTGGCGCCGGTACTGACCGCGGCCATGAAGCTGCTCGGTTTTCATCCGGTCCATTTCGGCATCCTGATGATATTGACGGTGAATATCGGTTTGATTACCCCGCCTCTGGGGGTATGTCTGTTTGCCGCTTCGGGCGCCGGCGAAGTGGAGGTCGAATTGATCGTGCGGGAGATCTGGCCCTATATCGGTGCCTCGGTGCTGGTATTGGTGCTGATCGCCTTCTTTCCCGGGATCGTCTTTTTTGTCCCGAGGCTTCTGGGGTTGATTCCATGAACATAGGGATAAGCGTATGAAAAAAATCATTGTGGCGGCCACCGGCGGTACCATCGCCAGCCGACGGAACCCGGAGACCGGAAAGCTTTCTTCGGGCGTGATCACCGGAGATGAACTGCTGCGCCTGATCCCGGATCTGGATCACCGCCTTTCGGTGGAGGTGCACAACCTGTTCGGAGTGCCGAGCTCACACCTGGGGCCGGATCAGATGCTGGCACTGGCCAAACAGGCTCAAGCCTATCTGGCAGGGCCGGAGGTTTCAGGAGTCGTGGTGACCCACGGCACCGATACCCTCGAAGAATCCGCCTATCTGGCGGGGCTGGTTATTTCAGGAGAAAAGCCGGTGGTTTTCACCGGTTCTCAGCGGGGGCCGCTGGAGACCGGCTCGGACGGGCTTCGGAACCTTCGGGACGCGATTCGGGTGGCGGCCTGCGAGGAGAGTCGGTCCAAGGGGGTGCTGGTGGTGTTCAACGAAGCGATTCACTCGGCGATTCATGTGGCCAAGACCGATGCCTATAAGCTGGAAGCTTTTCGCTCGGAGGGAAAGGGTCCCCTCGGCTTTATCGATGATGAAATCATTCGGTACCATTTTGATCCGATCCCGGCGCCGCCGATTCCGGTCGAGTCGATCGAGGCCCGGGTCGACCTGGTCAAGGTGGTCGCCGGTATGGACGGCGGTTTGATCGAATCCGCCATCGACCGTCAGATGGACGGTCTGGTGATCGAAGGGTTCGGCCGCGGCCATGTGCCCCCGGAGATGATGCCGAGCATCCGGCGGGCGACGACCCGAGGCATGACGGTTCTGGTGGTCACTCGATGCGGGCGGGGGTTTGTTCGGGAGGTCTATGATTTCCCCGGCAGCCTTCGGGACCTGATGGGCCACGGGGCCGTCGCCGCTCCGGGCGTTCCCGGCCCGAAGGCCCGCATTAAGCTGCTTCTGGTGCTGAGCCATACCCGGGATTCAGGAATCATCCGTTCATTTTTTGACCGGGATCGGTAGTCCTCCCTCCCGTCTACCCACTCACTTTTCAGTTCCTTCGAATCCGCCGATATCAGGCCCACTTGAATTTCCGGAAAAAACGTCTATTGTATTCAGTATTTTTTGAATACGACGGATCAAAAGGGTCCAGGGGAGGAGAACAGGTTCATGGGCGACAGCGGTTATTCACGGCGCATCTTTTGGGGGGTTTCCTCCTTTCAGGCCCTGGCCATGTTCAGGCGGGGGCTTTTTTACAGCTATCTTTCCATTTATCTGCGGTATTACCTGGGCCTGAACGTCACCGAAACGACCCTGTTCGCCACCCTTCCCATGATCCTCAACGTGGTGTTTCAGACCTTTGTCTGGGGCAATCTGTCGGACCGGCTTCAGCTGCGACGCACCCTGATCATTCGCGGAGAGCTGCTGGCGGGCATCGGCACCGTTTTGATCTGGTATGTGCATACCCTCACCGCAGACCGGGCCCTGGCCGGGTATGTCATCATCATCGGGCTGTCGCTGATTGAAATCTTCTGGTCCATGTCCAACGTGGGGTGGAGCGCACTGATTTCCGACATCTATCGGCAGGAAGACCGGAACGCGGTTCAAGGACGGCTGATCAGCATCGGGGGCCTGGGTCGAATCGGCGGGGTCTGGATCGGCGGGCTTCTTTACGACGGGCTGGGACGACATTACGAAGGATGGGGATTTCAGGAGGGGGGCCTGTTTTTCGTCGCCTCGGCGGCCATGTTCATTTCAGTCATTCCCATGATGTTTGTCCCCGAAGGGGGGATCGGGGGTCAGGAGGAAACCGAAACCCGTCCCGATTCCGGAATGGATGCGGCGGCCTCCGACAAGGTCTTTGTGATTTTTCTGATCGCCATGGGGCTGATCAATTTCGGCCGGAACTCGGTGGCCGTGATCGTGTCTCAATACCTGGTTCTGGAGACCGGGTTCGGGGTTTCCAGCAGCACCCTGAGCTACATCGTCAACATGCAGTCGCTGGCGATCATTTTCTGGGGAATCGGGGTCGGATGGCTGGGCCGGCGCATCGGCAACGGCAGGACCCTGTGCCTGGGGGCCGGGCTGGGCATGGCGGGGCTGGTGGTGTTTGCCGCCGGTTCCGACCTGGGGCTGATCTACCTGGGCAGTTTTCTTCTGGGCGCCTCCCATGCCGTGGTGTATGCCTCTTCCTATGCCTTTGCCGCAGCGCTCATTCCGCCCCGGATTCGGGCCAAACGGTTCGGCATCTTCAACGCCACCTTTTTTCTGAGCTGGGGCTTGGCCGGCACCCTGATCGCGGGTCCCATCACGGATGCGGCCATCGCGTTCGGATATGCGGAGATGTTCGCCTATCGACTGGCATTTGCTTCGGCCTTTGTGTTGACCGGGCTGGGTCTGGCCCTTCAACTGGTGCTGATCGGAATGATCATTCCCAGGACCCCGGGTAAACCGGTGTTGACCTGATCGGCTACAGAAATTCCCGATTTTCTCGAAAGACCCTGATGAAGGCTTCGGCGCCGTTTCGGTCGATTCGGTCCCAGCTCGGGGAGACGAACCGGTTGCCTTTGAACCGAAACCGCACCAGATCATAGGTCTCTCCCATGCGGTAGATCGGGCCCATCTTTTTCTCCGGATAATGTTCGATCCAGGTGATGGCCTCGGGGTTCAGCCCGTATTTCTGCATGACGATGGTGGCGATGGTATCGGCCCCGTTGCTGATGCTCATGCCCGAGTCGGGGTCTTCCTCGCGTTCCGTGGCCACTACCACGACCCGGTCGCCTATCATGAAAATATCCAGATCACATCGGCTCGAAAAAGTGCCGTTGGGATGAATCCAGGTGAAAGGTTTCAGTTCGATGTGAAGCATGCGGCTGCGGAAGCGGCTTTCTAATACCCCTTGACTTGGGTGAAGATTTCCTTGAACACCCGGTAGAAGTTGTCGTGATCGGAAATCCCGGCTTGAAGGATTTTTTCGAAATTGCCCATATCATTCAGGTTGACGATCAGGTTGACGCTTTTGTTGAACGCCTGCATTTTGTCCATGGTTCGCAAATTTTCCGAGAGGAGGACCAGGAACATCTTTCGCCGGGCGCTCATGTTCAGCTGGCTGAGATACTTGAGGACGTGGTTCATTTCCGCGTCCCGGGTATCGAACAGTTCATGAAGCACGACCAGATCGAAATCATGAAACCGCATCTGTTTCAGGGTGTCTCGAGCGTTTTCGGCCTCCAGGATGTGGTATTCCATGGTCTTTACCACTTCGCGAATCCGGGCCCTTCTTTCCGGGTCCGGCTCACAGATGACCGCGGTTTTGGCGCCTTCTTCCAGAAATTCAAAGGGATTGATGGGCGCGCCGTTTTCGGCGGCGGTGTCTGCGGAACCGGCATCGGGGGGCTTTTTCGGCGGAGGCCCGGGGGCTTTTGAAGTAGCGGACTCGGATTTTTTCTTTGCGGCCTCGGATTTGACCGGGGATTGCACCAATACCTTATGCTTGCAGTTGGGGCAGGGAAGGGAAAAGGATTTTCCCTCCGGTATTTTATCATCCGGAATTTTGATATTTTTCCGGCAGTTGTCACATGTGATTTTCATGTGCGGCTCCTAAGTGGCCATTTCGAGATCGTTGATGTCGGTGGTGGACTCACCCCGCTTGCTCTTGACCTGGTCGATGCCGCGGCCCACGACCGCCTTTCGGGTGGCATAGGAAAGGGCGTTTTCTTCGGAGATCAGGCCTTTTTCATAAAGCTCCACGATATACATGTCAAAAGTCATCATCCCGAAGGCCCGGCTGGCTTCCTGAATATCGTAAAAGGTCTTGCCTTCGGTCTCGCCGTGCAAAACCACGTCTCTGACCCGCAGGTTGCTGCCGATGACGTCGAAAGCCGCCACCCGGCCCCCGCCTACCTTGGGCAGCAGGCGCTGGCAGACGATCCAGCGGATGGTGCCGGCCAGACGCATGCGGATCTGGCGTTCCTCTTCGATGGTGAACATCCCCAGTACACGTTCGATAGCCTGACCGGCGGTCACGGTATGCAGGGTGCTCAGGACCAGATGCCCGGTTTCCGCGGCGCTGAGGCCGATCTCCACCGTCTCCCGGTCCCGCATTTCCCCCACCAGGATGATTTTCGGGGCCTGCCGCAGGGCGGCCCTCAAGCCGCTGGAAAATGCATCAAAATCCTGGCCCAGTTCCCGCTGATTGAAGGTGGCTTTTTTATGGGGATGGGAAAATTCCACCGGGTCCTCCAGGGTGACCACATGCACCGCCCGGGCCTCGTTGACCGAGTTGAGCACCGCCGCCAGGGAGGTCGATTTACCGCTGCCGGTGGCCCCGGTTACGAAGATGATGCCGTTTCGCTCTTCGGTCATCTTGACGAAGGCCGTGGGCAGGTTCAAATCGTGAATGGTCGGGATTTTGGTCTCCAGCTTTCTGCAGACCACCGAATACATATTTCGCTGGCAGAAAATGTTGACCCGGAACCGAGCCTTGCCCGGCAGGGAATAGGCCAGGTCGCAGGAGCCTTCTTTCACCAGAATTTCGGTGAGCCGCCGGTCGCCGTTGATGAGATTGAGGGCAAAGATTTCCGTCTGAAACGGGGTCAGTTCATCAAAAGGCGGGTCGACTTCCACGGTGGCCAGCTGGCCCGAGGTCTCCACCTGGAAAGGCTTTCCCACGGTGACATTGAGATCGGAGACATTGCCGTAGGCGTCGAGCATGCGGGTGAGAATATAGTCGACTTCTTGTTTTCTCATGATATTCCACTCGGTCTAAGGGGTTGTATGGATGGATAAAACGGTCATAAGGGTCGCCGTCAGTGTCGATAGACCGGCACGTTTAGGCGTCGGTGAAATCGGTGGGCGGGTTCTTGAGAAAGGGCCGAAACCGCGATTTTTCATTGCTTTTCATATAGGCCTCATCGGAGCTGATCTTGCCCTTTTCCATCAGCTCCATGATGGCGTCGTCGAGCAGCTGCATACCGTATTTTTTTCCGGTCTGCATCACCGAGGGGATCTGGTAGGTCTTGTTTTCCCTGACCAGGTTTCGTACCGCCGGGGTGGCGATGCAGATTTCCAGGGCCGCGATCCGGCCCTTGACGTCGATGCGTTTAAAAAGGCTCTGGCAGATGATGCCGCGGATGCCGTCCGAAAGGGTGGATCGAATCTGCTGCTGCTGGTTGGCCGGAAAGATTTCAATCATTCGGTCGACCGTTTTGGCGGCGCTGTTGGTGTGCAGGGTGCCGAACACCAGATGGCCGGTGGAGGCCGCCTCCACCGCCAGAGAAATGGTTTCCAGGTCTCGAAGCTCTCCGACCAGGATAATGTCCGGGTCTTCCCGAAGGGCGCCCCGCAACGCCGCGGAAAAGGTGGTGGTATGGGTGCCCACCTCCCGGTGGTTGATGATGCATCCCTGGCTGGTATGCACGAATTCCACCGGGTCTTCAATGGTCAGGATGTGGTCCTTGCGGTTTTTATTGGCCTCATCGATGATGGCCGCCAGGGTGGTGGATTTGCCGCTGCCCGTCGGTCCGGTCACCAGAATCAGTCCTCGGGGCAGGTCGGCCAGTTTGGCGATGACCGGTGGAAGCCCCAGCTGCTCCACGGTCAGAATGGTGCTGGGAATTTCTCTGAAAACGGCGGCACATCCGTTTTTCTGCATGAAAAAATTGGCCCGGTAGCGGGCCAGGCCGGGAATTTCATAGCCGAAATCCACATCGCCGGTTTCTTCGAAGACCTTGATCTTGTCTTCCGGGGCGATTTCATAGAGCATCGCTTTGAGACTGTCATTGTCGAGCATCTTGTACTTGACCCGTTCGATATCGCCCCGCAGCCGGAGTGCCGGCGGTTGCCCCGAGACCAGATGGAGGTCGGAGGCCCCCTGATCGTTCATCAGCTTGAAAAATGCATCGATTTTAGCCATTACTTCTCCCTCGGTAAAAAGAAAATTACATCATGGATTTGCCCAGCACGAATATGCTGGTGACCAGAAATTTCTGAAGAAAAATGATCAGTAAAAAGACGATAATCGGCGAAAAATCGATGCCGCCGTGACTCACCGGAAGCCATCCGCGGATTCGATCGAGAACCGGGTCGGTGATGCCGTAGATGATCCGCACGATCTGATTATACGGGTCCGGATTGACCCAGGAGAGCACCGCGCGGGCGATCACGATCCACATATAGAAAATCAGAACATAATCGACCACCGTTGCCAGGGCGATCAGGAAATTACCAATGATAAACATAACGCAAATAACCTTTTTGTCGACGTGGGTAGAAGAAATCGGTGACGTTTTTACAACTTTCCATTGCGATTGAAAATTAAAGATATTCGTGAGATAAGTCAAGATTTTTCATGCGGGGGGTAGGCGATGGGTTATAGGCGATGGGCTATGGGTGATAGGCGATAGGCTATAGGCTATAGGCTATGGGCTGTGGTGAGGTGTGAGGGGATTGAAGTTCCATAAGCGACCTTTGGTTTGGAGGGCTGAATAATGGGCCTATTGCCTATCGCCTATCGCCTTCTTTTTTGATAAAATGACAGACACGAACCAAGTACATAACATTAAGGAGCAAAAATGACATCTTCATACAAACACATCGGCTTTGTCGGTGCCGGGAATATGGGGGAGGCGATACTGGGTGCTTTGATCGGGGCGGAGATATCCGCACCGGAAAATATTTCCGTCAGCGATATCAGTGAAGATCGACTGAATTGGATGCGAGACACCTATGGGGTGGGGACGTTGACCGACAATGGACGGCTGTTCAGGGAGTCCGACATCGTGGTTCTGGCGGTCAAACCTCAGCAGATGGATACGGTTTTAAGCCGGATCGTTGCGGGGGAAGGGTATGGGGTCGAGAACCGGAAACTGGTGATATCCATTGCGGCCGGGGTCCGCATGGAAAAGATCGAGGCCCATCTGTATGACCCCCTGGACGCAGCTCAGCGGGAGCGGCTGCCGATCATTCGGGTTATGCCCAACACGCCGGCTTTGGTGCGGGCGGGCATTTCGGGAATGAGCCCCAACCGCCATGCCGTCGAGGCGGATATCGACGCGGCCCGCACCCTGCTGGAGGCCACCGGGCAAGTGATCGCCTTTGACGAAGCCTCCCTGGACGCGGTCACCGGCCTGTCCGGCTCCGGCCCCGCCTATATTTTCTACCTGATCGAGGCCATGACCGAGGGCGGCATACGGGCCGGGCTCTCTCCCGAGAATGCGGCGGCCTTGACCGTGGCCACCGTGGACGGCGCCGTCAAACTCCTGATGGCCAAAGACGAATCCCCGGAAAGTCTGCGGAAAAAAGTGACCTCTCCGGGGGGCACGACAGAGGCCGCTCTCAAGGTTCTGGATTCCAATCAGGTGCGGCGCCATATCGCCGATGCCGTCGTCGCGGCGGCCGAACGGGCCGAGGAATTGAGCCGATAACAGGCGATCGGCTTTACATCGGGGGAAACGGGGTTATTTTTATTGGATTAAAAAAGGGCTGAGGGCTGAGGGCTGAGGGCCGAGGTTCAAGTGCCCAGGTTCAAGGGCCCAGGTGCAAGGACC
>JGI12048J13642_10250354_pt1 | contig 11140 bp, 2 predicted proteins | sample ElkSlonscriptome_16_FD_13642 | JGI IMG/M metagenome (IMG submission 13642) | reverse complement strand
TTAACTTAGAAACGGGTCCTGGTCATGCCAGCCGCTGCGCCTTGACTCCCTTTGCCCAGGAATTCTATCAGACTCGCCAGCGTCTATTAGCCGCCCAAGCGTCCCCAGAAACGATTAAGACAACCTTAGAAGACTTAACCTTGGGGCGTCTGCGAGTAGCCACCAAAGGATTAGTGCGAACCCCCGCCGGAATTACACCCGTGGATGAACATCAGCAATTAACCGATGGGATGTACATGATTGGTCAAGTCGCCACCTTACGCGATCGCGTGATTAGTCTTGCTGAATTGCACCAAGAGGTGTCTCAAGGGAGTGCCGATTGGTTAACCCAGCCGTCAACCTCTGTATCCACGCCATCACCAGAGCCTTCTCCTAGTCCCAGCGATATTGCCATTATCGGGATCGGCACTTTACTCCCCCGCGCCCAATATCCTGAACAGTTCTGGGACAATATTCTGCAAAACGTAGATGCGATTACCGAAATTCCCCCTCATCGTTGGGATTGGCGACTATATTATGATCCGGATCGTCAAGCACGGGATAAAACCTATTCTAAATGGGGTGGTTTTCTCGACGATATTCCCTTTGATCCGCTGCGATTTGGCATTCCGCCCAAGTCTCTGAAATCCATTGAACCGATGCAGTTGCTCACCTTAGAAACCGTGCAACGGTCATTGGCAGATGCTGGGACAATGTATACCAAAGGTGAGTTTGACCGTGAGAATACCTCAGTAATTTTGGGGTTGAGTGGGGGATTAGCGGACTTGGGTGAGCAGTATGTCTCCCGTTCTGAGTTGCCCCAGATTGTTGACCATCCCGATGCTAACGCTTGGAATCGCTTGCCGGAATGGACAGAAGAATCCTTTCCCGGTTTACTCTTCAATGTCACCGCTGGTCGAGTGGCGAACCGTTTTGATTTCGGAGGTGCTAATTTTACCGTTGATGCTGCTTGTGCCTCATCGTTAGCCGCCGTTGACCTCGCCGTCAAAGAATTGGAAAGTGGGCGTTGTAATTTAGCAATTGCGGGTGGGGTGGATACCGTGCAGTCGGTATTTGCCTATATGTGCTTTAGTAAAACCCAAGCCTTGTCTGCCCGAGGTAAAGTTTGTACCTTTGACCAATCCGCCGATGGCATCGTGATTAGTGAAGGAATTGCCACAATTGTCCTCAAACGTCTAGCCGATGCCCAAGCCGATGGCGATCGCATTTATGCGGTGATTAAAGCTGTTGCCAGTTCCAGTGATGGCAAAGGGTTAAGTATGACAGCCCCTTCGAGTTCGGGTCAAAAACGTGCTTTTAATCGTGCCTACGCTAAAGCTGGATTCAGTCCCCAAACCATGAGATTGTATGAAGCCCATGGCACCGGAACCGTAGCAGGCGATCGCACAGAACTGGAAACCATTTCATCTCTGTTGCGAGAGCATCAGGTGTCTCGTCCCTCTTGTGTCTTGGGTTCGGTGAAAACCATCATTGGTCACACCAAAAGCGCTGCTGGTGTGATGGGTCTGATTAAAGTGGCGTTATCGTTGTACCACAAAGTTTTACCCCCACATCGCAACGTGGAAAATCCCCTGAACCCCTTAACCGCAGAGGATAGTCCCCTCTATCTGCTCAAAGAGCCATCCCCTTGGCTGGCTCACCCCGACTATCCGCGACGAGCGGGTGTGAGTGCCTTTGGATTTGGTGGCACTAATTTTCATGCTGTATTGGAAGAGGATTTGGGTCAAGTGAAAGACACCGCCCTCGGCGCAAATACCTGGTCTCACGAGTTATTCGTGTGGCGAGCCTCAACTCCGGAGGCATTAACCCAAACCCTACGCTCCCTCTTACTGGCGTTGCAAAATGGCGCCAAACCAAGCTTACGGGATTTAGCCTACAGTTATGCCAAACAAGCTCAGACTCAACTCAATCAACCGATTTGTTTAACCCTGGTGGTGGAGACGTTGCCCAAACTCCAAGACGCCTTAAGCCAAGTTCTGGAACATCTGGCTGATCCTAACCAACTGTTACCCCCTACTATTCAACTGGGTCATCAGGCGCACCAGCAACCCGGAAAACTTGCCTTCTTGTTCCCTGGACAAGGAGCGCAATATCCCCAGATGCTCCGAGAAGTGGCGCTGTATTTTCCGGAAATGCGCTTGGCATTGGAATATAGCGATCGCCAACTTCAATCCTGTTTTCCGAAACATCTCAGCCAGTTCATTTATCCGCCCAGTGCCTATTCTGACGCCATGGAACAGGCGGCGAAACAGCAGTTAACGGATACCCATCTGGCTCAACCCGCGCTGGGTACGGTGGAAGCGGGTTATCTGGATTTAATTGCCCGGTTAAACATCAAACCCGATATGGTTTGTGGTCATAGCTATGGAGAATATGCCGGACTACACGCCGCTGGGGTACTATCACGAGCAGAATTCCTGCGCCTATCGGAAATTCGCGGACGAGTGATGGCAGCAGCTTGTCAAGCCTCCGATGGGGCAATGGCGGCAGTACAGACGACTCGTGAAGAGTTACTCAAACGCTTAGAAGGGGTTGAGGATGTGATTATTGCCAATCACAATGCCCCCTTACAATCGGTCATTTCGGGGAAAAAACAGGCAGTCCGAAAAATCGTCGATCGCCTGCAAGTGGCAGACATTATGGCGCGAATGTTACCTGTAGCTGGGGCGTTTCATTCCTCCCTCGTCGCATCCGCTCAAACCGCCTTAACTGAAGCGATTTCGACGGCTAAAATGGAATCCCCAGAACTGCCGATTTATTCCAATACGACGGCTCGTCCCTATGACGCCGATGTCGAGGCAATTCGCACCCAGTTATCACAACATTTACTCAGTCCGGTTGAATTTGTAGCTCAAATTGAAGCCATGTACGCCGCCGGAGCGCGTATTTTTCTAGAAGTGGGTCCCAAGCGAATTCTCTCGAAACTGGTGAACCAAATTCTGGAGGATAAAGCTCATACGGCGGTGTCTGTAGATAATCCGGGGGGTGGACTGCGAGGGTTATTAATCAGCTTAGGACAGCTCTTAACTCAAGGCATTCCGGTTAACTTAACTGCCTTGTTTGCAGGGCGGGATGTGCGTCCACTGAATCTGTCTCAACTGGTGGAATTAACCCGCGAACCTGATTTACCTCCAACCGCTTGGTTGGTGAATGGAGGAAGCGCTCGACCCAAATCCGAAGCGATCGGTTATACCGGAAAACTACCCCCCTTGAATTATGACACCGTAACGGTTTCAGCGAACGGGGGAGATCGTAGAGACGTTCCGTTGGAACGTCTGGAAACTGAGGCAGAAACATTACCGGATACCCAAGCTACCCCGAATCCACCTCAAACGACTCCTGATTCAAATCAACCGATTCCATCCACCAACCCATCTGCCGCTATGAAACCGCAATCGACTCCAGTTACTCCAGCTAAACCATCCCCAGACGCTGCTCTCGCCGCCTATCAAGCTTATCAACAAACAATGCGTCAATTCTTGGCACTCCAAGAAAACGTGATGCGGCAGTTTCTCGGAGGAACTCAATCAGGAGGAACAACTTCTGCCAACGGCGCGATCGCACATTCGGGTGAAACCTTAAAGGTTAGTAGCAAGAAGGCAGAGCAAACGGCATCAGTTCGCCAAGTTAACGGAACAGATAACCGTTTAACCGAACATGATCAGGTATCTAGCCCAGAGGATAAATTACCTGAACCTACTCCTAATCCAACTGCCCTTAATTCTCTTCCCAATCGCGCCACATTAAGTCAAACCCTATTATCATTAGTCAGCGATCGCACGGGCTATCCTCCCGATATGTTGGGACTGGATCAAGATATGGAAGCTGAACTCGGTATCGATTCGATCAAACGCATTGAGATTTTTGGCGCTCTCCTCAAACAATTACCCGAAGCGATCGCCGCCACCCTGCAAAAGCAGACAGAACAGCTAACGCAAGTCAAAACCCTCAATGGTTTAGTTGATGCCATACTGCAACAGGCAACCCCTGAAGCCGCTAAGAGCGATCGCGTTCCTGAAACGACTCCTCAGCCAACTGCCCTTGATTCGATTCCCGATCGCGCCACATTAAGTCAAACCCTATTATCATTAGTCAGCGATCGCACGGGCTATCCTCCCGATATGTTGGGACTGGATCAGGATATGGAAGCCGAACTCGGTATTGATTCGATTAAACGGATTGAGATTTTTGGCGCTCTGCTCAAACAATTACCCGAAGTGATCGCCGCTACTCTGCAAAAGCAGACAGAACAGTTAACGCAAGTTAAAACCCTTAATGGCTTAGTTGATGCCATACTGCAACAGGCAATGAACCCCTCCCCCTCAACGGTTACTCCGACCAACCAGGAGGAGGATAAGGAGCGCCTGGGAAAGTCGAGCATCGGGTAGCTGCGCCCAGCTACATCATGCGATCGCGCATTGAACCAATCACTCAACCCGAAGATTCACCTCTGACAGGTCTGGTTTTAATTACCCAAGACCAGGAATCTATCGCGGCGGAGGTGGCTCAAACCCTTGCCCAAAAGGGAACCCCGACGGCAATCATTTCCCACTCAACCTTGGCAAAACCCAAACAATTAGCCCAAGAGGTTGAGGCGCTGCGTCAGCGATATGGTCGGATTCAGGGAATTATTCACCTTGCCAGCTTGACCACTATACCCATACCAGACAACCTGTTCGACTGGCGTCACTGGAGCCAAATCCAATCCAAGAGCCTCTTTCATTTACTCCAAATTTGTGCTGATGACCTGCGTCAGTCTCAAGGGCGGGTGTTGGTCTCATCCTGTCTGGGTGGTGAGTTTGGTCGTAATGGTCACTGGGGCGCAGGGTTGCCCCTGAGTGGGAGTAGCAGTGGCTTATTAAAAACGATGATGCTGGAATGGTCTAGCGTTAAAGCCAAAGTGGTTGATTTTGATCAGATATCCAGCAGCAATCTAGTTTATATTATCACACAAGAGTTTTCCTGTCAATATAATTGTCCAGAAATTGGCTATGTTCAGGGCAACAGAATCGCGTTTGATATTGACCCAGACCCACGGGGAAGAGAAGGATTATATAGAGACGTGCCATGGCACGTCTGGGAAGCTGATTCTTCCGCCGATTGGGTGGTATTAAGCATCGGTGGAGCCAGAGGGATTACCGCCGAAATCGTCGAGGAACTGCTCATACCGGGCATGACGCTCATATTAGTCGGACGTTCTCCCATGTCTGGCGAGGAATCAGACCAAACCAAGGGCATCGATGATATGAGCCAATTGCGCCGCTTCTTCACCGAACAAGCCCGTCGCCAAGGCGTATCACCAACACCCGTACAAATTGACAACCAAATCAAACAATTGCAACGCCAACGGGAGAGTCGTCAAAACTTGGAGAAGTTTCGGCGAATTGGGGTCAAGGTGGAATACCATGCCATTGATGTCCGCCGTGAGGCAGAATTCGGCACCCTAATTGAGGGAATTTATCAGCGTTATGGGCGACTGGATGCCGTCCTCCAAGGGGCGGGAATCATTGAAGACAAGCTGTTAGTGGACAAGCAGCCGGACTCCTTTGACCGCGTATTCAACACTAAAGTAGACAGTACCTTTATTCTTAGTCGTTACCTGCGTCCAGACTCCTTAAAACTCGTGGTACTTTTTGCCTCCGTTGCAGGGCGCACAGGGAACCGAGGTCAATGTGACTATGCCGCCGCCAATGAAGTCGTTAACCGCTTCGCCTGGTGGATGGAACACCAATGGTTAAATACCAGAGTTGTGGCGATTAACTGGGGACCTTGGGATGTTACCGGAATGGCTTCAGACGCCGTTAAGCGCCAGTTTCGGGAACGGGGTGTAATTCCGATTCCGCCAGATGCAGGGCGTCAGTTTTTTCGCGACGAGTTGCGCTATGGGAACAGAGGTGAAGCGGAGTTAATTGTGGGTTTCTTTGAGGAAGTCTCTCAACAGCCGGAGAAATCAAAGGAGAATAACGAAACGTTGACGGCAAAACAACCCTCATTTCCGTTACTCCCGTCTCTACCTCAAATTCAACCCAATAGTACAGTCAGTCTAGACAAAACGATTACCTTGGTGAGTGATCCCTATCTGGGGGATCACCGCTTGGATGGGAAGCCCGTAGTACCGGCTGCTGTCGCCTTAGAACTAATGGCGGAATTTGTGCAAGCCGCTTGGTCTGATTGGATAGTCTGTGAAGTCCATGATTTGAGAGTGTTGCGGGGTATTGTCCTAGACTCAGAGGCGGGTAAATCCGTCCGCCTAACCGCACGGGGGTCTACCCATGGGGAAGCTCAATCCTTGGACGTTGTTGCCGAAATCCTGGATGCAGACCAACAAAAACCCTTCTATCGGGCAACTCTAAGGCTTCGTCCCCAGCTTGCTCAAGCCTCAGACGTTCCCCAAATATCACCATTGAATACCCATTCGGGTATCGAGGTAGCAAAAGCCTATCGAGATTGTTGCTTTCATGGTCCTTGTTTTCAATTAATTACGGCAATTGACCGATTTAGTCAGCAAGGTGCTGACTTTCACGTCACGCCCAGTCATCCAGCGAGTTGGTTAAAGAGTCAACCGACAACCTGGCTATTTGATCCCGGTTTAATTGATACCACCTTACAAATGGCATTAATTTGGACTCGCATTCACGGAGACAGAGGAGCGTTACCATCCCGTTTTGGTCATCTGATTCGATATGCGGTGACTCCGGTTGATGCTCAGTTACGGGCATTGCTTCGAGTCAAACACTTTGATAGCACAACAATGATTTTTGATGCCCTCGTTGTTGATCAAAATAATCACATCTATCTGGAACTTAAGGATATGGAAAATACCTGTAGCCGAGCCCTGAAACGTTTGACCAGCGGCACGTAGAATATGGGGAACCTGAGAGATTTGTAGGGGCGGGTTTTACTGATAACGGGAAGGTTTTCACCCTGATGTCACTAAATCTAATCAGTGTAACTAACCTCTCGCGTCCCTACCCCACTCTCTCCAATAAATCCGTGAAATCAGTGTTTTGACGAATGATAAATAACCTATGAATACTGACATTGCAATTATAGGGATGTCTGGCTTATTTCCAGGCGCTAAAGACCTACCAACCTACTGGATTAACATTCTGAACAAAGTGGATAATGTCCATGATGCACCCGATGAATGGGCAAGTCCCTATTTTGATCCGGATCAATCCCAGACGAGACTAGATTCTGCTCGCATTTATACTCGTAAAGTCGGTTTAATTGGGGAGTTTGCAGAATTTAATCCCCTGGAATTTGGGATTCCTCCCAAAGCCATAGAAGGTGATCCGGCTCATTTTTTGGCACTAAAATTAGCACGGGATGCCCTGAAAGATGCCAATTATCAAGAACGCCCTTTTAATCGCCAGAAAACCGGAATTATTTTAGGTCGTGGTTCTAACCCCAATCGGGGGGATGCCTTGGGAATGCAGTATGGTTTGGTGGTTGATCAAACCCTCAATTTGATCCATCAACTGTTGCCCTCCATAGACCCGACGACATTGGCAGAGATGCGGGAAGAACTCAGATCAACCTTACCCCCTATCGAAATTGAACAAGCTCCATCTTTGGTCTCAAATGTGGCATCAGGGCGAATTGCTAATCGCTTAGACTTAATGGGACCGAACTATATTATCGATGCCGCTTGCTCCTCGTCATTGATTGCTGTACAATTAGCCATCCAAGAATTAGTCAACGGACGTTGCGATATGATGCTGGCGGGTGGGATTCAAGGGTCAATGCCTCCCCAAATTTATATGTTATTTTGCCAACTGAATGCCCTATCACGCAGTCAAATTCGACCCTTTGACCAAGCAGCTAATGGGACTTTACTGAGTGAAGGTGTGGGATTTCTTGTCCTGAAACGTTTGGCTGATGCCCAACAGGATGCTGACCGCATTTATGCTGTGATTAAAGGGATTGGTATCGCCAGTGATGGAAAGGGACTGGGGTTATTTGCCCCCAGACTTGAGGGTGAAATTCTGGCGTTAAAAAACGCTTATGCCCAAACCGGGATAGATCCAACAACTCTAGGCTTAATTGAAGCCCATGGCACCGGAATCCCTTTAGGTGATGAAACCGAAATCAAAGCCCTATCTCGTATCTTTGGCAAGCGTCAAGGGCAAATGCCTCGATATGCCTTGGGGTCGGTGAAATCAATGATTGGTCATTGTATTCCGGCAGCCGGAATTGCTAGTTTGATTAAAACCTCTCTATCGCTTTACTATAAAATTCTGCCGCCAACCCTTTGTGACCAAATTAATCCCAAATTGAACCTAGAAAACACACCCTTCTATATTAATACCGAAGCTCGTCCCTGGATTCATGACAGTCAACTGCCTCGACGTGCTGGCGTTAATGCTTTTGGGTTTGGCGGCATCAATACCCATGCTATTTTGGAAGAGTATCAAGAACCCCTTGATGCTAAGGGTGCGGTTTATCAGAAAAATCATCCCCAGGCAATGGGATGGCAACAGTTACCGACAGAATTATTAACATTTGCCCAAGAGAGTCGGCAAGGATTAATTGATTTGATAAATCAGGTGCAACAATTTCTCACTGTGAATCAGGATTGTTCTCTCGCCAACCTTGCCTATACTCTCTCTCACCATCAAGGATCTCATCGCCTAGCAATTTTGGCAAAAGATGTTCCCAATTTACAACGTAAGCTGAATGTGGCTCTGGACAAACTGACACAATCTGAGTCAACACAATGGACAGCGAGAGGGGGAATTTACTATGCCCAGAATCAAGTTTATACCGATAAAACGGCTTTTCTTTTTCCCACAGAAGGGTCACAATATGTCAATATGTTGGCTGACCTGTGTATGTACTTCCCCCAAGCGCGGGCGTGGTTTGACTTTTTAGACGAAACATTTCCCCGACAGCCTCGTCCCAGTCAATTTATTTTTCCACCACCGACGAGTTTAACTCCCCAACAAAATCAATGGGTGACGAACCAACTCTTTAGTGCGGATTTAGCCACTGAAACGGTATCAACAGCGAGTCTGGCGATTTACGAAATTTTACGAGGCTTTGGCATTCCCTGTGATGTCATGGTTGGTCATAGCGCTGGCGAACACGTTGCTCTGAGAGCCTCTGGGATTGCTCATTTCCCATCGCGATCGCACCTTAAACAACAACTACAACGACTCAATCAATTCTACCAAGATTTAGAAGCGAATCACGTCATTCCTAAGGGTGTACTTCTCTCCGTTGGTGCTGTTGATTCCACTGTGGTGCAACAGCTAATCCACAGGTTCCCAGGCTCAGTCCATATTGTGGCAGATAACTGTCCCAGTGAGGTGCTGCTATTTATCAGTGAACGAGAGAGTGAAGCCGTAATCGCTCAAATTCAACAGGCGGGTGGTATTTATAGCCGTCTCCCTTTTGATCGGGCTTATCATACCCCGTTGTTTACTCAAGGTGTCGAGTCACTACGCACCTATTATCAGGGTGTGGACATCCGTTCCGGTGACATACCTGTTTACAGTTGTGCAACGACTCTCCCCTATCCCTCTGAACCTGACGCCATCCGTGACTTATGTGCTGAACAATGGTCTCAACCTGTACGATTTCGAGAAACCATTGAACGACTCTATCAGGATGGTGTCAGGACGTTTATTGAAGTCGGAACTAGTAACTCCCTAACCGCTTTTGTTGATAACAGTCTCAAAGGTCGTGATTACACCGCCCTACCCACCAATACCCAGCGACAATCAGGATTAGCTCAAATTCAAGCATTACTGGGAAGGCTGTTTGTTAAGGGAGTCGCCATAGATTTCACGCCCTTATATGAATATCGAACCGTGATTCCAGTAGAGTTAGAGACTCTGCAACCCCCTCCACCCAAACCGAGCCTCACGTTAAATCTGTTACTTCCCAGAATGAGTCTCAGCTCCGAGTTTGTCCAAAAAATCCAAGACAAGCTAGCTCCCCAACCCGAGCCAGCCGCCACTATTCCTGAGCCAAATGGAACGCCAATCCTCAACTCTGATCACTCATTTACTACACCTAAACCTGATATTGAACAGTCTCCCATCTCACAACCGAGTTCAATTCAAACCCAAGAGAACCAACCCCATTATTTGGACATTATTGAACCTGAACCGCCATCAACGAATACATCAATAAACTCAGATTCTCGGCTATCAATACTCCAGGGACATTTTGAATTAATGCAGGAGTTTCTCGCCAACCAATCCCAAGTAACTGAACTATTTTTTACCAGCCAAGAGATGAATCAAAAAGCGATTAACCGAAGTCTAGAACAACCTAAACCGTAGAACCGTAGGGTGGGTTAGGCGGTATTTCATTAAACCAACAAACCGTTTAACTGTTGATCCGCCGTAACCCACCAGATTAAGCTGTAAGTAAGTGGACACAATTAAAGTTAACGGTTGAGATTAGAGAACTATTAACGGGTGATACCCAGTTGCCGTCAAAGAGGATAGATGATTCTGGTGCAAACAACATCAATACAGATTCAAGCAAAAGTTATCGACATTATTGACGAGATGACCCAAGATTGGGATGTTGATGACCTAGACGAACAGATTAGTGAAGAGACTCAACTCATTCAAAATCTGGGATTTACATCCGTTGATTTTATTCAACTCTTTGTTACCATCGAAGACACCTTCCAAAAAAAGCTAGGATTTCATGACCTGATCATGCGTGACGGTCAATATATCGAGGATTTAAGCGTGGCGCAACTGGTGGCATTTATTCAGAACCGATTCAACACCACAACCGTGTCCCACCCTCAAAACGACTCTGTTAAAATCGCCCCATTGCCTGATCACGATAAGATTAATCCCGCTAAAGTCGCTCAATTGCGGTACACCATCCTCAGCCCTGACGAATTCCCTGACTCATCAACATCAAAGAATCCAGCAGCCCTCTTTATCCTCTGCCCACCTCGGTCTGGTTCAACCCTCCTCCGGGTCATTTTGGCAGGTCATCCGCGCTTATTTGCGCCACCGGAGTTACATCTGCTCACCTATCAAACTCTTGCCCAACGAAAAGCCGCTCTCTCTAATGAATTTAACCATCATCTTCTCAACGGAACCATTCGGGCAATTAAACAAATCCGAGGGTGTAATAGCGAACAAGCTCAACGTATCATGGAAGA
>JGI12048J13642_10225007_pt1 | contig 11141 bp, 7 predicted proteins | sample ElkSlonscriptome_16_FD_13642 | JGI IMG/M metagenome (IMG submission 13642) | reverse complement strand
CTGACGTTAGGCAAACAGAATGATGAATGTGTTTTGCGGATTAAAGACTATGGCATCGGCATTCCTGAAGAATCGCAAGAGCAAATCTTCAATCCTTTTCAGCGAGCAAAAAATGCATGTGGCATCCCAGGGACAGGAGTCGGGCTTGCCACGGTAGCGCAATGCGTCGAGTGGCTCAACGGTAGCATCGAGCTTGATAGTCAGATGGGACAAGGCAGCACATTTACCGTCCGTCTACCCCTCAATCATTCCGTGCGCTCAGGCATTTAGAGAGACTCCGCTTACAACTCTCGCAGAAATTCAATATCACAATAAGCCCACACTATTGCTGAGTACTGCAATAGTGTGTTTTGCTGAGACAGGTTGACTCGCAGACTTGGAGTCTCGTGCGGCTTCTTATTTGACGCTAAAATTTGACGTGACCCCATAAATCTCAAAATTTTTATGGATATGTTTCTTTAATTGGCGTTGCACAGCATGGAATGATGCGGAAAAATTCAACTCATGGATGACCTGCTGTAGGGGCATCGCAATGCGATGCCCCTACCAAAATCATTCTTCAAATGTGCAACGCCCTTTAATTCATTGATTTTAGACTTTTCTATATGTTTTTTGCCCTCTCGGATCTCAAATCAACTATTATTCAACATCCTCTGGTCATCTCTCCTCGTGCAACTGTGTCGGACGCGATCGCCAAATTGAATCAGGAGTGTACCTGTGATTTTGGAGCCCAATTCAATAGTGAAGAGTCTCAAGGACACAATAGAGAAGCCGATTGCGTACTGGTTGTGGATGGACGGCACGTCAAAGGTTGGGTCGCTAAGCAAGCCTTGATTGCCCACAGTCATCCGCATCAAAGCTCAGATGATTTGACAATGCGAGAACTGATGACACCGGCTGCTGTCATTCTGCGCGAATCTGCTTTAGATGCGGTTTCAGTCGTGCACCTTTTACAACAGCCTTCCATTTTCTGCCTGCCTGTTGTTGACGATGGCGATCGCCTAGTCGGACTTATCACTCCAGCAAGCTTGCTGCGAGCCTTTAGTGTGGAACAGTCTGTTGATTCTTCAAGAGCATCAACAAGATTGGAGTCAAATGTAGCAGCAGAAAAAACCGAGCAACCCGACTCTTATCAACGAGCGAATTCTACACTCGACCCATATCTGGATACAAAAGAGCCCCATCAACATGCCGAAGAACTTTCACAAGAGAACATAGAACGTCACATTTCGGAAAAAGTATGTGAGCAAACGGCGACTCTCAAAGAATCTGAAGAACGTTGGGCTTTAGCGATTGAAGGAACAAATGACGGTATCTGGGATCATGATCTTGTGTCAGGAGAACATTTTCTATCTCCTCGCTGCATGGAAATTGTGGGATACGACTATGCCGAGATAGACTCTTTCGAAAAATGGATTGACCTTATCCATCCTGACGACCAAAAGCATGTACAAACGACATTTGACGCTTATCTTCAGAACAAGAAGTCAACTTATGTTTGCGAATATCGAGTGAAATGTAAGGATGGTCGATACAAATGGCTGCTCTCGAGGGGCAAAGCTCTTTGGGATAAGTCAGGAAATCCCATCCGGGCAATTGGTTCCATCACGGATATTAGCGATCGCAAGCAGGCTGAAGAACTGCTGCGTCAATCTGAAGCTCGGTATCGGGCGATTGTTCAAGAGCAGACAGAGCTGATTGCGAGACTTCAGCCAGACGGCACGTTGACTTTTGTCAACGATGCATTTTGTCGTTACTTTGGTCTTGCTGAGTCAGAAGTCGTTGGATACAGCTACAAGTTCAACGTCTATCCTGAGGATCAGTCCTTAGTTGAAGACTGTTTTGCGGCGCTCTCGCCAAGCAAACCTGTGGACATCATCGAACATCGTATCCGTGTGAGTGGTGGTGTGCGCTGGATGCAGTGGGTCAACCATGCAATTTATGACTTCCGAGGTAATCTCGTGGAGCTACAATCTGTAGGCCGCGATATCCACGAGCGGAAACAGATTGAGATTGCCCTTGCCCACACCACACAGCAACTTCAAGCTTTTTTAGACAATGCCCCTGCTGTAATTGGCTTGTTTGACTCCGATGGACGCTATTTACGAGTCAATCCAGCGCTCGCTAACCTATTTGGTCTGCCTATAGAGAAAATTGTCGGAAAAACGTTTGCTGATTTGTTTCCTAGCGCTCTTGTCCGTTTGTTTAAAACTCGAATGGAGCGACTAGCCGAAACCCAAGTTCCTCTAGAGGTTGAAGATGAACTTGAAGTAGCTGGGGACACAAGAATCATGCGATCGCTGCTCTTTCCGGTTGTGTCTGATGCGCAGCATTGCAACCAAGGTGAAACGAATCAAAGCAAGGCCAAACAGGGAAACATATCGCCAACAGCCTTTTGGTCAATTGCTACAGATATCACCGAGAGGAAACGGATTAAAAATGCCTTACAGAAGAAAACAGACGAACTGCAGAAAAAAACAGCGGAACTCGATCGATTCTTCTCCGTCGCGCTAGACTTGCTCTGCATTGCCGATACCGATGGATACTTCCTCCGTCTCAATAGTCAGTGGGAAAAAACTCTGGGCTACAGCCTCAACGAGTTAGAGGGTGCTCGATTTTTGGACTATGTTCATCCCGATGATCTCAAAAGCACCTTAGATATCCTGACAGCTCTAGAGCAACAGCGAGACGTTCACAACTTTGTGAATCGATATCGATGTCAAAATGGCGACTATCGCTGGATTGAATGGCGAGCGACTCCTGTCGGACAGTACGTCTATGCGGCTGCGCGCGATATTACCGATCGACAAGAGGCTGAGTTTTTCCTGCGCAAATCTGAGGAGAGATTTGTAACCGTTTTCAACAGCAACCCCTCTCCAGGCTGGATTACTAGTTTAGAAGGACGCTTTTTAGAGGTCAACGAAAGTTTCAGTCGATTCTACGGAGACTCACCGAAGAACTTAGTTGGCAGAACTTGCACGGACTTACGTCTGTGGAATGATCCAGAGGATCAAATTTCTTTTCAGCAAACGTTGCGAACAACTCAGCGATTGCCGAGCTTTGAGGTGGTTTGGCGAACTCGCTCTGGACAGCCTCGGACAGTACTGATCTCAGCTAATGTGAGCTGGATCAACGATGAAGAGTGTATTATTGGTGTTTTAAACGATATTTCAGATCGCAAACAGACCGAACTCAAAGTCCAGAAGGCACAGCAAAATGCTGAATTGGCTAGTCAAGCGAAGAGTGCGTTCATCGCGTACATGAAGCACGAACTGCGATCGCCGCTCAACTCGATTCTAAATTTTGCTCGTCAGCTCAAGCGCGATCGCAGACTGCTGAAGGGTCAACAAGAGCGAGCTGGCACTATTGAACAGAGCGCTAAAAATCTGCTGAATGCCATCAATCAAGTATTAGACGTAGCAGAATTCGACTACCCTCAATGCCATCTCAACCTTCGCTATCGATATGTGAATGGCGATCGCCCCAACTCAGAGGAGCAGCTTGTTCAGGCTCTAGCTCAACTTCCAAACGACCTGCTAACGCAGCTAGAGGAGAAGCTCTATTTAGGAGAACCGCATCAGATTATCAACTTAGTCGCGACAATCAAAGCTGACGATGTAGCCATTGGACTCATTATCGCGGAGAAAGTGTCTAACTTTCAGTATTCGCTGCTCTTGAAAAGTATCGAGAAAGTTAGGTCACAACACTAAATATATAAACGTATAGTTTTGATTTAGAAAAAGCCATTCTTCAAAAAATCAAGGGTCTTGCACATTTAAAGAATGTCTTTCGTAGGGGCATCGCAGTGCGATGCCCCTTACAAGAAGAAATCTAAGGTTAAATTTTGCCCAAATATAGCGCTACGCGCTGATATAAAACCAATAGTTGATGGAGAAGCCGCGCGGTGCGCGGCTTCTCCATCAATATCTGTCCTAACTTATCTGCGCATTGCTATAGGTGAAATACACGCTTTAGAACGGTTACACAGGATGGATTTCCTGCGGTGGGTTGTCACCTAACTCTCTACGAAGAAGCAGGAGAATACCTGCAGTGATGCCTGTGGTGATCAGCAACAAAAGCCAAAGATTTTTGCCGAGTAGTGAAGGATGATCGAGAGCCCATCCTCCCAATATAGGACCGATTAAAAAGCCGATCGCCCAGCATTCTGAATCTAAGGCGAAGTATATTCCTCGCAAGTTTTCGGGAGCCATGTCTCCGACTAGCGCAGATGCAGAAGGAGAGTAGGAAATTTCGGCGATCGCAATCACTCCAAACGCCACCAGTGCTATCAAAACAGCGTTGGCCGACACAATTCCGATCAACCAAATAAACAGCATTCCGACAGCCCACAACACCAATGAACCCAGTAGAATCAGAACATGAGGCACCGACCGTAACCCGCGAGTCACCGGGAGCTGAAGCACAATTTTTAAACCTGCGTGCCAAACGAAAAAATAGCTAATAATTCGCTCCGAAAATCCTGTTTCGGTGTTTCCTCCAGGTACAAAATTTGATAAGTATAAAGGCAACGTGCTGCTAATCTGAGCTGCATAGGTGGTGAAGAAAATATTAGCGATTAGGTATGTGAGCAATCGGCGATCGCTCAAGGCTTGTCGCCAGTTGCTCAGCATGTCAGGCTTAGGCCCATGGCTTGAGGCTTGACGGGTTTCGGCGATCGCCACGAAAACTACGCCTGCAAATGCCAGATAAGCGAGTCCCTTGCAGATGAATAAAATCTGATAGTTGCCTGCCATCGCAATGTATTGGCCTGCAATCAACGCTCCCAATCCAATCCCTAAGTTATCAGCCAGCCGTGTGAGGGCGATCGCTTCCGTTCGGTGTTCTGGCGGCGTTAGATCAACCGTCACCGCTAAGGTCGCAGGCCAGTAGAGGCTGATGCCTAGACCTAGCAGCAGGTTTCCAACAACCAACAGGGGATAGGTGGTTGCAAATGAGAGACAAAAACTACCCAGAGCGGCGATCGCCGCCGCAATGAGAAGCGTTCCGCGTCGCCCCAACGTCGAATGATCGACAGCGTTGCCAGCCCAAAACCGACCCAGCGTACCGGAAACCCCCATGCTGCCTTGAGCTAACCCTACCTGAGTGGGTGAAAACCCCAACTCATTGACAAAATAGATAGAGGCATAGACCAGAGTAAAGCCCTGTCCAATAAACAGAAGCAGTTGACCTGCTGCCAAAATCCAAATTTCACGTTTGAGCGTAGGCAACCAGGCTAGTAGCGGATTGTGAGACGATTGCTGATTCGGATCAAGAGATGGCTCCATGCACTCCCTACAACGCTGATGTAGTCACCCTAATCCATATATCGAGAGATTGAAAAGAAGATTCGAATCCGCCACACTAACCTTACTAACCTTGATAAGTATGTGGTCAAAACGAAAACAAACGGGGGCACATCCTCAGATAGCATCGTTTAATGATGGCTACCTACTTACCTGTGAGAGTTCTGCGATTCAACAGTCTGCAACTTTCACCATGCTGTAACGAAGAAATCAACGAAGACCTATGGTTTATCAAGAACATATCAGCCTTGCCACGGACGGCAACGGAGACATGCAGGACTTAACCCAGCAAGTGAAGCAAATCGTCCACAAGGCCGGAATTCAAATAGGTATGGTTAACGTATTTAATGTCGGTAGCACAGGGGCGATTGGGGCGATCGAATATGAGCCAGGTCTTCAGCGAGACTTACCAGAATTGCTGAACAAATTGATTCCGTCTAGCCTCCACTACGGCCATGAGCAAACATGGCATGACGGCAACGGGCATTCCCATCTCCAAGCCACTTGGCTCGGGCCTTCTCTCACAGTTCCGATCGCCCAGGGCAACATGGTGTTGGGCACATGGCAACAGATTTTTCATCTGGAGTGCGACATCAAACCCAGACAGCGTCAAATCATGGTGACGGTTTACGGAGAATAATTGTCGCGCTCTATTGACGATCGCCAATTATCTAGCTCAGACCCTAAAGTTTTTAGCTGATAGGTCGCTGGCATCGGTGCCGAGAAGAACTGCTAGATTCCTAAATCCACCGGATTGGCGATCGCCATTGGCATCGACGCTTACCACTGTGCGGGAACCGCGCTGGGTCAGCTCGACATAATCGACCAACGGTTTACGGCTTTGGAAGGCACGACCTTTGAAGATCGCACTCAGATCTAGGCGATCGCCCTCAATCTCAAATCCCCGAATCTTATCAACACCGTCTTTGGGATTCTTGAAAACATAGCGATCCTTGCCGCGTCCTCCCTTCAAGATATCGTTGCCGCGCCCCCCAATTAGAATATCGTTGCCGGCCTGTCCAATGAGCTTGTCTTTGCCGCCCATCCCCAGCAGTCGATCCTTACCGCTGCCGCCCTTGAGCACGTCTTTGCCGCCTTTGCCCTTAAGCAAATCGCGACCCCCACGACCCAGAATTTTATCTGCAGCACCTGTCCCAATCAAGCGATCGCGCCCGTCTGTCCCAACCAGGCGATCGCTCGGTGTTGGGTCAATCACTGGAGGCGCTGACGGGTTTTCTGATGGAGCATCATCAATCGGTACTGGTATTGAGCCTTGGCCTGTTTCAGGAACCTCAACGCCAAATTCTACGGCTCCACTGTCAGGGGCGCTGTCGCGGGTTGCGCCTCGCTGATCCACAGAGGGACTACCACTCTTAGCTCCTGAGTTGATAGCAGGACTTCCAGGCAGCAATGCATGGGTCAAGAGGCCGCTGCCATTGTCTTGCAGTGATCCAAGTTGAGGATCACTGAGCCGAATGTTGGCCGTAGCGTTGTAATCATTCCAGTTATTCGTCTGTTTCGGCGGCCACTGAAGATTGCCACCCCGATCGATGAGTTCACGACTCGTGTGCTGCTGAATGCCCCAGTCATTCGTGCCGTTGTCTGCTGTGTTGTTGTAGAGAATCGTGTTTTTTAAGGTGACTGAATCGTCTTTGCTAGCAGATATTCCCCCTCCGACCCAACCTGCACGGTTGTTGGCGATCGTGGTATTGATGATGTTCGTCGGGCCATACAAGGCCATGCCGCCGCCGACTTTGTTGGATGCGGTTCCGCTCACACGATTGCCAGAAAATGTGCTGTTGGTGATGTTTGCCCGTGCATCCATCATCCAGAGGCCGCCGCCTTGGTTGGTCGCAGAGTTGTTGGCGAAGGTGCTGCGATTGATGGTCAAGCCTCGATTTAGACCGTTGCTCATGACGACAACAGCCCCACCATTGCCATCGTTGCCCTGAGGCAAGTTTTGAATCGCGTTGTCAACAAAGGTGCTGGAGTCAATCACAACGCGGTCTTGAGTCCCGGTGTAAAGATAGGCGGCACCGCCTTCCCCGCGTCCTTGATTACCCTGAAACAGGCTTCCCACAATGCGAACGGCTCCTGATGTGGCATCGCTCGATGTGCTGGCGCGATCGGTGTAGATTGCTCCTCCATAGCCCCGCAGAAACGGATTTTGATTGCCTGAATCGTAGGTGGCTGCAATGGTGCGATTGTTGATGAAGCGCGATTGTTCAATCGTGAGGTTGCCATTGAGGCTGTTGATGGCTCCTCCATTGATGCCTTGATTGTTGATGAAATCACTGTGCTTGATTGTGATATCGCGAGGCCCCCAGAAGGCGATCGCCCCGGCTCCTCGCTCATCATTTCCGGCGATCGCCTTGTTGCCTCGAAAAGAACTGTGAGTCACAGACAGAGTCCCTTCAAAGGCCGTGAAGATCGCTCCCCCACCCTGGTCTGCTACGTTGTTGCGAAAGGTCACATTGTCGATGACCAGTTCCCCTTGATGGGTCGTGCTGATTGCGCCGCCTCGCTCAGAGGTATAGCCGTCCGCTAGTGTTAGATTTTTGACAACGAGCTTGCTGGGTGTGGCTGAAGTGGATTTGAGGTGGAAAATCCGAGATGCTGAGTTGCCGCTGATTGTCAAATTCGATGCGTTGCTACCGTCAATGGTGAGAGTTTTTCCAGCTGCAATTTCGATTTCGCTGCCTGCGAGCGTAATTGTTTTATTTGCTAAAGCAGAAGAAAACTTAATCGTGTCGCCCGATTGAGCTTGGGCGATCGCCGCCCGCAGTGTTCCGGCTCCCGCATTCGCAAGGCTGGTCACGGTTATAGTTTTAGGCATAATTCAGAAGTCCTGCAAATTCACATAAAGACGGTGAAGCGAAGCATGTTCGCTAATGCCAGTAACGACATCAACAATGCTGACGGATAGATGCAGGAAGAAGGCAAAAGAGCCTATCTTAAAAATTGTTTGATTTGATACTGCTACTTAGTGTGACCTGTAGCATTGGGGAGACAACGCAGCATCACAATCTGCGAAATCTCAATCGCCCTTAACCTAGAGAAGGTCGAAATTTCATGACCTGATTCCTCATTAGGAGACTAACGAATATCGTTACAGGTTCCTCACCGTATTTCTTCTGGAAACAGTGTTGCAACTATGTCACGACCAAGCAAGATTACGCAGAGAACACTACAGACTGGATACTAAAGGCCATGTCGTCAAAATAAAGACAACCACAGCAATAATGGCTAGCAATCCATCAATCAGGTTGCCGATAATCGAACCTACGACCGTACCGATGCTAGCTTTCAGAGACGTTTGAAATTTTGACTCTCCCTCAACTTTCTTGCGGGACAAATACTCGCCAATAAACGCCCCCAGAAATGGGCCAATCAAAACTCCTAAAATTGGGCCTCCAACTGGTAGCGCTGGCAGCAAGCCCAAAACCCCAACGACTAACCCAATAATTGCGCCAAATTGTCCCCATTTACTTGCGCCAAATTGTTGAGCACCAATAAATGCAGCTAGAAACTCAATCGCTGCACTCAAAATCAAGAGGGCAAACACAATAATAATCGGCCAACCAATGCCCGCAAACTGAGTGGCGATCGCCCACACCAAAATAGACCCCAGAATCAGTGTTGCTCCTGGCATTCCCGGAATTAACTCGCCAACTGCGCCGATTACCATCACGGCAACGAGTACCCAATACAAAATCGTAAAATCCATGGAGTATCCTCAGCGGGTGACTACAGTTCCGGAGCGACGATTTGAGAAAATCGCTGTTCTCCTTCGGTTAATTCAGGTGGCACTCCATTAGGATACGTTTCACGAATGTCCTCCTCAATGCGAGCAATTCGATTATCAGGACTCGGATGAGTGCTAAGAAACTCAGGCGGATTGCCGCCAGACTGAGCGCTTTCCAAAATTTGCATCAGCTCTACCAAGCCTTGAGGATCATAATCCGCCTCGGTCATAAACTGAAGCCCTAGGCGATCGCTCTCCAACTCATCTTCGCGACCATACCTCAGATTAACCAACTGATTCACCGCTTGGGCGATCGCTGCGGCTTGCTGGGCACTTTGGGCACTGTCGCTCGCTGCAATCCCAATGGCATTGACTAACATTGCTCCCAACTGCCGTCGTGCTAGGTGCTCTGATCCATGTCTCGCCACAACATGCCCCACTTCATGCCCCAACACTCCTGCCAGTTGCGCCTCCGAATCCATTTCACGTAAGAGACCTGTGGTGATGAAGATTTGTCCTCCCGGTAGAGCCAGGGCATTGACCGTATCGGGAGAATCTAACAGGTGAAACTCGAAGGGATAGGGCGACTGAGCTGCTTCTGACTGCTGCACAACCTGTTGACCGACCTGATCGATATAAGTTTGCAACTGTGGGCTGGGATACAAGCCACCGAGTTGCTGAACGACCTCTTGACGCCCTTGGCGACCCAACGCAACTTCTTGTTCGGGAGACAAGGCCACTCGCTGTTGCTCATCGGTGATTGGATTTTGTGAAACGTTGCTGCAATAGTTAAATGTCCCAAAAAGAGCAAATATCAGCCCTAGTAAAAGTCGAACGAGTAACTTGCCCACCCCATGATCCCCCAGATATACGGAGCAGAAGATAACATGTGCCGAGTCAATTTAGCATCTAACTCTGGGCTATTGAAATTTTGAATTTCACCATCTCTATCCCTGAAACACTGGCACATGTGATTTTGCTTGGGTTAAGATTATGGTAGTTTTGAGGTTAACGTAAGATTATGGCGAGATTAACGAAGGATTACGCCATGCAGGTGCTTGGTGCCTAAATCTTGACCCCCTCTTCTGGGTAATACATCGAAAGTAAGGCACAAGAATTGTATAGCATCGAAATAAGTGTAATTTCTACACATCACTATTATCAACTTTATCAGGGCACTAACTTTCGTTGGTTAGTAGATTAGTGATTTTGAACTACGAAGGATTTTTTTGGATTAACTGATTTAACTCTGCGTATTCCCAAAAAATCGCGTATTTAGATCCGTGGGTTTTCAACAATTTTGTAAGTCGCCTGCATCAACTCAGAGATCCGGTCGAAACCTATCCGAAAGATTTGCATGACGAGCAAGCCGTGAACTCGCAGACTACGCCTTTCAAAGAAAGCTTTTAAAGAAATTGAACTATGAACTGGACATTAAAGATCAATTCACGAAATGTGCTTCGTTTTCTGCTCTGTATGGTTGCTGCCATTGCGATATTAAACGTACTGTGGCAGTTTTTATACGTTTTTTTCGACGACAAAATATTTTTCATTTCCACAATCGCGTGGTGGTTCAATATGGACTATGAGGGAACAATTCCCTCTGCATATTCGTCATTGATGCTTTTAGTTTGTGCTTTCCTACTCGGATTGGTGGCATTCAAAAAGTTATCTCTAAGCGACAAGTTTGCGCGTCATTGGGTGTTTTTAAGCGGTCTATTTGCATTTGCAAGCTGGGATGAAGCGACCCAGATTCACGAAAAGCTGATCTATTCAGACTCTATCGTTGATCTTCTGCCGACTTTGGGGATTGAGCAGTCTGGAGCTTTTGCATTTGGATTTTGGACTATTTTTGTAATGCCAATTATTTTTCTGATTGGCCTTTTTTATATCAAATTCTTCTTCTCTCTTCCGAAGAAGCAACGACGACTTTTTCTGATGGGTATTGTCTTGTTTTTGTCCGGCGCGATCGCCACAGAGCTTGTTAATAGCTGGATTTGGGATACGATGGGTCGGGATATGGAGGCTATTCCCTACATTTTATCGACTACAGTAGAAGAAACGTTGGAGAAGTTGGGCGTTACGGTGTTTAT
>JGI12048J13642_10883879_pt1 | contig 11142 bp, 8 predicted proteins | sample ElkSlonscriptome_16_FD_13642 | JGI IMG/M metagenome (IMG submission 13642) | reverse complement strand
GAATGGATCAAGGAACACCTGCCCCATGCGAAGGTTAGTGGCGGGGTGAGTAACCTCTCATTCTCGTTCAGGGGAAACCACGCGGTGCGTGAAGCGATCCACTCTGTTTTCCTGTACCATGCGATACGTGCGGGTCTGGACATGGGTATTGTGAATCCCGCGATGCTGCAAGTGTATGATGATATTCCAAAGGAGCTGCTGGAACGGGTGGAGGACCTGGTGCTCAACCGAAGGAGTGATGCCACTGAACGGCTGCTGGAATTTGCAGATACCGTGAAGCAAAAGGAGGAGACCGGCCGGACCGGTGATGAATGGAGGTCCGGAACGGTAGAGGAGCGACTGAAGCATGCGCTGATTAAGGGCATCACGGAACACATCGAGCAGGACACACTGGAAGCACATCAAAAGATCGGTGCCGGCCTGAAGGTAATTGAAGGACCGCTGATGGATGGCATGAATGTGGTCGGTGACCTGTTCGGGTCGGGGAAGATGTTCCTTCCACAAGTGGTGAAAAGTGCCAGGGTGATGAAGAAATCGGTGGCCATCCTGTTGCCTTTCATCGAGCAAGAGAAACTGGAAGGCGGCGATACCAGCACCGCTGGCAAAGTCCTGCTTGCGACCGTCAAAGGAGACGTACATGATATCGGGAAAAATATTGTCGGCGTAGTATTGGGGTGTAACAACTACGAAATCATTGACCTGGGCGTGATGGTCCCAACAGAGAAGATCCTGGATACCGCAGCAGCTGAGAAAGCAGATATCATTGGTCTATCGGGTCTGATCACACCCTCACTCGAGGAGATGGTGAACGTGGCGAAAGAGATGGAGCTGAGAAAAATGAAACAACCCCTGCTGATTGGTGGCGCCACCACCTCGAAGGTGCATACTGCTGTGAAGATCGAGCCCGGTTACTCAAATAGCGTGATCCATGTAAAGGATGCTTCGAGAAGTGTGCCTGTCGTGGCCGAGCTGCTTTCTCAGGAGAGGGGCGTCCCCTTCCGCGCAGCGATGAAAAAGGAGTACGAGGAATTGAGGACCCAGTTCTCGGGTGCTGAACGAAACGTTGAATACCGTACGCTGATGGAGGCAAGAAATAACGGGCTAAACATCGACTGGGAAGCGGAACCTCCAGTGGTGCCTGCGCAGACCGGGACCTTTGAGCTGACCGATTTTCCCATTGAGGAGATCATCCCGTATATTAACTGGATGTTCTTTTTTGTAACCTGGGAACTGCGGGGGAAATTTCCCGATATCCTGGAAGATCCGCGGGTGGGTGAAGAGGCGACAAAGCTCTTCGATGATGCGAAGGAGATGCTTCAGAGGATCGTGGATGAGGGTTGGCTGACTGCCAATGCAACCTACGGGATCTACCCGGCAAACAGCCAGGGGGATGACATCATTGTCTATGAAGATGAAAACAGGAATAGTGAGCTGACCCGGTTCATCAATCTCCGAAACCAGACCAGGAAGGAGAAAAATGTTCCCAACCTTTGCCTGGCTGATTTTGTCGCACCGGCAGGTTTGGGGCACAATGACTATATTGGCGCATTCGCGGTGACCGCCGGGATCGGGGTGGAACAGAAGGTGAAAGAGTTCGAGGCCGACCATGATGATTATTCCTCCATTATGATCAAAGCACTGGCCGACAGGCTTTCCGAGGCATTTACCGAGCTACTGCATGAGAAGATCAGGAGGGAGACCTGGGGATATGCCAGGGATGAGAAGCTGACCATGGAGGAGTTGTTCCGTGAAAAATACAGCGGGATCAGGCCGGCACACGGTTATCCTGCATGTCCGGAGCATAGCGAGAAAGAGACCTTGTTCAATCTGCTCCAGTGTGAAAAATACGGGATCAGACTGACAGAGAATTACTCCATGATGCCTGCTGCGTCGGTAAGCGGACTGGTGTTTGCGCATCCTGCATCGTCTTACTTTTTTGTGGGAAAAATTGGCAGGGACCAGGTGGAAGACTATGCAAAACGCAAGGGGATGACCACCGCAAATGTACAGCGACTCCTGGCATCTAATCTCAACTTTGATGGATAATCACTGATTTTTTGGACTCCCCGGAATCAATTCACCTGTTGTTTATTATTTTCGCATCTGAATGCAGCATGACAACCCTATGAAAGTGATCGATAAACTGAAAAGTACAGACAAGACCCTTTTCTCATTTGAACTGCTTCCCCCACGAAAAGGGAGGACACTGGATACGATCTACAATGCCATTGATCCGTTGATCGAATTCAGTCCGCTCAACATCAATATTACCTATCACCAGCAGGAGTCGGTCTACAAAAAGCAGGCCGATGGCTCTATGGTACGCAAGATCATCAGTAAGCGTCCGGGTACAGTCGCGATCGCTGCAGCGATCATGAACAAGTACAGTCAGACCGTCGTTCCCCACGTCATCTGCGGAGGTTTTACGAAAGAAGAGACGGAGGACCTGTTGATCGACCTCCATTTTCTCGGATTACACAACCTCCTGGTGCTCAGAGGCGATCCTCCTGCCGGCATTCGTGATTTCATACCTGTGGAGGGTGGGCATGCACATACCAGTGAGCTGGTTGAGCAGGTCATGGACCTCAACAAAGGGGTATACCTCGACAGTGACCTGAAGGATCCGAAACCCACCTCATTTTCGGTGGGTGTGGCGGGTTATCCCGAAAAGCATTTTGAATCTCCCAACCAGGATGAGGACCTCTATTGGCTGAAGAAAAAGATCGATGCAGGGGCAGAATATATCGTCACCCAGATGTTTTTCAATAACCGGAAATTCTTCGAATTTACAGAGCGCTGCAGGAAGGCTGGGATCAACGTTCCCATCGTACCCGGCATCAAGCCGATCAATACAATGAAAGACCTGGAGCTGCTGCCACGGGTTTTTCATATTGACATTCCCCAGGAACTCTATGCGGAAGCAAGAAAGTGTAAAAACAACGCAGAAGCCAAGGCCCTTGGAGTGGAATGGACCATTCAGCAATCAAAGGAATTGAAAGAGCAAGGTGTACCTGCGATCCACTATTACACCATCGGTGTGTCGGACAATATTCAAAAAATTGCCAAGGCGGTTTTCTGATCTGAATTTCATTTGCTATTATTGCAGCTGCTGACTAACCAGAATAATCGTATGAAAAAGACATTGATTTCCCTGGCAGGGATTTTGTTCCTGCTGACCTCCTGCAGCCAGAAATTCCCGGAACCAGTTAACCCTGACACCTCGCCTGAGGCAAGAGATCTCCTGGAGATGTTTTATGAAACCCAGGGAACACGGACCCTCTCGGGACAACATAACTACGCCAGGCGTCAAAGCCTGCACCGCTCAACGGATACTGTGATTGCCCGGACCGGCGAAACGCCTGTCATCTGGGGCTCCGATTTCGGGATCCCGCAGATGCGCAACAGGATGCTGGAGGCCGCCGAAAAGGAATACAGGAAAGGACATATCATCACGCTGATGTGGCATGCCCCCTGCCCCATCGACACAATCCCTGAGAAGGTGAACCCGGTGAGGTACATGCCCAACGAAGAGGAATGGAAGGACATTGTCACCCAGGGCACTAAATTCAACGATGCACTTATCGCTGATATTGATGGAGTGGCTGAAGGACTAAAGTCTCTCCGCGACAAACAGATACCTGTGATCTGGCGACCTTACCATGAGATGAACGGGATCTGGTTCTGGTGGGGCAACCAGCCTGGTGAAGAGGGATTTATCAAACTTTGGAAGATCATGTATGACCGGTTCACCGAACACCACGGTCTGAACAACCTCATCTGGACCTGGAATGCGAATGCACCGCGTGACTGGGAAAATGACCAGGCGTATGCATATGAACTCTTCTACCCGGGGGCAGACTATGTGGATGTGCTTGCGGCAGATGTATACAAACGTGATTTCAAGCAATCGCACCATGACGACCTGCTTGCACTTGCAGGTGGCAAGCTGATCGCACTGGGGGAAATTGGGTTGCCCCCGACACCAGAGGAACTGGACGAACAGCCCATGTGGTCATGGTTCATGATGTGGGCCAACTGGCCGATCAAATATGTGGAGCCTGAAGATCTGAATGCATTGTACCACCACGACAGAGTGGTGAATTTTGAAGCGTTTAAAGCAAATCGTTAAGACTGGCTGTCTTCGAGGATGCTGGCAACTGAGTATTGCTCACGACAGTAGATCCTGGTCTTCTTCACAGGGTAGTTGAGCACAACCATCTTCCCCAGGAACTGGTTATTACATGGAGCGGGGATATCTCCCACTTCGATGGCATCGTTTCCCTTCGTTTCCAGGATTACGTTGCGGCAATCGTAATGAAGCTTGAGCTTGTAACGCCCCGGCTGCAGTTTGAGGACAAGCTTATTCCTGACCTCAAATTCGTCACCCTCTTTGCCTAAATTGCATTTGACACAGTGCACCTTCAATCGGAACCGGGACCTGTTGAGAATGGTTACTTTGATCTTTTTAATCGGGGCCATATTGCGTTTGAATTCCGCGATAAAGCTAACAAGGAATCAGTAATCAGGCCGTCGGGCACTTACTTATTGTATGAAACAGTGCTCTTACTGCATGAACAGGGTGTATTGAACAATGAAGCAATCAATTACATATCCATCGGATCCTGTGCAGCTTTGTGCTTTTCCTCATTGTAATAGATCAGCTTTTCGGAAAGTTGCGCTGCAGTCTTGTACCCTGGCTCCACACTGATGTGTCTCAATTCCTCATCAAGGTATACGATCGTTGGGTATGACAATCGCCCTTTTGTAAGGATCGCTGCGACTTCGTGGTATCCCCTTCTCCCGTTATCAATAAAATGATACGTCCGCCCGCCAAGTTCGATCGAATCCTTCATCTCGGCATCGAATTTCACAGGGTAAAAATGTTCATTGATATAGCTGGCGATCTCAGGATTAGAAAAGGTCGTGGCATCCATTCGCTTGCACCACCCGCACCAGTCGGTATACACATCCACGATGAATTTTCGAGGCTCCTTCCGGTTTTGCTCAATGGCCTCATCAAGCGTCAGCCAGTTGATACTCTCCTGTGCGTTCATATTCAGTCCGATCAATAGCGCAGCAATAATAACAACAATTTCTTTCATATCAGTCCCCTTTCTTATCATGATAGACTCCCGACAAGGGATTTCCTTACGGTCAGACAAAAATAGTCAATATAATGTTGCGTCAAAATTCGTACCAGCCGACATATGTTTCATAATAGAGGGGCAGGAAACACATTTTTCTTACATTTGAGTTTTAATTTTCGAAAACCGTAAATCTTTAATAGAATGAATGCAGTAAAGAAAACATTGAGGGATTCGGCACCCATGAGATGGCTGATGCTTGTTCTGATCAGCATGCTGATGCTCTCCACCTATTGGTTCCAGGATTTTTTCGGCGGACTGAAGGGGTTGATGGAGAGTGAAATGGGATTCACCAGTGAAGAGTTTGGCCGGTTGATCGGTCTGACCACCATCGCGAATATTTTCGGGATGATCATTGTTGGAGGCATAGTGCTTGATAAATGGGGCGTCAGAAGGGCCGGTTTGATCTTTGGTTCCCTTGCCGCGGTGGGTGCAGCGATCTCTGCGATGGCCGCCTACGGAATCTTCGGAACAGATCACACCATCCAGTTGCGGATGATGATCGTGGGAAGGATCCTCTTCGGTTCGGGACTTGAGGTCGTCTGCGTGGTGTCCACCCGAACCGTGGTGAAATGGTTCAAAGGCTATGAACTCGCGCTGGCGATGGCCATCAACATGGGATTTGGACGATTGGGTTCAGCCATGGGACTGGCGCTCTCGATCGATATCGGGGGAGGAAGTGTACCTCCGGCGGTGGCATTTGCAGCCACGCTGATCGGTATCTCTCTGATCGTCTTCCTGGTATATACTGTATTCGACTACTCACTTGACAAGCAGGACAAGCAGGCACGGCTCGACAGCGGGACAGAGGAGGTGGAGGAGGATTTCAAGTTCTCCGACCTTGTGGCGCTGATCAAAAACCGGTCGTTCCTTTACATTGCCCTTTTATGTGTCTCTTTTTATGCGGCTGTGTTCCCGTTCATCCAATACGCGCCCGACCTTCTTGTGAATAAATTCGGATTTTCATATGACCTGCCGGCAAGTGACGATTACTTCAGCCTCTTCGGCAACCAGTCGATCGGGACAGCTGCCATCTATTTAGGCCTGTTTTTATTTGGATTGGCATTTTCGATGATCCCCTCAAGGATAAAGAATATAGGCGGGAAGTTAGCCTCCCTTGCCATCATCGGCATATTGTTCGGTTTGTTTATTAACGTACTCTGGGGCACGCTCTCGGTTTGGTTGCAGAACGGTCCGAAAACGGCCAGCCTGATCCCGATGGGAACGATCCTGTTCACACCGATCTTCGGAAATTACGTGGACAAAAAAGGTAAAGCGGCCTCGCTGATGATCATGGGTGCCCTGCTCCTGATCTTCGCCCACGTGGCACTGTCGATCTTCAACAGCGAGGTGCTTGGATACATCGGGCTCCTCTGCCTGGGTATTGCCTTCTCCCTTGTTCCGGCGGCGATGTGGCCTTCTGTTGCCAAGATCGTGGCTGAGAACAGGCTGGGTACTGCCTACGCATCCATGTTTACGATCCAGAACTGGGGGCTTCTTGCATTCTTCTGGGGCATTGGCAAATTCCTGGATGTGGTAAATCCCGCAGTGGTACAGCAGGTACAGGACGTTCGTGTAAACCTGGAAAACCAGGGACTCTCATCCGAGGAGATCTCTGAACAGATCACGGCACTCCGGATGACTGGAGAAATACCCCCTTACAACTATACCTGGCCGATCTTCATGCTGGTGATCCTTGGAGTGATCTCGATCTTCCTGGCCTTCCAGCTGAAAAAGGCAGATGCAAAACAGAGGTTCGGACTGGAGCTACCCTCCGGCCAGACACCGGACGATGAATAAAACAAAGGAAAATGCCTGGTGTCCCTCAAAGGATCCCGGGCATTTCCTTCTTATACCAATCAAAAAATGACGGGCAATTCACATTCATACCTGATGTCGATACGGCCCTGTTCGTATAAACAACCAAAAAAGAAACATATGAGCGATATGAAAGAGCTGAAACCAGTTGAGATATGGAAAAACTTCCATGCACTCACACAGATCCCACGACCATCCAAAAAAGAGGCCGAAATTATCGAATTCATGAAGAAATTCGGCGAGGATCTCGGACTTGACACGATCGTTGACGAAGTTGGAAACGTGATTATCAAGAAACCCGCCACCCCGGGGATGGAAGACCGGAAAACAGTTGTTCTCCAGGGCCACCTCGATATGGTGCCACAGAAGAATTCCGATAAGGATTTTGATTTTGAAAAGGATCCGATCGAAACAGTTATTGACGGTGAATGGGTAACAGCCAACGGAACAACCCTTGGATCAGACAATGGCATCGGCGTGGCGGCAGCCATGGCAGTGCTGGAATCAAAGGAGCTCAAACATGGACCCGTGGAAGCTCTGTTCACTATTGATGAAGAGACAGGAATGACCGGCGCATTCGGACTCAAACCGGGGTTGCTGAATGGCGACATCCTGATCAACATGGACTCTGAAGACGAAGGGGAAATGTACGTTGGATGCGCGGGTGGTATCGACATCAATGCCGAGAAGGATTATGCTGAACAGGACGTCCCATCCGGCTTCGCTGCCTACAGGATCGATCTGAAAGGTCTGAAAGGGGGGCATTCAGGAATGGACATCCCACTCGGGCGCGCCAATGCCAACAAATTGCTTTTCAGGTTCCTGATGCAGGCTGAATCTGATTTTGGAATCCGTCTTTCGTCAGCAACGGGTGGTGATCTGCGAAATGCAATCCCCAGGGAATCACATGCAGTACTGGTTGTGCCGACAGATAAAACCGCTGAATTCCAAAAGTTTGTCAGCAATTACAATACCATTTACAGGAATGAATTCTCAGAAACGGAGCCTGACCTGTCATTCACTGCATCGGAAACCGACATGCCCGGCAGGGTGGCTTCTGAAGCTGACCAAGGCAAAATGATACGGGCGGTATTTGCCACCCCGCATGGCGTTGAGCGGATGAGCAGGTCCATGGAAGGACTCGTGGAGACCTCCAACAATGTTGCAGTTGTAGAGTTGAAAGACGGGAAATTCGCAGTTCGATGCCTGACACGCAGCTCCGTTGATTCGGCCAAAGAGGCAACCGCATGGAAGATCGCAGGGATCTACCACCTGATCGACGCCGAGGTATCGCTGGAAGGCGCCTACCCGGGATGGAAACCAAACATGGAAAGCCCGATCCTGAAAACCTCCCTGGATGTATACAACAAGGAATTTGGCAAAGTGCCGGAGATCAAGGCGATCCATGCCGGACTGGAATGCGGACTGCTTGGGGGCGTATATCCCCAACTGGACATGATCTCTTTCGGTCCGACCATCCGCTTTCCACATTCACCTGATGAAAAGGTGAATATCGAAACAGTAGGCAAGTTTTGGAAATTCCTCGTAGCACTGTTGGAAGCGATTCCTGCAAAATAGGCTTACCAGCACAGAAAAATCATAAGGCTGTCTCATTTTTTTGAGACAGCCTTTTATATGTCACCTAATTGCATTGGTCTGCACAAATAGTAAATTGGCCATTTTTATGCAACATGACCGATAAACTTACGGAGGACAGGTAGGTGCCCAGGGGGAAATTTGAGAAAAATAATGCAACCAAATGACCAAATCGTTTGTTCTAACTAACAGACAGGGGATTAATATCAGCCTGGAATCATGCCAGGCACTTCTGGATCCACTTTTGTCAAACGTTTTAAATAAATATTGACGAATCTGCTACAGACTGTTGATTTTGATGATGTTTTTTATCAAATTTGAAGAAATACTGCAATTATGAAAAGAGTTTTACCTGTTATCATCGGCGCATTTATGGTTTTCCAGACCGGCATTTCCCAGGAAGTACAACTCACACCGACCGTGATTTCCTCTGCCGGTAATTTTCATAAAACAGAAAGCATGAGTCTGTCATGGACACTCGGTGAAGTTGCTGTGACAACACTTTCAGGTGACAACCTGGTGCTTACCCAGGGGTTTCAGCAACCATTCGGAGGTACCGTTGGGATCGAGCCGGATCCGATCAAATGGCAGATATCTGCCTATCCGAACCCGGTAAGGAATGAATTGCGCCTGCAATTTGATCTTCCGGAAGTGACCGACTTTTCCCTGGAGGTGCAGGATGTGAGCGGCAGGGTGTTGTTCCAGCAGGAGTATGATGAGGTCTATCCCGGAGATATCATCCCTGTTGAAATGTCGGACTACAAGGTGGGCCTATATTTCTTCCGCATTGCCACCATGGACCGTAAGCAGGTACGTGTGATCAGCATCAGGAAAGAGTAACCGCTTTTCGAAATTTACATTACTCCTTTTCAATTCTTTCATTCACAAGCGCACCGGATTGGTATATACTCACGTGAAGTGCGGCAAGCTTCATTCCGTCATGATATAGCTGCACATCACACAACTCCGGTATCCTGTAATACAGACGATTGTAAACTTCCTGCTCAGGTTCCTGGGGCAGCAGGTTACGCAGACTCCTTGCATTTGTACCGGGCGTAATGACCAGTTCAACGGGATCTCCCTCTTCAGCACCGATTCCGCCAGTGGCGGAAAATCTTTCCAGTGCATAGATCTCCGGATCAACGCTACCATCCGGTCTAATATAATATTCCCTGGAGGTTTTTTCCGAGAATGATTTCCCGATGAACAGTGACAGGTACTCCTCTTCAAGCTTATCCAACTCATTCAGGGCAGTCGCCAGGTCAAAATCAGCCGGAAGGGGATCTACAATTCCGGCTGACAAAAAGTACCTGTCGGACCGTATCTCCAGGATCAGTTTTGCCGCTTCTGCTGCCTTCTTTTCGAGGGTCTTCCGTTCCATTTGCTGACTGGTCACGGGAACTTTTACAAAGGAGGTGTCGGTGATCACAGTTTTATAGATCGTCTGTTCCTTCATCTCCACATTGGATTCCATGGTGACATCCTCGAAGAGGAAATCCTCCACACCCCTGGATGTCAGCGCCGCACCAAACTGAAGCTGCCGGGTATAATCCCCCCGGATCACCAGTCCTTTTTCTTCGGCCCAATCCAACCGGTCGGTCTTCATCTCTCCTTCGAGCAAATTAAGCGTGTAAAAATGGCTCCCATCGGTCTCTGTATAACTTGCAAGAGAAGCATTTACAATACTATAAGATTCTGAACGACTCTTTTTCACACCTTCAATTCCCAGGAGTCGCTGTGCATAATCGGCATAAGGTCCGGGTATAAATATCTGTTTTTCATATTCGACTGTGGCTTTCAAACCAGTCTCCGGCAAGGCATAGATGACATTTGCAGTGGCTTCCACCGGCTCATAGCCCAGGCTTGTTACAATGAACCTGTCGGTTGTGGCACAGGAAGAAATAAACAGGCTGATCATGCTGATCAGAACGATCTTTAAGGCCTTTCTTGCCATTGCGGCCATTGGAGTCTTCTCGTTTTGTCGAATCTTCAAAGTTCTATTCATATGTTTCTTGTTCATTCTGATACTGTTATTCTTTAAATAATCTATCTACTGGAATATCCCGGAGGATCTCCCTTCATGCAAATATATCTCTGCCTGTACCTTCTTAAACGCAGCACCGAGCTGTTTTATGATGTCACCAGCAATGAGTGACTCCTCCCCGGCCTTTTCTGCCGCAATATCTCCGGCTGAACCGTGCAGGTAGACTGCAGCAAATGCCGCATCAACAGGTTTGACTCCCTGTGCAAGAAAGGAGAGGATCATCCCAGTAAGCACGTCGCCACTTCCCCCTGTAGCCATCCCCGGGTTACCGGTCATATTCAGGTAGTATTCACCTCCGGGCAGGGAAATCCCTGTGTAGGCTCCCTTGAGCACAACGATCACCCCGTATTTTTCTGCAAAAGCCTTTTGCTTTAGATGGCGTTCCCACCCATTGCCCGATGTGCCTGCAATCCTGTCGAACTCAAGCGGATGTGGTGTGAGGATGGTTCCTGGCGGGATCAGATCAACCANTTCCGGCATCTCCCCGATAATGTTCAGCGCATCGGCATCCAGGACCAGTGGAACCTTTGCTTTTTCAAG
>JGI12048J13642_11131498_pt1 | contig 11145 bp, 7 predicted proteins | sample ElkSlonscriptome_16_FD_13642 | JGI IMG/M metagenome (IMG submission 13642) | reverse complement strand
CTCCCCCATCTTCCCCATCTCCCTCATCTCCCCCATCTCCCTCATCTCCCTCATCTCCCCGTTCCCTGTTCCCTAAAACTAAACCGCTAAAAAGCGCTGAATCACCTGCTGACTCAATTCGCTGGTTAAACCTGATGCGACAATACCTCCCTTCTGCATCGCGTAGTACCAATCCGCTTGTCGGACAAAATGCAGATGCTGTTCCACCAGCAGCACAGAAATCCCTGTAGACTTGACAATCTGGCGGATAGCGGCTTCAATTTCTAAGATAATCGAAGGTTGAATTCCTTCGGTGGGTTCATCCAACACCAGTAATCGAGGTTTCCCCATTAACGCCCGCGCGATCGCCAGTTGTTGCTGTTGTCCTCCACTCAAATCTCCGCCCATGCGAGATAGCATAGATTTTAGCACAGGAAACAAGCTAAAAATTTCCTCTGGAATCTCAGCGTTGTTCCCTCTACCTTGACGACAGGCTTCCAACCCCAGCAACAGATTTTCTTTTACCGTTAACCGGGGAATAATCTCCCGCCCTTGGGGAACATAACCAATGCCTAATTTTGCCCGTTTATCTGTAGATTTATGGGTAATCGGTTGCTCGGCTAAGGTAATTGTACCTGTTCGAGGTTTGAGCAACCCCATAATCGTTTTCAATAATGTTGTTTTTCCCACGCCATTACGCCCAATCAGACAAACCATTTGTCCAACGGGTACACTTAAATCCACATCCCGCAGGATGTGACTTTCGCCATAGTAAACATTTACATCCCTAATTTGCAGCATTAGCTGAGTTGAGGATTGATGATCGATTTTAGATATTACTTGGTCTGTTTGACTCATAGCTAGAAGCGATTAATTGGTATTCTTAGTGTAGTGCAGCATCGCTCAAGAATTAGTGTAGGGGCGGGTTTAGGGACTAAATTCCGCTATTCACCGATAACATTTCAACAAAACCCGCCCTCCCCACCGATAACTGAACTGGTATTCGTAGGTTGTAGGGGCGGGTTTAGGGATTAAAATCCGCTATTCACCGATAACATTTCAACAAAACCCGCCCTCCCCACCGATAACTTTTCAATTCAAAGTTTTTAATTTGATTTTGTAAATGTTATGGAATTTTGACTGAGCAGCAGCAGTCTCTGGAAAAGCCCAATTTGACGTTGTTATTTGGCTGTAGTATGATATATTAAATTATGTATAGTCTGGTATTATAGGTCAATTGTAGTTAATTTACAAAAACACAGGATTGAAACCCTCAGTCTGGCGTCATTTTCTGCACTAGCGTCAGCAAAACTCAAAAAATACAAGCATACCCCAATGACAAAATTTTTTGAGCTTACTCAGAAATAACTTTGACAAAAAACACATTGTATGTATTTATTCCTCAATCACAACGACTTGGAGGTATCTGCTTTTAAGCGATTTACCACAGCTTCCGGTAAATCCAGAAGCTTGACCAGTTCTTTGTAAGCGGCGGCTTCTTGTTGATTAATAGTGGGTTCATTAGGCGTGCGAGCGCTAACATTAATCACCTCATACCCCAACTTCAGAATTAACTCCCGTTCTTCAGGACTTTCAATTTGAGCCACCAACTCATCAATATCAACATGAGCAGCTAGATAATCCCGCAATTCTGTTTGTAACTTTTCCTGCTCTTCACTATCCGTTGAAAACAATTGACTCAAGCGAGCAATAATTAACTCCGCTTCTTCAGGCGCTAAATCCCCATCAGACCAAGCCATAGCGGTGACAATTCGCAGCAGTTTCATTTGACGGGCGCTAATTGAGGACTCTCGTCCCAAATACACCTCCACCACACGGGGGTCATTATGCACCTCATCAATACTTCCTTCACATAACACCGACCCCTCATGCAGCACCGTCACCTTACGGGCAATCAGCCGCACAAATTCCATGTCATGTTCAATGACAATAATTGAATGACTCTCGGCTAAATTGATCAGTAAGTCAGCAATATTTTCAGTCTCTTCATCCGTCAACCCCGCCACAGGTTCATCAACCAGCAATAAATCCGGGGATTGCGCCACCAACATGCCAATTTCTAACCGTTGCTTTTCCCCATGGGAAAGTAAATCGGCTTGTAAATCGGCTTTGGAAACTAAACCAATTGTTTCTAATAACCCTAACACCGTGCGTCGTTCCGATGTAGCAGGACGCCCAAACAGTGTTGAAAACACAGTTTTACTGCGATTACAGGCTAAGTCTAAATTTTCTCGCACCGTTAGATTTAGGTAAACTCGCGGGGTTTGAAATTTACGACCAATCCCCATGCGTACAATCCTATCTTCTGATTTACGCCGTAAATTCTGTCCTTTAAATAGAACTCGTCCCCTAGTTGGCTGGACTTTTCCGGTGATCACATCGAGGAACGTGGTTTTTCCCGCACCATTGGGTCCAATAATCACCCGTAACTCTCCAGTATCCATACTGAAGTTGAGGGTGTTGAGTGCCTTAAAGCCATCAAAACTAACGGTTAAATCTTCAATCGCTAAAATTTGTTGATTCATGTTTAGCAAGACTTTAGCTGACTAATGACAAAGGAATAATGACAATGATATTTACTAGAATTCCCTATTCCCTATTCCCCATTCCCTGTTCCCTGTTCCCTATTCCCTATTCCCTGTTCCCTAAAACTAATGACTAATTTCCTCTCGTTCACGTTGCACATCTGGGTCTTCTTCTAAACTAGGATAAGTAATTACCTCTTTGCGCTTACCGAATAGACTCAGCAACGCCTGATACCCGGAATACCGCCACCACCCCACAATTCCACTCGGCAACACCGTCACCACTACCAAAAATAATCCGCCTTGGAAAAATAGCCAACTTTCGGCAAAGTTTTCACTTAAAATACTTTTGGCAAAATTAACCACCAGCGCCCCTAGAATTGCGCCCACGAGTGTAGCACGACCACCAACCGCCACCCAAATCACCATTTCAATCGAGAAGGCAATATCCATCGCCTTCGGTGAAACAATACCCGTTTGCAGCGTGAACATCGCCCCCGCGATTCCCGCCAACCCCGCAGAAATGGCAAAGACTAAAACCTTAAATCCGGTGGGATTGTATCCCGAAAACCGCACCCGATTTTCATCATCGCGAATCGCCACCAGTAACCGCCCAAAACGCCCCTGAGTCAGCCAGCGACATAAGGCATAAGAGACAACCAGCAACAGAATTGTGATAGTATAAAATATAAACTGGGTTCGCGTGGCATTCACATCAGCCCCCAGCAAGGTTTGGTAATTGGTCAAACCATTCGTACCGTTGAATAGTTTCTGTTGACCATTGAAGAAATTGAAAAAGACAATTGTCGCGGCTTGGGTGAGGATAGAAAAATAAACGCCCCGAATCCGGTTACGAAAGACAAGATAGCCAAACAAACTCCCGACGACAGCCGGAATAATAATCACGGCAAAGACAGCAAATCCAAAGGAATCAAAGGGTTGCCAAAACCAGGGCAATTTATCCACCCCATAAAGACCCATGAATTCGGGTAAAGTCTCGCCTTCCAAGGGGGCTAATTTTAGATGCATTGCCAACGCATAACCACCCAAGGCGAAAAAGATGCCATGACCCAGACTTAAAAGTCCGGTATAGCCCCAAATCAAGTCAATTGCCAAAGCTGCGATCGCCAATGCCAAAAATCGCCCCAACAAGCTCAGGCGAAAGTCAGACAACGCCAACGGAAACACAATAATCAGCAGCAGTGCGATTAGAGTAACCACACCCACTTCAATCAGCAGCGATTGACGACGCTTGCGCCGTCGGTCTAGTCCGGGAATTTCAATTACTGAGTCATTGGTCATTTGTCAAAACACTGATTTCACGGATTTATTGGAGAGATTGGGGTAGGGAGGTGAGTGAGAGCTTATTCATACACTGATTTCACAGAAAAGTTTGTTCTCTCATTTTGACAGGGTGATTAGGATTTAAAGGAGATTATGAAAGTCATTTGTCATTTGTTTTCCTATTGCCTATTGCCTATTGCCTGTTGTCTTCTGCCTTATAGTTCATAGGATCGTCCTTTCTGTGGAAAAATCCCGCCCGGTCGAATTTGCAGGAAAATGATAATTAGGGCAAATACCATCACCTTTGCCATACTGGTGGTGGCAAAGAAGGTAAAGAAATCAAATAACGGCTCAATGGGCTGAAAGAGCAAAGCCAGTATTCCCGAACCAATCAGGTAATTAATCGTACCAATCGCTAACGCCGCCACAATCGAACCCACCAATTTACCGACGCCGCCAACCACCACCACCATGAACGTATCGACCACATAATTTTGACCGGTATTCGGGCTAACTGAACCCAACAAACTAATCGCACAACCTGCAACCCCCGCTAAACCTGAACCAATAGCAAAGGTTAACGCATCAACCTTACCCGTAGGAATTCCCAAACAAGCGCTCATACTCCGATTTTGAGTTACAGCGCGAATCCGCAATCCCCAAGCTGAACGCTGCAAGAATAGGTAAATTCCCGTGATGCAAAGAATCGTTAGCCCAATAATAAATAATCGGACATAGGATAACTGAAAACTGCCTTCCGATAACTCCACCATCCACCCTCCCCGCATCCAACTTGGCGCGGTGACATCAACACCTTGAGTGCCAAACCAAGGCTTAGTTAACCCTAGCTCGAATGTTTCACTCAAAACCTTGCCAATCGTAAAGACAATTCCCAGGGATAATACCACCATTGTCGGGATTGCCCAAGAACGAATCCGCGGAAAATCTGCCCGACGAGACAGTACCCACAGCGCCCCAAAAAACAGCAGGCAAAATAGAGCAATGCCAATCACCATCACCCAATTTACGCTGCGGACGAACTGCTGCAAAATTAAACTAACGCCCCAGGTTGCTAGCAAGGTTTCCAGGGGACGCCCGTATAGAAAGCGGATAACCCCCCGTTCCAGAACCAATCCGACAAGGGCGGTTACCAGAAACGCGATCGGTATGGCAAATAAGATATAGGTTTCAAACCAAGGTTCCCCCAGAGACTTGAACCCATTTTGGACAACAAAGGTCGTATAAGCACCCAGCATCATCAACTCCCCGTGTGCCAAGTTGATCACACCCATGAGTCCGAACACAATGGCTAATCCCAGCGCTGCAATTAATAAAACAGCGCCAATACTGATACCGCCATAGAGACTATCTAAAAGTCCTGCTAGCACAATTTTCTACGTTGATTGTTGGTCAGGAATGACAAAGGACTAATGACTAATGACTAATGACTGACTTATACATCTTTTAACTTATATTTACCCCCCTTACTCGGATCAGACCAATCACAACCTAATCCCTTAGTATCGGCAACAAATTGATTCCAGGGAACGGGTTCAATAGCCGCTTCCGTCTCGTTGACAATTTCAAACAGACCATCCTCTCCCACTTTTCCAATCCGTACCACCTTCGAGAGGTGATGGTTAGGATTCATGGTGACCATCCCTTCTGGGGCTTCAAATTTCTGACCATAAGCCGCTTTGCGGACAGCTTCTAAGTCATCAGCCGTTCCTGCTTGTTCAACCGCTTGCTTCCACAAGTAAACGCCAATGTAGGCAGCTTCCATGGGGTCATTAGTCACTCGGTCTTCACCATATTTTGCCTTAAATGCCTTGACAAAATCCTGGTTTTCTGGGGTATCAACGGTTTGGAAGTAGTTCCACGCCGCATACTGATCTTTCAGGTATTCTGTACCAATTGCCTTGACTTCTTCTTCAGCAATACTTACAGACATAACCGGATACTTATCCGGGGTTAACCCTGCACCCTGTAGTTGTTTGAAGAAAGCCACATTACTATCTCCGTTGAGAGTATTAAAGATAACGCCCCCCTCTGGTAACGCCGCGCGGATTTTAGTAATAATTGGGGTAACTTCTGTATTTCCTAGAGGCAAGTAATCCTCGCCAACGGTTTCGCCACCCAGTTCTGCAAGCTGTGCCTTAATAATTGTATTAGCGGTACGAGGGAACACGTAGTCAGAACCAATCAGGAAGAATTGTTTGCCCTTATTCTCCAGCAACCAATCCACGGCTGGCTCAATCTGCTGATTCGGAGCAGCGCCTGTATAGAAGATATTGTTAGAACACTCCTGACCCTCGTACTGCACAGGATACCAGAGCATATGTTTTTTCTCTTCAAAGACAGGTAATACCGCCTTGCGGCTAGCCGACGTCCAGCAGCCAAAAACGGAAACGACCTGATCTTGGTCAATTAGCTTTCTGGCTTTCTCAGCAAACGTGGGCCAATCTGAGGCACCATCTTCCACAATCGGTTCAATCTGCTTACCTAGGACACCCCCAGCAGCGTTGATTTCCTCAATGGCGAGTTGTTCGGCATCCACGACACTTTTTTCACTAATCGCCATTGTGCCACTGAGGGAATGGAGAATCCCGACTTTTATCGTGTCACCATTGCCACCAGCCGCCGCCGAGTCAGAGGTTGTCGCCTCTCCTGTGGTATCCGGTGCTGGCGGCTCACTACAGGCTTTGAGCAGAAGCGTGGTTCCCAACGTGGCGGAGCCATAGATCAAAAATTTACGTCGCCCTAATCGTCTAACCATTTGTATAGATATTCCTTCGGTAATTCCAGTCGGTTGATAGAGATAAACCTGGTTAAGCTGTGATATTAGAGCGAGCTTATCCGAGGAATTGTTATTTTTGATACAAAATGACGAGGCAGGAGAGATGGGGAAGATGGGGAAGCCGGAAAAAAAGTTGAACACAAATTAAAAGTTGTGCTAGTATTGATAACTGTGAACGAAATGGGTCGGTGCCCGAGTGGTTAATGGGGGCGGACTGTAAATCCGCTGGCTTTGCCTACGTTGGTTCAAATCCAACTCGGCCCATCACATGACTCTAATTTTTAGAGGGTATGTGTACTAGAAGCGTCCATACAAATATGCCCGTGTAGCTCAGTGGTAGAGCACACCCTTGGTAAGGGTGAGGTCACGAGTTCAATCCTCGTCACGGGCTTTTTGGATATCTATATTTGATAAGGCTTGTAAGCTTATAGCTTAATTGAGACATCCAGAGTTATAGTACTAAATCTGGGTGTCTTAGTTGTTTTCGGGTATCAAGTGGGTATCATGGATTAGAGTACAGAAATATGATACCCAATATTTGATACCCAATGAGAGCCATTACATCTACTGGAACCGCTTCTAAGGCTTCAAAAGGCACTGTGGTAGTAGAAAACTTCAGTAAATAGCTTGTTGGAAATGGTCAAAAACTAAGCAAATTACTCAATACAATCCTTGGAACGAGCTACAGAAAAGAATAAAAGTCCCACCTAAACAGTCTCCTGAACCTTTTAGCAAAGATGAGATTATTAAAATCATAGAATCATTTCAAACAAACAAACAAACATTACAAGCACTATACAAATTACGTACAATTTATTTTTGCGACTGGTGTGAGGACTGGTGAAGCGATAGGTTTAAGATGGAAACATATTTCTAATGACTTTTATACTATCTGGATAGGTGAAAGTATAACGCGCGGTGTTCATAAATCCACTAAAACTAATAAAACTCGAATAATCCCTGTTAATGACAAGCTAAAAAAATTGCTGCAATCAATTAAACCAGGCGATGCTAAACCTGATGATTTAGTATTTACTAGCCCTGGAGGTAATGCAATTGATGACCACAACTTTAGTCAGAGAGCTTGGAAAAAATGTCTAGATCAAGCAGGAGTTGAGCATAGAAAGCCTTATAATACACGACACACATTTATCTCTCATTGCCTAGAAGCTGGAATGAATCCTGTGGTAGTTGCTGAAATAACTGGTCATGATGTGCAAACTTTATATGAAAATTATGCTGGTGTTGTATGTTCAAAACCAACCTTACCTGAACTTTTTTAATTGCTGATGAATAAATGACACAAAGGATAGTCGTTTAAATTTCTATAGATCTAGCTAGCCCCTAAGAGCGATAATATTATGAAGACAAATATAGGTCAGAAAAATGTTTAAACGCATCTGGAACCGCCTTTTTCAAGTCATCATCGTGCTTATGGGGTTGTGGCTAGCCTGGGATTTGCTGGCTCACCTGGTTGCGGAAATTTTATGGTTCATTGAGCTTGACTATTTGTCAGCGTTCTGGTTACGCTTGCGGACTCAGCTAGGTTTGTGGGCATTTGTTGGCTGCTTATCCGCCGGATTTTTACTCAGTAATTTGTTTCTCGCCAATCGGCTGAAGTATCCCGCCGCCATCGCCAAGGAGGTTGGTAACCCCACGAGGATACCTCCGGGGACTACTCAAATCAATCCAACCCTACCAAAGACTCCTACACCAGACTCTACACCCTTCAACCTTATAAAGGGAGCGTTAGCGCTGAGGTTAGGATTACTCTTACCAATCGTACTATGCCTCGACGTACTCGTGGGGATTATGCTACTCCATTACGGCGAAGTGGCTATCTCCCTGTGGCAACCTGATTTTAATTTACCCAGTGTAACCCCACCCCTACCACCTCCTTTTGATTGGACTTCCATAAACGATGTATTGTTACGGCTGCTGGTACAGATAATACAACTCATTGTTTTAGTCATCATTGTCATCGCATTGGTGGTTAATTCCCAATTCTGGTTAACGGCGATGGCTGTTGCTTTTTCAGTGGTTTTTGCCTTAGTGGTATCTGGACAATGGGGCAGGATTTTGCAGTATTTCCAGCCAACCGCCTTTAACGCGAATGACCCTTTATTGGGCACGGATATTAGTTTCTATGTCTTTAAACTTCCGGTGTGGCAACTATTGAACTTTTGGCTGGGGGGGCTGTGTCTGTTTGGTTTAGTCGCCGTAACGTTAACCTATTTGGTATCTGGAAATAGCCTGTCTCATGGGCGGTTTCCCGGATTTTCTGATCATCAACTTTATCATTTACATGGATTGGGTTCCTTGGCGATGGCGACGGTAGCGTTCCATTATTGGCTATCGCGCTACGAACTGCTGTATTCCACTCGTGGCGTTACCTATGGTGCTAGTTATACCGATGTTAAGGCGCAGTTACCGATTAATACAGGGTTAAGTGTTTTCGCCCTGGGAATTGCTCTATTTTTACTGATTAGACCGATAATCGGGTTTAAGTCGCTGCACAGGAGTGGCAAGGGAACACTCTCCCTACTGGGATTGTATGTGATCATGGTCGCGATCGCAGGCTGGCTAATCCCGGCGACGGTGCAACGGTTTGGCGTGCAGCCAAATGAATTGGAACGAGAACGCCTCTATATTGAACGCAGTATCAAACTGAGTCGAGCGGCGTTTGATCTTGATAGTATCAATGTGGAAATCTTTGACCCTGAAGGCGAACTCACCAGTGCTGATTTAGATGAAAATATTTTAACGATTCGCAATATCCGCCTCTGGGATGCTCGTCCCATTCTGCAAACTAATCGTCAGCTACAACGTATCCGTCTCTACTACGAATTTCCGGACGCTGATATTGACCGCTACAGACTACCGTTAGAAGTGACGGGTGTTCCGCCTTCCTTTGCGGGAGAACAAGGCGATGAACTAGAAGCAGAAGACACAGAGATTTCCCTAACTGTACCCACACCCGGTTTCACGATTGAAAAGCAACAGGTGATTATTGCACCCAGGGAATTATCCTACGAATCGGTTCCCGAACAAGCCCAAACCTGGGTTAACCAACACTTAGTTTATACCCACGGCTATGGCTTTACGATGAGTCCTGTAAATCGGGTGGGTAGTGGCGGATTGCCTAACTATTTTGTTAAAGATATTGGCACCGGTGCTGATCTTGGTGTTGGCGGAGATTTATCCACGTCTAGCCAACTGATTCGCGAAAGTATTCCGATTGGGGCGCCGCGAATTTACTACGGACAACTCACTGAAAATTATGTGATGACTCCCACTAAAGTGCAGGAATTCGATTATCCCAGTGGTGAGGATAATGTTTACAATACCTACGATGGCACTGGGGGTGTGCAGATTAGTTCACTATGGCGCAGGCTGTTATTTGCCGAGTATCTCAAAGATTGGAAGATGCTGTTTACGGACAACTTTACGCCGGAAACCAAGGTATTATTCCGTCGCAACATCAACCAACGGATTCGAGCGATCGCGCCGTTCTTACGTTATGATCGCGATCCGTATATTGTCAGTGTTAATCCTCAGGGTAAGGAAACAGAAACGGATCAAGCCTATCTTTACTGGATTATTGACGCCTACACCACCAGCGAACATTATCCCTATTCTGACCCGGGTGATAATGAATTTAACTATATCCGCAATTCGGTTAAAGTCGTCATTGATGCCTATCACGGCACGATTACATTCTATGTTGCCGACCCCGACGATCCAATTATTCAAACCTGGACAAAGATTTTTCCTACCCTATTCCAACCGTTAGATGCTATGCCTCCGGCGCTGCGACGTCATATTCGCTATCCGGTAGACATCTTCAGTGTTCAGTCGGAACGGTTGCTTACCTATCACATGACTGACCCCCAAGTATTTTACAACCGGGAAGACCAGTGGCGGATTCCCCAGGAGATTTATGGCAGGGAGTTGCAACCCCTAGAACCCTACTACCTGATTATGAAACTGCCAACTGCCACCAATGAGGAGTTCATTCTCCTCCATCCCTTTACACCTCAGGCACGTAATAATTTAATTGCTTGGTTAGCAGGGCGTTCAGATGGTGAGAATTATGGCAAATTACTTTTATATCAGTTTCCCAAACAAGAACTAATTTACGGACCCGAACAAATTGAAGCCCTAATTAATCAAGATCCGGTCATTTCTCAGCAAATCTCACTGTGGAATCGTCAAGGTTCACGGGCGGTTCAGGGGAATCTTTTGGTGATTCCGATTGAGCAATCCTTACTTTATGTCGAACCGCTTTACCTGGAAGCCGAACGCAATAGCCTACCTATTTTAGCGCGGGTCATTGTTGTTTATGAAAATCGCATTATCATGGCGGAAAGTTTAGAAAAGGCGCTGGAGGGAATCTTTCAGCAACCTGAACAAGAACCAGCCCCCACGATTATTCGTCCCCTAGAGGAACCTCCTGTGCCGTTAGGGGGGGGATAAGTAGGGTCTAGTGGGTAGGGAGCAGGGGGAGCAGGGGGAGCAGGGGGAGCAGGGGGAGCAGGG
>JGI12048J13642_10209866_pt1 | contig 11147 bp, 9 predicted proteins | sample ElkSlonscriptome_16_FD_13642 | JGI IMG/M metagenome (IMG submission 13642) | reverse complement strand
CACCGACCGGCTCTGGAAGATGTTGATTCTGAGCCAGATTATCGCCGCCCTCTGTGCGCTTCTCGGCCACATAGGGGCTATCACCGTGCCCACATGGTTCGGATTCCGGGACACCAGCACCGCCGGTATGATGGCGGTGGCCGCCGGATTCCTGTTTCTGGTCGTGTTCCTGGCAGCGCCCCGCTACGGCATCCTGAGCCGCTTCATCAGCCAGGCCCTGCTGACCTTGAAGATCACCCGGGACGATATTTTGGGATTTTTGTACCGGTATGAGGAACTGGCCTCGAAAGAGGCCCCGTCGGTGACGGCAGCGGACCTGTTCGGCGCGATGCGGTCCAAAGGATGGGTTCAATTCGCGCTCTGGGACCTGCGGCGCAGAGGCTGGATCCGCAGCTCCGGGACCGCAATCACTCCCACTCCGCGGGGTCTGTCCGAAGGCCGGGACCTGATCCGGTCCCACCGGCTGTGGGAGGTCTACCTCTTTCGCAAGCTCGGCATCGACGCGAATGAAGCCCATTTTCCGGCCCACCGGCTGGAGCATTTCACAGATGAGGCGATGCAGAGCGAACTGGCCCGCTCCGCGAACCATGCCCGGGTCGATCCTCATCGGCGGAATATTCCGGAAGCTGGAAAGGGCTGATCGAATGGCATAATGGGCAACACACCATCTTCCGAATATCATTCAGAAGATAATACTGAATTCTATTTATTGACACGGCATTGAAGTTTATATTACACTCCTTCCAAGCATTAAGTAACAATGATCAATACCACCCGTTACATCGATAAAGACAATAGCTTTCTATTCTCATATCCAGGATTTCGTTTCTTTCCCACCGGATGCGGTCGCATCCGCCTCTTTATCGATCATTTTCCGGCGTATGTCTTTTCGGCTGTGGTTTTCTAAGACGAACCTCCGAAACGGAAGCTCATTTTTTGAAATTATGGGATGTTCCGGCCGGCCATTTTCCAACGAACCGATCGGGTCGGGTCGGCGGCCTGACGGCATTCGGTGAATTTATCTTTTCAGAAAGACTTCAATCCTTGGGGAGGAGACCATGAAAAAAGGTGCGGTGGTGCTTTGGGCAATGATGTGCATCCTGATGACGGTCTGGACATCCTGCGGGGTGGAAAAACCGGTGGATGTGGAAAACGTGATGTCCAAACCCCAGGCCTTTGTCGGGTCGGATACCTGCAAGACCTGCCATCTGGAGCACTTCGATTCCTGGCAGATGACCCTGCACAGCCGGTCCACCCAGAATGTTCAGGAGAATCTGGATTCGATCATCGTCCCCTTCAACGAAGAAAACATCCGGGCGGACCTGGCCCGGCTGGAAGACCGGTTGAAGGTACCCGCCGAGGAGATCTACATCCCCAAAAAGGAGGAGATCGTCTATGCCATCGGAAGCCAGTGGACCCAGATGTACCTCATCGAACGGGAGGGAACGCTCTATGTGGCCCCGGTCCTGTATGACATTGAGTCGCATAGCTGGATCCCCTACTATGAAGACCAGTGGCAGGAAAGGCCCTGGGCACTCAAATGCGGGGGATGCCATGTCACCGGCCTGGACCTGGAAACCAACACCTTCACCGAACCGAGTATCGGATGCGAGGCCTGCCACGGCAAAGGGTCCTGGCATACGGCCCTGCCCAAAACCGCCCTCTTTGAAAAACGCAACACCATTATCAATCCGGCCAAGCTCACCATGGGGATCGCCGTTCAGATCTGCGGCTCCTGCCATGACCGGGGAAAGTCGACCATGGTTGAAGGCGCTCAATGGCCCGTCGGATACAAACCGGGCAAGGCACTCCAATTCTTTTATGAATCCCAAGCCTATGAAGGACCCGACGAATTCATTCAGTCGGATGATTTCGCCAAAGGCCATCACCAGCAATACATGGCCTGGCGCCAATCCAGCCATTTCGACAAAGGGGTTACCTGCACCTCCTGCCATTTCGTTCATCAGATCGGCATTCCGCCCACCCGGTCCCAGACCATTTCAGCCGGGTCCAAGCAGTGTTTCGAGTGCCATGTCATGATCAACAAAGTCCAGGCCCATTCCATCCACTCCTTTGCCAACTGCATCGGCTGCCACATGCCTCCGATCGTCCAAAGCCCCGAATCCGGCACCATCCACAGTCATGTTTTCAAAACGGTGCTGCCGATCACGACCATCAACAATCCGAATACCCCCAATTCCTGCCAGACCTGCCACAAACATAAAGATGCGGACTTGAGGGCCTTACAGATGGCCTTCGACCCCACCGGCGATATCGGCGGCGGAGAAGAGCAAGGGGCCAGCGAGTTCGGTGAATTCGGTGAATTCGGGCAATGATGGCCGGGGCGCGACAGAGGAAAGGCCGATGAAATCAATCCGTTTTCCATACACCTTCGCTTTGCGATTGACGCCGATACTGCTGGTTTTGATGGTCGCCGCGCCCGGTCCGGTCCGGTCTCAGGAAGAGGTCACCACCTCTTTCCGCCACTTCAGACAACAGGAGTACAGCACCGGGTATTATGAGGATTACGAGGTCCGTCCGCTGAGACAGGCCCCGATCGCCATTCCCGGGGTCCGAACCGGGGCCTTTCCGTACAGCCCGTCGGCGGCCGAGGTCAGAATTCGCACCCGGCTGGCCGACTCCCATCGGGGGATCAAGTTTTATCAACTGCGGCAATGCAAGGACTGTCATCCGAGAAATGCCCGGAACCTGCATACGGTGCGAGCCAACATCACCTGCCGCCAGTGTCACGGGGGAGAGCCCATCGCCGGCATCAATCATTATTTCTCCCCCATGAACCCGATTCGACGGCACGCCTATATCTGCTCCAAATGCCACCAGGGCGCCAATGTCTCCTTCGCCAGCTATGTCATTCATGAGCCCTTTCCGGCGAATATGGACACCCTGGAGGAATTTCCGGTGCTGTTCGCGGCCTTCTGGTTCATGGTGGCCATCGCCGCGGGCACCTTTCTGGTATTTTTGCCCCATACCGCTTTGTGGGGCCTTCGAGAGATGTTGACCAAGAAAAAGGGAGGCGCCGGTGGATCATAACCCGCGGATCAGAATCCTCCGGTTCAGTCCCGTTCAAAGACTCTTTCATATCCTGCTGGTGATCTCCTTCCTGGTCCAGAGCGCCACCGGCGTCGGCCGGATGTTCATCGAAACCGGGTTCGGACAATTCTTGTGCTATATCTTCGGCGGGTACGACATGGCCCGAGTGGTCCATATCTATATGGGCATTTTCATGATCCTCGGGTTTGGGGTCCATGCCGTCTACCTGATGTTCAAGATCGACTGGCGCCGGTTCCCCGGCAGTCTGTTCTCCGAGGATTCCATTGTTCCCCATCCCTCGGACATGAAGGGGTTTTTCAGCCATATGCAGTGGATGTTCGGCAGAAAGCCCTTTCCTCCATTCGATAGATGGGGGTTCTGGGAAAAATTTGATTATTGGGCGGTCTTCTGGGGCATGGTCATCATCGGCGGCACCGGGCTGATTCTGGCGTTTCCCATTCAATCCTCCCGGTACATGCCCGGCTGGTTTCTGAACGTGGCCTTCTGGGTTCATCGCATCGAAGCGATCTTAGCCATGGCCCATGTCTTCATTATCCATTTTTTCATCGCCCACCTGCGCCGACACAACTTCCCCATGGACCGGGCCATGTTCGAAGGAAGCGTCAGCCTGGCCTCGGCCCGTCATGAAAGAGCGGCATGGATCCAACGGCTGGAAAAAGAAGGGCGGCTGGAAACATTGATGGTTGAAGATGCACACCCGATCCGGCGCGCCGTCTATTACGTGTTCGGCTACTCCGCTCTGTTTATCGGGCTTTTTCTTCTATTCGGCGGCCTTCTCAACAGCCCCGATATCACCTGGTGAAATCCGCATGCCGACCGGTGCATCCATCCCCCTGAAGGAGGGACGAAATTCCATTCACGAGGGTTTTTACCGGTTGAATGTATTGGATATTCTTCTTATCGGAATTATTCTGGTCGGCGCATCCGGGGTGCTCCTGTTCACCCGGCTGGGGCTGAACTGGGGCGGTGCCTCCTCCCGGTCGGAAGCCGCCGTGTTTTTGGCGGGCCGACCCATTCACCGAATGAACCTGCAACAAGACGGAGAATGGTCCCTGTTGGAGGGCGGTATGGTGATCGAGGTTCAAGACAGGCGCATTCGGGTGCGGAAATCCGACTGTGCCAATCAGATTTGTGTCAATTCCGGATGGATCGCGCATCCGGGTGCGGTGATCGCCTGTGTACCGAACCAGGTCATGATCGAAATCAAAACGGAAAAAGGACCTTTTCTGGATGCCATTGTCCAATGACCCCTCAAATTCCATGCTGAGCCGAATGCCGAACCGGCTACACGGCTGTTCTTCCGCCGAAGCCGAAGAGATCCGCGGCAGCTACCAAATCGCCCTTCTGGTGGCCCTTTCCTGCGTCCTTCAGATTTCCGAATCCCTGATCCCCCACCCGATTCCGGGCCTTCGATTGGGCCTGGCCAACCTGGTCACCCTGGTGGCGCTGGTTCTGATGGGGTTTCGGCCGGCCCTGGAGATCGCCCTCCTGCGCACCCTGCTCAGCTCTCTGATCATGGGCACCTTCATGTCGCCCACCTTTATCCTCAGCTTCTGCGGCGCCCTGGTCAGCACCCTGGTCATGGGGCTTCTTTTTCAAGTTTCCCGATATCACCGCCGCCCGGGATTCAGCATCATCGGCATCAGCATCGTCGGGGCTTTGACCCACAACATGGTGCAGCTCTATCTGGCCTACCTGCTTCTGGTCCATCACAGCGGCATCTTCGTCTTTTTTCCCTGGCTCTGCTACGGCGCCGTGGGAATGGGCTGGATCACCGGCGCCGTAGCCGCCGGGGTGTGCCGGCGGCTGACCTCGAATGCGCCGCGAGCCCCCTCGGCCATGAATTTTGCGCAGGATAATGAGGGGTCTTTTTCCACCGCCGACTATCAGCCCCATACCGGATTTCTCCACCGAATGCCGCCCGAAATCAAGATCGCCGGGATTTTCATGCTCGCGCTGACGGTCCTGGCATTCAGCCGTATGACCCTGTTCATAGTCCTTTTCTGTTTTTTAGGACTCCTGATTTTGGCCGCCGGCATTTCTCCGGGCTTTCTTCTTCGCCATGTCAGACGGTATAAAGTTCTCATCCTGATGGCCTTTTTACTCCCGCTTTTTTTCAATGCCGGAGACCGGATTCTGTTTCAAAAAGGATGGATCACCGTCACCCATGAAGGCCTTACCCAAGGCGGTCTGTTCGGCCTCAGAATTCTATTCTTGATTCTGATGAGCGCCCTGCTGATGCGAACCACCTCTCCCGAACAACTGACCCGGGGCCTTTCCAAACTTCTGACGCCGCTGAAATATGTGGGCATTTCCGAACAGAGAACGGCCGGAATCCTGACCCTTTCCTGGACCGCCGTACCGGTTCTCTGGGATACGGCGCGACATTCTTTGCGCCGATCCGATATCTCAAGAACCACCCATCTTCGCAACCTGATTCCGGCCTTGAGCGATTTTATCGCCGGGATGTTCGCGGAGACCCATCCGGAGAGTGTGCTCTGGAACCGGAACCGAGCCGGGGAGGAAGCGCCTTCGGCAAAACCGACTACCGATAAACCGATGGACCTCCGCTGAAGGGTCCGTCTGTACCGACATATTCCGAACGGCCGATAAGGTAGATTCGCCGGGCATCAACCGAACCCCTCAGGGTCGGATATATATACATCGCTAAACAAAGGAGGAAAAAATGAAAATAGGTGCCGTTTTGGCGTGTACCTGTGCCATCGGGCTGTTCACGGCAGGAACCGCATTGGCGCAGGCCGATCAGATGTCGGAACTCAAACGTAAAATCGAGGCCCTGGAGCAGACCACCCAAGAGCTGAAAGGCCAGCTTGAAGAACTGGAGGAGGAACAAAAAGACCAGGCCGAGGATGTCGAAAAAATCAAAGACAAACCCTCCGCCCGGGAGGTGGTCAGAGACGCCCTGACCAAGGACTTCAATATCGGGGCCCATTTCAAGCTGTTTCTGGCCGATTACACCGACGGCGAACGCAACGATGTCGACCAGAACAACAACCTGGCCGCCGGGGTCGATACCCTGTGGCTTTACTTCAGCAAGGGGTTGACCGACTGGTTGAGCTTTACCGTGGCCCCGAGAATCGATGTGCTGGCCGCCGCAACGCCGGCACTGGGGGCCGATATCGACCGGTCCTCGGATGCGGATGTGGACATCGAACTGGATGAAGCTTACTTCAGCCTGCGGGCGCCCTATCCCTATGACGTAGAGGCGAAAGTCGGTGCGATCTACCCCTATTTCAGCAGTGAATATGCCTCCAAAACCTGGTGGCATGAGCAGTACCACGGCAACAACGCCCTGGTGACGCTTCAGGACTGGCAGTCCACCGGTATCGAGGTGTACAAGAATTTCGATTTTCCCTTCATGTCGCTGCCGGTCTATTTCTATCCCTATCTGAACGGAGAAGACCGAAGCAGAGACAACGACAGCCGGTTTACCGACAACAACGGAGACAAACATATTCTGCTGCATCTGGCCCCGGAAAAGTATCTGTTCGGCGGTCGCCTCAAACTGCTGGCCTCACTGGGCTGGGGCAAGTGGGACGACGACGGGGACAATGATTCCTGGCAGTACGCCCTCGGCGCGGATATCAATTACAAGAGCATCAATGTATCCGGCGAATACCTGGCCCGACTGCGTGAAGGTTGGGAACTGGCCGACGGCTCCACCGGAGACGCCGATGATGAAGGCTGGTACCTTCGCGCCCTGTATACCATCAATGAAGAATGGCGGGTGCTGGCCAAATACAGCGACGTCGACCTGTTCTTCCCGGCGCCGACCGAAATGCTGGAAGACAATTACAAAACCCTCAGCCTGGCCGTCAACTACTGGCTGACCTCCGCATCGACCATTATCCCCCAGGTGGAGTATGTGGATGCGGAACGCTCCGGCAGTTCGGAAACCCTGGAGTATCTGCGGTGGACCCTGGGATGGCGGACCACCTTTTAAACGGAGCCGTCAAGCCGATTATCATGAGGAAAGCACCCACAACGGAGGATGCGGTTGCAACGGGTCGAACACAGCGCGTTTGCTGAAACGAGAAGGCGACGAACCATGACCGGAAAGAAACCGGCGCTCATCGGCCTGGTGCTTTTGGGCCTGCTGGCGGTGGGACTGACGGGGATCAAGCTTTACAATCTCCATCGCTACCATCTGGAGACCGAGAGCCGAATGATGATGGACACGGTCGTCTCCATCCATGCGCTCGGTCCGGAAAAGATTACCCTGCCGGCCATGGACGGGGCCTTTGGGCGAATGGCGGAGGTGGACGCCCGGTTCAATATCCACAACCCGGACAGCCCGATTTATGCCTTCAACCGGTTCGGCACCCCGATCACCGACCCGGAAATTCTCGGTGTGGTCCGATTCGCGCTGGATATCAGCCGCCGGTCCGGGGGCGCCTTCGACATCACCGTCTCCCCCCTGATCGATCTCTGGGGCTTTTATGAGGACACGCCCCGGTTGCCCGCCGCCTCGGACATCGCCCAGCGGTTGGATCGGATCGGGCATGAACACCTGGTCCTTCATGAGGACCGGCTGGAAAAAACCCGTCCGGACATTCGCATCGACCTGGGCGCCATCGCCAAAGGATATGCCATCGCCCAGGCGGTGTCGGTCCTGAAAGCCCACGGGGTCAAATCGGCCCTGGTTGACGCAGGCGGCGACGTCTATGCCCTGGGCAAAAAGGGTTCCCGATACTGGCACGTCGGCATTAAGGGGCCGCGCGAAACCAAGGTCCTGGGCTACCTCGAAGCCGAAGACACCGCGGTGGTCGGGTCCGGAGATTATGAGCGGTTCTTTACCGAAAACGGGGTGAGATACCACCACATTTTCGATCCGAGAACCGGTTACCCCGCCGATGGGTTGAGCGGAATCACCCTGATCGCCCCCGATCCGACGGCGGCGGATGGATGGGCCACGGCGCTGTTCGTGCTGGGCCCCCGGGAAGGAATGAGATTGGCCGACACACTGGCCGATATTGAAGTCGTGATGGTCACGACATCAGGTGACATATTACTCTCGTCCGGTTTGAGAGGCGACACCTTGAAGACAATCCCAACAACGGAGTAGAGGAGGATAACCATGAATAAAACACTCAAAAGCACTGTACTGATCGGCTTCGGCCTTATTTTTCTGTTTTCCACCGCCTGTTTCGCATTTCAGCTGATGTCTAAGGAAGACGCACTGAAGCAGATCTTCGGAACCAAACCCGACATCGTCGAAGAAACCAAGGAACTGGAAGGGGAAGAATTGGATCAGGTCAAGGAGCGGCTCGGCGGAAAACTGCACGATTTTCAAGAGGGATCGGAATCCGCCCAGGTAGAAGCGGAAGACGAAGCCACCTTCTATTTTGCGGAGCAGGACGGCAAACGCTACGGCGTGGCCATCGTGGTCACCGAGCCGGGCAAATGGGGGCCGGTTACCTTCATCATCGCCATGGATATGAAAGGCACCGTCCGCACGGTCAAGGTACTCAGCTATGAAGAAAAAAGAGGACGCCCCATCGCCCGAAGCAGCTTTCTGAATCAGTTCAAAGGCAAATCGAGCGATGACCCCGTCAAAGTCGGACAGGGTATTTCGGGGATCAGCGGAGCCACCATTTCTTCCCGCAGCGCCGCCTTTGCGGTGCGAAAGGCCATCGCCCTGTATGAAGTCTTTTACGGAGGTAAATAAACAACCGTCCCATACCTTAGCTTAGAAAGGGGAGGAAAAAAAGATGATAAAAACTCTGCTGAAATATTCAAGCATCGGTTTGATTCTGTTCACGGCTTTTTTTGTGAACGGGTGCAGCAGCAGCGGTCAGGGGGAGGCCGACACGGCCGCCCCGCTGGTCGAGCAGTCCTTTTCGGAAGACTGCGCCTTTTGCCACGGCCCCGGCCGCATCGCGGCGGTCGATCCGTCGCATGCCCTGGAATCCGGGGACCTGATGGGCGAGATCAATGATGTTGCCATCGACAACGGCATGGTGACGGTAGATTTTGAGCTGTTTGACAAGGACAACCCCGGAGTACCCGTTCCGGGAATGGATGCTAATGAAATCCGGTTTTCCCTGGTCAAACTAGGGCCCGGGATCGATCCGTCCAAAAGCCCCGACTGGCAAAGCTATATCAACAGCACCGAAGTCAAGCAAGCGGGTGATCCCGGTTCGGCCCCGGACGGCACCAGCCGGATTCAGGCCACCGCGGAACGGGCCAGCACATCGGGCGGGGTGTTCACGGACAATGGGGATGGGAGCTATTCCTATCAATTCTCCTTCGACATCACGAATGTCACCGATCCGATCGGGGTCTCTTACGACCCGACGCTTAAACACCGCGTCGCCATGCAGGTCAGCGACAACGTCGACAATGCCTTTATCGACTTCGTGCCGGACGGCCCTGATCCGGTTTTGTCGCGAGACATCGTGAGCAACGCCTCCTGCAACGAATGCCACATTAAACTGGGATTTCACGGCGGAGACCGAATCGCGGTGCAGTATTGCGTCGCCTGCCACAACCCGGGCAGCATCGACGCCAACAGCGACAACAGCGTCGATTTCACGGTAATGATCCACAAGATTCACCGAGGCGCCAATCTGCCCAGTGTCGAAGCCGGCGGCGAATACGCCATCTGGGGCTTCCGAAATTCAAAACATGATTATTCCCATGTGGAATATCCCCAGGACATTCGAAACTGCACCAAGTGCCACGACGGGTCGGACCCGGCTACCCCCGATGGAGACAATTGGATGACGAATCCGTCCATCGACGCCTGCCGATCCTGCCACGATACCACGAGTTTCGTCACCCCGGTTCCGGAGGGCATGACCCTGCATACGGCCGGCCCGAGATCTCCGACCAGCGATTGCCTCCCCTGCCACGCCCCCGATTCCATTGTGGCATCTCACCGGATCCCCTCGCAGGTTGCGGCGGAGCGGTTCAAATACAATATACTGAGCATTCAAAACACCGAGCCGGGCCAGTTCCCCGCGGTCACTTTTTCGGTCACCGACCCGACCCGAGCCGGCATCGCCTATGACATCCTGAGTGATCCCGAATTCACCGCCCCGGCCGGCGCCAGTCGCCTGGCGATTCTGATCGGATGGGAGTCGGATGAGTTCACCAATCGGGACAGCGACAGCAACCCGGCCCAGCCGATTTCCATCAATCCCTTGGCTGAAGGGGTGGCGCAGCCCAATGCGGACGGATCATTCACAGTGGTATCGCCGACCCCCATCCCGAGCGATGCGTCCGACAGCGGCGCAGTAGCGGTGGAAGGGCATCCGGCGGTGGAGTCGGATCCTGAAGATGAACCGGGCGTGTTTGATCTGCGGGTGCCGGTCAAGAGCGTGGTCCAATTCTTTCCGATCACCGATACCCAAGGCGTTGCCAGACGGCAGGTGGTTGCGATCGAAAAATGCAACGAATGCCATGGCTCTTTGAGCCTGCACGGCAACAACCGTACCGATGAAATCGATATCTGCGTCATGTGTCACAACCCCAATGCCACCGACATCAACCGGCGGCCCGATAATCCGGCGCTCACCGCGGACAATCGGAATGAGGAGACCATCGATTTCAAATACATGATCCATGCCATCCACGCCGCCGGGTTCAGGGATGATCCCATTGTGGTCTATGGTTTCGGCAACACCGAGCATGTTTTCGATGAAGTGGGATTACCCACCGGAATGGACAACCTGTTGAACTGCCGGGGGTGCCATGTCAATGGGGCATTTCAGCTTCCGCTGGCCCAGGAGGTCTTCGCCACCACCGTGGACACCGGCGACGACATTTCCGATCCGGATGACGATGTCAACATCACTCCGGTTTCGTCGGCCTGTTCGTCCTGCCATGACGATATCACCTCCACCACCCACATGACGGAGGAAGGCGGCAGCTTCAATTTTGTTCGATTCGTGGCCGAAGAACCCGAAGACACCGGCGGACCGGCGGGCGTCAAACCGCCCGGCCACACCAACCGGACCGACTGCGCCACCTGTCACGGGCCCTGATTTACCCCTCATAACTGCATAGACCCGATCCCCTGCCCTTCAGGGGACCGGCCCCAAAAAAAAACC
>JGI12048J13642_10234774_pt1 | contig 11148 bp, 10 predicted proteins | sample ElkSlonscriptome_16_FD_13642 | JGI IMG/M metagenome (IMG submission 13642) | reverse complement strand
ACCCGGCCACCAGCAGCATCTCCGTGTTGCCCGCGCACACGCGCTCAAAGGCGGACAGCAGGCTGCCGATCTCGTCTTCCCGGCCATACAGCTTTTGGGGAATGTTGAGCCGGTCGGAAAAATCGCGCCGGCCCAACTCGAAAGAGATGTCGTTTTTTTGATCGATGCCGTCCCTGATCCTTTCCAAATCCGCTTTCAAACCCGATGCGGACTGGTACCGATGTTCGGCGTTCTTGGCCATGAGTTTCAGAATGAGGTCCGACAGGGTCGCCGGAATCGTGGGATCGATGTCAACGGGCGGGACGGGTGTTTTGGCGATGTGGGCATGGACGCATTCCAGCAGGTCCTTCTCTTTGAATGGCGGTTGGCCGGTCAGCAACTCATAAAACGTGACGCCCAGGGAATAAAAGTCGGAGCGATAATCGATGGACCGATTCATGCGGCCGGTCTGTTCCGGCGAAACATAGGGCGGCGTCCCTTCTAAATCACCCCGGTCGGCCTTTTCCCTCCGCAACTCGGCGGAAATGCCGAAGTCGATGATTTTAACCACGCCCGTTTCCGGGTTCAGGACGATATTGGACGGGTTGATGTCCTTGTGAATCACGTTTTGACGGTGAATTTCTCCCAAAATACCGACAACCCGAATGGCCAAATCCAAAAAATTTTGAAGATCAAGCGCCGATCTGTCCATTTTACGCAATCGGGTCAGGGACTCGCCGCCAAAATCCTCGACGATTATCAGCCATGAATTTTCGTGATGAACCATTTCATAAAAGCGAATGATCCCTTCCCCCTGTAACCGGGTCGTTATTTCGAACTCGCGCTTGAAGCGGGCGATTTCTTCCGGATCGGGATGTGGATCGCGCAGTATTTTCAGCACGACCGGCGTATTGTCTTTGACGATTTTGGCGCGCCACACAACAGAACGCCTGCCTTCATGGAGTTTTACAGTAAGATCGAATTCGTTTATGGACATTGATTTGTTCCCTGTCATTCGGTGAGAGCTCGTTCAAGTTCTTGAACCCGGTTTTTCAGTTCTCCATAGGTTGGTTTCACAGACATTTTGATTCCCCTGATTTGAGGCGGGAAAGAACTTAAAAAAAGCGTCCCGTTTCCGGGGCGCGGATGAGATTGGATGAAACGAATACGAAAAAGGCGAGATGCGCTAAAAAACTAAGTGGAGTAATGGGAGGGGCGAATGGATTCGGTCTCGGGCGCTTCGAAACAGCCGGTACCGATCCCCTCAGGAGAAAAACCCGATCGTTCGGAAAAAGGATTCAAAAAAATAGACAGCTTCTGGATCGGCCCTGCCCTGGCTCCAGACATGAAGCCCGAATCCCGCCTGGGCCAGGACGTATCCGCCCACCCCGAATTGGCCCGCGGCGACCCAACCGGTGGCGATCTGCCCCAGCCCGAATACCAGGGCCAGGGCGAGTTGGCCGAGGGAAAACAAGCCGGTGGCGGCCTGTCCCAGCCCGAAGAGAAGGCCCACCCCGAGTTGACCGATTGCCAGAAGCCCCATAGAGGCGTGCCCTACGGCGACCCCCCCGACGGCCAATCGGCCGACCGCGATGACGCCCCGGGCCACGATTCGCTTGCCGGTCTCGGGGCAAATGCCGCGGGTATAATGTACCAGCGGCAGACCAAACATGTGCCGATCCGACCGGTATTCCGCAAAATAGGCGCCTGTGGGATAGAGAAACTTCCGCCAGGTCCCGGAACGGGTCTTTTCGACCTTGTAAGAAACCGCTTCCATCAGAAGATTCTTCACGCCGTCTCCTCCACCATCTTCGCGAAAATGCGGGATATGGACTAAGTGCGCTTCTTCAGGTAATGACTCGGGCAGATGAACCGGAAAATGTTATAGATTTTTTGGGCCTGGGCCTGCTTGAATTCCCGTTCGGCTTTCATGGCCTGAAGCTCGACATTAAAAATCTGATCGAAATGGGCGGTGGCCGCCGTTTTTCGACCCGCTTCGGTGGTGTACTCATCCCGAATCGAGCCCAGCTCTCCTTCGTCCAGCCACATGCCGCCGCACCCGGGGCATTCATCCACCTCCACCGCCATTTTGGCGCTGAAAAAGTGGCGCATCAGGATCAGGTCGTCGCACCGGGGGCATTTGCGCCGCCGGGAATGATCCACCGAGAGATTCTGATCCCGGTCGATCTCCAGAAGGGCTTCCCCGGCACATTCATGCGCCTCGTCCACCTGTTTCAATTCAAACGGATCAAACCAGATGCCGCCGCATCCGCCTTCACAGACATCCACGGTCAGTTTGTCGACGGTCATCTCCCGAAGATCTCGTTCACATGCCGGGCATTTCATACGCGCCTCCTTATTGGGGATTTCTCAACAGACGATGCATTTCGTCCGGTCCAGAAACTCGGAAAACTGTTTGACCACGGCGTCGGGGTCCTTGAACTTTTCCTTCAACTCCTGATCGCCGTATTTGCCGACCTCCTCTTTGAAGAATTTCGACACCGCCATCTTCATCTCTTCTTTCATCGGTCCCTGTACATCCTGAGAAACGAACTCGTTTAAAGCGGCTTCGATATTGCTCAAAATTTCTTCTTTATCTTTCATAAATTATCTCCTTTCATAAATTGAAAATGGGGGCATTGGTCAACGTTCCACATTTTTTTAAACATAACCGCACATCCGCCTAAGGCAATGCCTCGGAAGCTTCCTCCGGTTCGATTACCCCAGCCGCGGGTCTGCCGCTGAAAAAGCCGAGAAAAATCACCCCTCCGAGTGCAGACAGAATCGACCCGGATAAAATCCCCAATTTGGAATAGTTGAGCATGGCCGGGGAGGTGAAAAAAAGCCCGGAGACAAACAGCGACATGGTGAACCCGATGCCGCCGAGCAGGGCCGCGCCCGTGATATGGCCCCAGTTCACCCTTTCCGGCAGGGAGGCCACCCCGAGCTTGACGGCGGCAAAGGAGAAGAGCACAATCCCCAGGGGTTTGCCCACGAACAGACCGAGGATGATGCCGAGGGTGACCGGATGCGCAATGGAGTCGGCCACCGTCATACCCTGAAAGGAGAGCCCTGCGTTTCCGAGAGCGAACAGCGGCAAAATCAGATAGGCCACCCAGGGGTGGAGCGCGTGCTCCAACCGTTGCAACGGGGTTTGAACGTTATGACAGGCGATCTCCAGGGTATGGACCGCGTTGAGGTGGCCCTGGTTGAGCAGAATCCCGTGTACATGGTCGCAGCTCTGGTCGTGGCACCGGAAATCCGCCATCACCCCACGCACCCTTTCCACGAACCCGAGGGTGTTGTACTTGCCCTGGGCCGGCACCAGAAGGGCGACGATCACCCCGGCGATGGTCGGGTGAATTCCCGACCCCAGGACCGCGACCCAGGTGCCGAATCCCAGAATGCAGTAAACCGGTATCGATCGAATGAACAGGAGATTCGCCAGAACCAGGCCCAGAATGAAATGGGCTGCGACGATGATGTGGGCCAGGGAAATGGTTTTGGTATAGAAAACCGCGATGATCAACACCGCCCCCAGGTCGTCGGCGATGGCGAAGGCGGCCAGAAATACCCGCAGCCCCAACGGAAGCCGGGTGCCGAACAGGGCGATGGCCCCCAGCGAAAAAGCGATGTCGGTGGCCATGGGCACCCCCCAACCGCCCGCATTGGGAGTACCGTAATTGAAAAACAGATAAATGGCGCCGGGAAAGACCATCCCGCCCAAGGCGGCGATCACCGGCAGGAGCGCCTTTTTGGGAGAGGCCAGTTCCCCCACCAGAATCTCCCGCTTGATCTCGAGGCCCACCGTAAAGAAAAACAGGGTCATCAGGCCGTCGTTGATCCAGTGGAGCAGGGAGCGTCCGAAATGCGCTTCTCCGAAAAACAGGGAAATCTCGGTGTGCAGAAAATGGTGATACACCCCGGCCAGTTCGGAATTGGCCCAGTAAACGGCGCTGAGGGAGGTAAACAGCAACAGGGCGCTGCTGAAGACCTCGCTGCTGAAAAACCATTGGGACGGTTGAAACATCTTGGTGATCCCCAGATCCTCGGAAGAAGGTCGCGGGTCGGGGGTATCTTCGGGGAAATGATCGGGTGTTTGATTCATGAATTTAGAGCTTTACGGCTAAAAGGTTGAAAAACTATTCGGTTTCGTCACTGTACAGAAAGCACCGCACCCGGTGACGCGGTTTATGGACCTGAAACGCGGGGACTTTCTCCCGGCACCGGTCCATCACATGGGGGCAGCGCGGATGAAAGTGGCACCCCGGCGGCGGCGACAACGGGCTGGGGATGTCCCCGGTCAGCCCCTTGCGGTTTTTCACCACATCGGCGTTCGGCGTCGGGGCCGCCTCCAGAAGGGCTTGAGTGTAGGGATGAAGCGGGTTGTCATACAACTCCCGCTTGTCGGCCAGCTCCACCAGCCGGCCCAGATACATCACCGCCACCCGGTCGCTGATATGCCGGACCACCGACAGATCGTGGGAGACGAAGAGATAGGTAAGGTGAAACTCCTCCTGAAGGTCCATCAAAAGATTGATCACCTGGGCCTGAATCGAGACGTCCAGGGCCGAGACCGGCTCGTCGCAGATGATCAGTTCCGGCTGAAGGGCCAGGGCCCGGCCCACCCCGATCCGCTGCCGCTGCCCGCCGGAAAACTCGTGGGGATACCGGTTGATGTATTCCGGCCGAAGCCCCACCACCTCCATGATGTGGCGGACCCGCTCGGTCCGTTCGGATTTGGTCCCCACCTTGTGGATCAGGAGGCCTTCGCCGATGATTCCGCCCACCGTCTGGCGGGGGTTGAGGGAAGAGTACGGGTCTTGAAAGATGATCTGCATTCGGCGGCGCAGTCCGTGCATCTGATTGGAGGACATGGCCAGGACATCCTCGCCGTCGAAATGGATCTCCCCCTGAGTGGGCGGTTCCAGTCGCAGGATGACCCGGCCGAGGGTCGATTTGCCGCATCCGGATTCCCCCACCAGCCCCAGGGTCTCTCCCCGGTGAATATCCAGGTCGATCCCGTCCACCGCCTTGACCGCGCTCTTTTCTCCGATCAGGCCGCCCTCCTTGACCGGATAATACTTTCGAATCCCCTTCAGGACCACCAGTTGGTCGGCATTTTCCCGATGCGTCATTCGGCCTCCTTGTCGTCGAACAGCCAGCACCGTACCAGGTGGCCGGCTTTGGGCGTCAGCAGTCGGGGCTCCTCTTCGAAACACCGGTCAAAGGCATGTCGGCACCGATCGTTGAACTTGCACCCGTGGGGCAGGTTCAACAGGCTCGGCACCACCCCGGGGATCGCCTCCAGACGGTTTCGGTCGGTCTCCGCCGTGGTGCCGGGGATGGACCGCATCAGCCCCCGGGTATAGGGATGCAGCGGATCATTGAAAAGGTCCTTGACATCCGCCTCCTCCACCACACGGCCGGCGTACATGACCACCACATGCTCGGCGGTTTCGGCCACCACCCCGAGATCATGGGTGATCAGCAGAATGGCGGCCCCGGTATTGTTCCGCAGGTTGTCCATCAACTCCAGTATCTGGGCCTGAATGGTGACGTCGAGGGCGGTGGTGGGCTCGTCGGCGATGATCAACCGGGGATCGCAGGCCAGGGCCATGGCGATCATCACCCGCTGCCGCATTCCTCCGCTCATCTGGTGGGGATAGTCGTGGACCCGGGATTCAGGGGATGGAATACCCACCTGTCGAAGCAGGTCCACGGCCTTGTCCAGGGCCTCGTCTTTGCCCAGCTTCTGGTGAAGCTTCAACACCTCCGAAATCTGCTCCCGCACTCGGAACACCGGATTTAGAGAGGTCATCGGCTCCTGAAAGATCATGGAGATCTGGTTGCCCCGAATCGACCGCATCCGTTTTTCGGATATCTTGAGCAGGTCCGTTCCGTTGAAGAGGATTTCTCCTGCGGTGATCCGGCCCGGCGGAGTGGGAATCAGCCGCATCACCGACAGGGAGGTGACGCTTTTGCCGCATCCGGATTCCCCCACGATGGCCAGGGTACGGCCGGCTTCGACGGAGAAGCTGACGTCGTCCACCGCGCAGGCGATGCCCCGGTCGGTGTAAAAATAGGTTTTCAGCCCTTTGACTTCCAACAACAGTTCGGTCACCGAGGCCACCTCCTATTCCCGCAGCCGGGGGTCCAGGGCGTCCCGAAGCCCGTCGCCCAGAAGATTGAACCCGAGCACGGCGCAGAGGATCATCACCCCGGGAAAGGTGACCGCCCACCAGGCCCGAAGGATCAGGGCACGGCCGTTGGCCAGCATGGCCCCCCATTCCGGGGTCGGGGGTTGGGCCCCCAGGCCGAGAAAACTCAAGGCCGCGGCCTCCAGAATGGCCGAAGCGAAACCGAGGGTGGTCTGAACGATCAGCGGCGCCAGGCAATTGGGCAGGATATGGACGAAGATCAGCCGGGTATCCCGGGCCCCCAGGGCCCGGGCCGACTGGACGTAATCCTTGGAATATTCCTCCAGCACCGATCCGCGCACGATGCGGGCATACCGCGGAATGGAGACCACCCCGATGGCGATCATGGCGTTCTCCAGGCTGGGCCCCAGAAAGGCCACGATGACGATGGCCAGCAGAATCGAGGGAAAGGCCAGCAGGATATCCATCAGCCGCATGATGATATTGTCGACGATCCCGCCGTAAAACCCGGCCACGGCGCCGGCCAGGGTGCCGAAGAACAGCGAAATGGTGACCGCCACCACCCCCACCAGCATGGAGATTCGTGATCCGTAGATGATCCGACTCAGAAGGTCCCGGCCGAAATCATCGGTGCCCAGCGGATAGGTCCAGGTCCCCTCCGCCTCCCATACCGGCGGTTGAAGCTTGTCATAGAGGGATTGTTCCAAAGGATCATGGGGGGCGACCCACGGAGAAAACAGGGCCATGACCAGGAAAAGGGAGATGATCACCAGCCCGGCCATGGCGATCTTGTTTTTTCGAAGCCGAAGCAGGGCCTCCCAGAGAGGGCTTCGGGACTTTTCAGCCGCGCCCTTGGGGGCCTGCCCGGGCTGTTCCGCCGCCGTCGTCGTCATCAGCTCACCTTGATTCGAGGGTTGACCCATGCATAGAGAATATCCACCACCATATTGATCAGTACGAAAACCGTGGCCACCAGCATGGTGCCGCCCTGAACCGCGTTGAAATCCCGGGCGTAGACCGCGTTCAGAATCCAGTTTCCGATGCCCGGCCAGGCGAAAATGGTTTCGGTCAGAATGGCCCCGCCCATCAGAATCCCGAACTGCAAGCCGATGACGGTAATCACCGGAATCATGGCATTTTTGAGCCCGTGTTTGAAGTAGACCGTCAGCGGCGACAGCCCCTTGGCCTTGGCGGTGCGGATATAGTCTTGCCGCAGCACCTCCAGCATGGACGACCGGGTGATGCGGGCGATGATCGCCATGGGAATGGTGCTGAGGGTGAAGGCCGGCATGATCAGGTGCCAGACCGCGTCTTTGAGGGCGGTCCAGTTGCCGGTCAGGATGCTGTCGACGACGTAGAGATTGGTGATGGTTTCCAGTTCGATGAAGTAGCTCAGGCGGCCCGAGAGCGGCAGCCAGCCGAGGTGCAGGGAAAAGATGATCATCAGCACCAGCCCCAGCCAGAAGATCGGCATGGAAACCCCGATCAGTGAGACCACCATGCTGAGATAGTCGAAGATCGAATATTGCCGGGTGGCTGAAATGATCCCGGCCAGCATGCCGACCCCGGTGGCGATGAGAATGGCCGCCAGAGAGAGTTCGATGGTGGCCGGAAACCGTTGAATGATTTCGGTGGTGATCTTTTCATTGGTGCGAAGGGCCCTTCCCAGGTCCCCCCGCACCAGACGGGACATGAACAGCCCGTATTGCACATAAAGGGGTTCATTCAATCCGAGCTGTTCCCGCAGCTGTTTGAGGGATTCCACCGAAGCCCGCTCCCCCAGCATCATCTCGGCCGGGTCTCCGGGAATGAGATGAATCATGAAAAAAACCAGAATGGAAATCCCCAAAACGGTCGGAATCAGGGACAGAAATCGGCGCAGGATGAACCGGGACAATATATCTCCTTACGGGCCGCGGTCCGGGATATGGTGTCGAGTGCGACTCGGCGATCCCGGGGAATCCGGGGCGGTCGAGGTGTGCTCGACCGACCCCGGGTGTTGATTTACTTTTTCAACCAGACCTGGTGCATCCGAACACTGGCCGTGGGATGCAGCTTAAAGTTCATGACCCGCTGCTTCATGGGCCAGACCACCAGGGAATGGGCGATGTTGATCAGGGGCACTTCTTCATGGATCAGCTCCTGGGCGTGGCGGTAAAGCTCCACCCGCTCTTCCCGGGAGGTGGCCTGTTTGGCCTTGAGGATGGTGTCGTGATAATCCTCGTTTTTCCACTGGGTCCGCACGTTGGGATCGGCCAGGCCGTCCAGAAGGACCGCCAGGAAGTTGTCCGGATCACCGTTGTCGCCGGTCCATCCCAACTGAAACAGGTCCATCTCCGGCGGCTGGGTCCGTTGCTTCTTGAGATAGGTGCCCCATTCAAAGGTCACCAGTTCCACGTCGATGCCGACCTCCTTGAGGTTGGCCTGAATCGCCTCGCCCACCTTCATCCCGTTGGGATTGTAGGGCCGGGGCACCGGCATGGACCAGAGGGTGATTTTCTCCTGTCCGGCATCCTTGAGTTTCTGAAAGAACCCGGCCTCTTCCAGCAGGGATTCGGCCATCTTGGGGTCATAGGGATAATCCTCGATGTCGTCGTTGTATCCCCAGAGGGTGGGCGGAATGGTGTTCTTGGCCACCTGCCCCAGGCCGTAGTAGATGTTGTCGACGATGGCCTTTTTGTTGATGGCGTACGCCAAGGCCTTGCGGACCTGTTTGTCCTGCCACAGCGGTTTGGTATGATTGAAGCTGACATACCCGATGTTCATGCCCGGCTGGGAGACCAGCTTCAGGTTCTTGTCTTTTTTGGCCAGTTCGATGTCTTCAGGATTTGGGAATTGGCAGATGGCGATATTCCCGGTCTTCAGCTCCAGGAACCGGACCGAGTTGTCGGGAATCACCCGAAACAGCACCTGGTCGAGATAGGGCCGGCCGTTCCAGTAATCCGGATTGGCCTCCAGGATGATCCGGTCGTCTTTGATCCACTTGACGAACTTGAAGGGGCCGGTGCCCACCGGATTGGACCGGAAATCGTCCTTCAGCTTAAGCACCGCCGCGGGACTCACGATGGCGGCGAAATCCATAGCCATGTTGGCGATGAACGGGGCTTCCCGCCGTTTCAGACGAAACACCACGGTGTAATTGTCCACCGCCTCGATGCTGCCGATGGTGTCGTCCATCTCCATGCTGAGCCAGTATTCGGCCGGCGGCTGTTTCTCCGGGAATTCCCACTGGTCTTTGTGGAACTTGACCATCTTTTCTTTCATCATGCGGCCGATGGAAAAAACCACCGCATCGGCGTTCATTTCGGTGCCGTCGTGGAATTTTACCCCTTCCCGAAGATGAAAAGTGTAGGTGAGCCCGTCCCAGGAAATGTCCCAGGAAGTCGCCAGACCCGGTACCGTCTCCGTCGATTCATCGGCGTAGAGCACCAGCTGATCGAAAACATTGTCACAGATCATGAAGGAGTTGCCGTCGGTTTCAAAGGCCGGGTCCAGACCGGCGCTGTCGCCGCCCCGCCCGAATACCACGGTACCCCCCTGTTGGGGTTCGGCCGCAAAGACGGACCCCGAAATAAGAAACACAATGGAAAGCAGCAGAATGGTCACTCTCTTAAGCATACGAATTTTCCTTTCCTTCAAAAGTGTTCAATTCGATCGTTCAAACAAGTCTACCTCCTCATCCCGGTCTACCTGAAAGAAGGTTTAACAGAAAAGGGATTAAATGTCAAAATCTTAAACGTCTCCGAACCGCCCGGTTGGACCTCGATCATCGTTTCGGTTGACAGGGTCCGCACCAACCATATAATGTTAAGAACGGAATCGAATTTATGCAGCCGGGCCCATAACCCTTGAAATGACCATGACCAGAGGCGCCTCTGATGAAGGAGATGTTTTCAACCAAACAAGTCGCGAAATTCCTCGATATCAATGAAAAGATGGTCTACTCCCTGATTTCCGAAAAGGGGTTGCCGGCAACCAAAATAACGGGGAAATGGCTCTTTCCCCGGCACCTGGTGGAACAGTGGATTGAAAACAACACCCTCAATTATCCCGAACCCACCACTCAGCTTCCCCCCTACCACGGATTGCTCATCCTGGCCGGCTCCAATGATCCGCTTCTGGATAAAGCCTTGACCGTTTTCAACCACCTCTATTCGGAGCAAGTGGCGGTCTTCGGCAATCTGGGGTCCATGGGGGGGATTCGGGCCTTGCGCCGAAATCTCTGCCATATCGCATCGAGCCATCTGCTTCAGGAGAACGAAAAAGAGTACAACTTCGAATTCGCCACCCGGGAGCTGGAAAAATCCCCGGCCGTGGTCAACTTCTGCCGCCGGGAACAGGGCATCCTGGTTCAAAAAGGAAATCCCAAATCCATCGGCGGTATCGCCGATCTCGCCCAGAAAGGGCTCAACATCGTCAATCGCCCGGTGGGCACCGGCACCCGTCTGCTCTTTGACCGGGAACTCCAAAAGGCGGGCATCGCCCCTGAAAAGCTTGCCGGGTATGACCGGGAAATCTCCAAACACCTGGATGTCGGGCTGGAAATCCTTTCCGGAAAGGTGGATGCGGCCCCGTCCATTCGCCCCATCGCCCAGCTCCTGAACCTCGATTTCATTCCCCTGCGGTGGGAACGCTTCGACCTTCTGGTCACCAAAGAGCGTTTCTTTGATGAAGGGGTCCAGCTTTTTTTCGGCATGCTGCACGAGTCGGCATTTCTGGACGCCGCCGCCACGATGGCGGGATATGACCTTTCCACCAGCGGCAAAATGATTTTTCCGACCTGATAACCGAAACCGCTGACCATGGGAAATCAGATGAGGACGCATTGAAATGATCGGCGCCGTCGCCGGAGACATGATCGGGTCGGTGTATGAGGCCCGCCCCGTCAAGACCAAGGATTTTCCGCTCTTTGGTTCCCGGTCCACCTTCTCCGACGATACCGTCCTGACCGTGGCGGTGCCCGAGGCGATCCTCTCTTTTCTGGAATCCAGTAGTTTTGAAGACGCCG
>JGI12048J13642_10104136_pt1 | contig 11150 bp, 11 predicted proteins | sample ElkSlonscriptome_16_FD_13642 | JGI IMG/M metagenome (IMG submission 13642) | reverse complement strand
GGCGTCTACGAGCCCGCGCTGTCGCAGGTCGGAGAGCTGCCGGACGGAGTTTTTGTGGGCAGCGTCGCCGAGTTGGCGGCCGCGGACCCCGAAGCCCTGCGGCGGCAAATGGGCCGGCTTGCTCCCAGCAGCGAATCGGCGTTCGTGGCGCTGAACGCCGCTCTGGCCGGCAACGGCGCTGCCGTGCGGGTACCCGCCGACATCACCCTGCCGCGGCCGGTCGTGGTCACCTATCTGTCGGCCACCGATCGCAGCAGCGCGCAGCCGCGGCTGCTGGTTGAACTCGAGGCCGGCAGTGCCGCCACCGTCGTCGAACACTTCAGCAGCTCCACCGGCGTGATCGTCAACGCGGTTGCCGAGCTCTGCTGCGAGGCGAATTCGCAGCTCGAGTACTACAAGCTGCAGACAGAAGATCTCAACACCTGGCATACGGCGGCTCAGTACGCGCGGGTTGAGCGCGATGCCGTGCTGCAGGCTACCCACCTCGACACCGGCAGCAATCTGGCCCGCAACGAGCTGCGGGTCGCTCTGACCGGCCCCGGGGCCCGCGCGGAAACCAAGGGTCTGTTTATGGCCGATCAGGGTCGCCATGTTGAATCGCGGATCACTGTTGAGCACGTTGCGCCTGAGACCACCAGCCGAGAGCGTTATCGCGGCATTCTCGGCGGCACGGCGCGGGGCGTTTTCAACGGCCGCATTCATGTCCATGCCGCCGCACAGAAAACCTCCGCGGAACTCAGCAACCGCAACCTGCTGTTGAACAACGGTGCCGAGATCAACACCAAACCCGAGCTCGAAATCTACGCTGACGACGTCAAGTGCGCGCATGGCTCGACTACCGGGCAGCTTGATTCAACTTCGTTGTTTTACTTGCTGACACGCGGCGTTGATCGCGCAACCGCGCGCAACATGCTAATCACCGCGTTCGCAGCCGAATTGCTCACCGATATCACCATCCCTGCGGTAGCGGAACTGGCGCAGCAATCGCTGGCTGGCTTGCGAGACGGCACTGGCAGCACCGGGGGCGACGAGACATGAGTATGGCGGCTGAATCGGCGGCGCCGGCGCTGGACGTGCAGCGCGTCCGCGAAGACTTCCCGATTTTGCACCAGTCGGTGCATGGCTGCCCCCTGGCGTTTCTCGACAACGCGGCCTCGGCGCAGCGTCCGGCCGCCGTTATTGACGCCGTCAGCGAGTATTACCGGCGCGACCACGCCAACGTGCACCGCGGGGTGCACACGCTGAGCCATCGTGCCACCGATGCCTATGAGGGTGCGCGCGAGAAGGTGCGTGCGTTTGTCGGCGCGGCCTCCACCCGGGAGATCGTGTTCACGCGCGGTACAACCGAAGCAATCAACCTGGTGGCTGCAAGTCTGGGCGCCGAACTCCGACAGGGCGACGAAATCCTGATCAGCCACATGGAGCACCATTCGAACATCGTTCCGTGGCAGCTGCTCTGCGAGCGCACCGGTGCGGTGCTGAAGGTGGCCCCAATCGATGCCGACGGCACGCTGCGGCTGGACGATATGCTGGCCATGCTCTCGGCGCGCACCCGGCTGGTAGGCATTACCCACGTATCGAACGCGCTCGGCACCGTGAATCCTGTCGAGGCTATAGTTCAGGCAGCCCACGCGCGCGACGTACCCGTGCTGGTCGACGGCGCGCAGGCCACACTGCATGCCCGGGTAAACGTGCAGCAACTGGGCTGTGATTTCTACGCGTTTTCGGGTCACAAGATGTGCGGGCCCACCGGCATCGGGGTGCTGTACGGTCGCGAAGACAGGCTCGAGCAAATGCCGCCATGGCAAGGCGGTGGAGAAATGATTCTCACCGTCAGCTTCAGCGAGACGGTGTACAACCAACTGCCGTATAAATTCGAGGCAGGGACGCCCAACATCGCCGGGGCTATCGGCCTTGGCGCCGCGATCGACTACCTCGAAGGCATTGGGCTGGAGCGCATAGCCGCCTACGAACAGCGGCTGCTGGCCTACCTGACGGAGCGCCTTGGCGAGGTTCAGGGCATGCGCCTGATCGGCACCGCAGAAGCTAAAGCCGGCGTGCAGTCCTTTCTCCTCGGCGATATCCACCCGCATGACCTGGGCACCGTATTGGATCACAAGGGCGTCGCGATTCGAACCGGACACCACTGCGCGATGCCGGTGATGGAATTGTTCGGCATTCCGGGCACAGCCCGGGCCTCCATTGCGTTTTACAACACCGAGCAGGAAGTCGATCAGCTGATCGAGGCGCTGCAGGTGGCGCAGGAGCTTCTCGGATGAACGACGACCTGCGAGACATCTATCGCCAGCGGGTGCTTCAACACAGCAGGCAACCAGAGAACCGGCGCAGACCGAGCCACGCCAACCGTGAGGCAGTGGGGTTTAACCCGCTGTGCGGCGACAAGGTCACTGTCTATCTTGATCAGCACGCTGACACGCTGGACGATGTCGCCTTCGAAGGCACGGGCTGCGCCATTTCGATTGCCTCTGCTTCGATGATGACACAAGCGCTGCGGGGCCGGCCGACCGCCGACGCGCGCGCAGCCATCGCGGCCATCACGGCCATGCTGGACGGTCAGACGGTGGATACTCCGGTCTGGCTGCAGGAACTGCGCGCACTGGAGAACGTGCGCGACTACCCGTCACGGGTCAAATGCGCGGTGCTGCCGTGGCGCGCTCTGGAAGGCGCACTCGACCAGAAAACCGAATCAATCACCACCGAATAAGAGCCACCAATGTTTTCACAAGACAGCGAACCCGTGGTGCTGAAACGCGACGTCAAAGCAGTCGTCGTGCCAGCGGGTATGGAAATCGACCTCAGCAAAGGCGCCCTCGTCTACATTACTCAGGCTATGGGCGGCAGCTTCACGATCTATCATGAGGGCAACCTGTTCCGTATACCGGGCACGGATGCAGACGCGTTGGGCAAGGAGCCGGTCGAGCCGCCGGAACTGCCTGAAAACGCCAGTGACGAGGAGTTCGAGACCGCGGTCTGGGAACAGATGCGCACCTGCTATGACCCGGAAATTCCAGTCAACATTGTCGACCTCGGGCTGATCTACAGCTTTGACGTCGCCAAGGACGAACAGGGGATGCGCACCGTGACCGTGTATATGACGCTGACCGCACCCGGGTGCGGCATGGGCGAAATTCTTGTTGAGGATGTACGCGACAAGGTCGCCCTGATCCCTACTGTTGCGAACACCGAGGTCGAACTGGTGTTTGACCCGCCGTGGAACCGCGAGATGATGTCAGAAGCCGCCCGCCTCGAGCTGGGCGTGATGTAGACGGCGGCTGTGCGACACCTGATTCTGCTGCGGCACGCCAAATCAAGCTGGGACGCGCGCGGGCTCGAGGACATCGACCGGCCACTCAATGCACGCGGCGAGCGTGACGCACCAATCATGGCGGCGCGCCTGCGCGACCACGGTTTTCACCCACAGCGTATCGTATGCAGCACAGCCCGGCGAACCCGGGCTACGGCTGCGGCCTTTGTCGCCACGCTAAACGTTGACGCGAGCCGGGTCACCTACAGCGAGGACCTTTACCTGGCGAGCGTCAGCACCGCCCTTGGCATCATCGGTGCAACGCCGTCCGGCGTGACCGACCTGATGCTGGTAGGCCACAACCCCGGCTGCACGGAACTGGCTAACTCACTGGGTGACACGCGGATCGACAATGTGCCCACGTGCGGCTGCGTCGTGCTCGGACTGCCCGTCGACGAATGGACGCAGGTGAGCTCGCTCAGGGGCAAAACGGTATGGTTCGACTACCCTAAACGCCCGCACTAACAGCGCCGCCGCGCGCTACGGCACGGTGCAAAAACAGTGCAGGTAAATGCCGCGCGGATCATTCCAGGCCTCCAGTGGCTGCAGCTCTGAGTGCACGCGGGCTCCCAGGCTCATCCAGCGCCCGGCCCAGCCTTCATCGCCCCACTGCACGCCGCCGAACAGCTGCTGCAGCAGGCGAGCGTACCGGAGGAGCAGCTTCTCGGCCACACTGAGCGGCTCGGTGACGTACTCCAGCTCCCAGCTGCCGGCGGGCAGGCCGGCCAGCGCCGCTGCCGAGGCCGCGGCCTCATCGATATCGCCGAGCTGATCGATCAGCCCTATTTCCAGCGCGTCTGTACCGATCCAGACCCGGCCGCGCGCAATCTCGTCGACGCGCTCAATATCCATCTCGCGCGCTGCAGCCACCTTGGCGATAAACAGGTCGTAGGCGGAAGCCACGCTTAACTCAAAAAGTTCGCGCGTGCCGGGCGAGATTTCCTGCACTCCGCTGAACTGTCCGGCAAGCTCGGTTAGCCCGAAGCCGTCGAAGTTGACACCGACGGCGCCCAGCGATCGCTGGAAAGTCGGGAAAATCGAGCCCACACCAATCGAACCCGAAATCGTTGACTCATTGGCCCAGATCTCATCCGCGGGCATCGAGATATAATAGCCACCCGATGCGGCCACGCTGCTCATCGAGGCCACCAGGGGCTTGCCGGCCTCGCGCAGGGCCTGCAGCTCGTCCAGGATCACTTCAGACGCAAACATGCTCCCGCCGGGACTGTCCACGCGCAGCACCAGCGCGGCATAACGGTCATCGTTGGCGACCTGTCTGACCAGCCGGGCAAAGGTCTCGCCGCCGACCGCGCCGGGTGAGGCCTCACCATCGACGATATTTCCCGAAGCAACCAGCACAGCGACCTGATGCTCCGCCGCAGGCTCGGTGCGCTGTTCGAACTCGCGCGCCAGCAGATAGCTGGCGAAATCGATATTGGCGTAGCTGTCCTGCCGATCCTCCGCGACCCCGACGAGCCCGGCCATATAAGCGCGGAATGCGGTGTTGCTCTTGAGCCCGTCGATCAGGCCCGCGTTCACCGCGGCCGTCGCGGCGTCGCCATCGGTCGCCTGCAGCGCCCCGACCACGTCGTTGATATAGCTATCGAGTGAGGACAGGGTCAGGCCGCGCGCGGCTGCCACATCACGCCGCCACATCGACCACAGCGCCTCAAGCCAGCGGCGCGCAGCCACCTTGTCTTCGTCAGACATCGTGTTGCGCGTGTAGGGCTCAACAAATGATTTAAATTCGCCGACCCGGAACACGTTCACGTCAACCCTGAGTTTATCGATAGCCTCAGCAAAGAAAGCCCGGAAATAACCGTAGCCCTCGATCACAATAACGCCCAAGTCGTGCATGTAAATCTCGTCGGCGTGTGCTGCCAGGTAGTACTGGACCTGATCGTAGCCGTCGCCCATTGCGATCACCGGCTTGCCGCTGGCACGAAAATCATCCAGTGCCGCACCGATGCGTTGCAGCTTGCTCAGACCACCTCCGGCGAGTGAATCGGGCAACAGCACCGCGGCCTTGATGCGGTCGTCGGTCGCCGCAAGTTGCAGGCTCCTGATGACATCACGCACCACTGTCTGGCCCTGGCCCGGGCCTTGCGCACCCAGCAACGCCTGATCGAGCGCCTCGCCCTCGCCCTGTTCGACCAGCACTCCACTAGGCGCTACGATCAGGGCAGCCGATTCAGGCACCGTTACCACCGCACCGCCCAGCCCACCGACGACCACAATGACGACGCCGACAAACGCAAGAAACAGCAGCGCCTGCACGAACTTGATCAGCCCGCCGATAACGCGGCCGACAAATTTGAAGAACCGGATCACTGTTGCTCTATCGCCTCGCTGTGCATTCACTCACCAGTGTAACTGATCCTGTAAAGCGCACCGCTGCGGTCATCGGTTAGCAGCAGCGAGCCATCGGGTGCCATCAGCACATCAACCGGGCGCCCGTGCACCTGCCCGTCGCGTAACCAGCCGGCGGCAAACACTTCGTAGCCTTCGCTGTTGCCTGCTGCATCCAGCCTCACAAGGCTGACCCGGTAGCCAATTTTCTCGGAACGGTTCCAGGAACCATGCTCGGCAATAAAGACCTGATGACGATATTCGGCGGGAAACATTTCGCCTGCGTAGATCTCGATACCCAGTGGCGCCACGTGGGCCCCCAGCTCCTGCACCGGGGCGACGGTTGCCCCGCACTCGCCCAGCGCGGCCAGGGCCGCATCGGGCTCGACGATTCCGGTACCGTGACAGAACGGAAAACCGAAGTGCAGCCCGGCTTCAGGCGCCCGGTTGAGCTCGCCCGGCGGCACGTTGTCACCCATCATGTCGCGGTTGTTGTCGGTAAAATACAGCGTGCCAGTCTCCGGATGCCAGTCGAGGCCGACCGAATTACGGATGCCGCGAGCAAAGACTTCACGCTCGGTGCCGTCGGCATTCATGCGCAAAATGGTACCGAAGCCTGGCTCATCACAGACGTTGCAGGGCGAGCCTACGGTGACATACAGCTTGCCATCGGGGCCGAAATCCAGGTATTTCCACGCATGCTGTTTGCGTGCCGGCAGATCGTCGACGATCACTACCGGCTGCGGCGGGCTCGCCAGCCGTGACTCGATATCATCGTAGCGCAGCAGCCGCGTTGGCTCAGCCACATACAGCGCACCGTCGCGAAACGCCAGACCGTTGGGAATGCGCAGCTTGCCCCCCACCTCGCGAACCACAGGGTCACCGGTGAGCACGCCGCTCACGGCATAGACCCGGTTACGGGTCAGAGTGGACACGAACAGCGTGCCCTCCTCGCCCCAGGTCATCGAACGCGCGTTCGGGACGCGTGCGACTTCCTCGATCGCGAAGCCCGGAGGCAGCGAAATCTTATCGGGATCGAACTCGCTGCCGTCGGCGGCCGCCGCAAGGGTCGGGGCACCGCAGATCAGCATCGCAAGAAACCATGAGCGCTTGAGCATATGTTTTTCCTCGCGGAAGGGTGAGCGTTCGCTAGTCGACCAGCGCCAGCGACAGTTCGGGCCAGAAAGTAATCACGATGACCGATAACAACAGAATAATCAGGAACGGGAAAGTGGCCACGTAAACCCGCATGATCGGCTGATTAAAGCGGTAGCTGGCAATAAACAGATTGAGCCCGACCGGCGGGGTCAGGTACCCCAGCTGCATCGTCGCCAGAAAAATCATGCCAAGATGCACAGGATCGACACCGTACCGGGCCGCCACCGGCAGTATCAACGGTACCACCAGCACCAGCGCCGAGAAGATGTCGAGAAACGCGCCGAGCACCAGCAGGAACAGCAGCAGCAGCAGCAGGAAACTGGTGCGGCCGTCGACATACTGCGTCACCAGGCCGATCAGCTGCTGCGGCACCTCCATGTCGATGACGTAGTTCGTCGAAGCCAGCGATGCGCCGAGAATCAGCAGGATGCCGCCGACCAGCACCATGGACTCACGCATGATGCCGGGCATGCGGCGCAGCGGAATCTCGCGCCGAATGACCACCTCGACCAGCACGACGTATACCGCGGTAACGGCTGCCGCCTCGGACACCGCCAGCAGCCCCGAATAAATGCCGCCCAGAACCACCACAGGCAGCGGCAGTTCCCAGCCTGCTTCGACCAAAGCGCGCATCACTTCGCGCCCGCTAAACTCGCTCAGCGGCACGCGGTTGCCGCGGTTCATCCACAGCGCGTAAGCAGACAGCGCCAGCATCATCAGCGCGCCCGGCAACAAGCCGGCTTTGAACAGGTCGTCTATGCTGACTTCGGCAACGACGCCGTAAAGGATCAGCGGCAGCGACGGCGCAAACAGCAGGCCGAGACTGCCGCCCGCCGTGACCAGCCCCAGGTTGAATCGCTCCGCATAGCCTGCCTGCTGCAGCGCCGGGTACAGGATGGCGCCCAGCGCAATAATCGTCACCCCGGAAGCCCCGGTAAAAGCCGTGAAAAATGCGCACGCCCCGATAGACACAATCGCCAGGCCGCCCGGCATCCATCCCAGCACGGCGCTGGTCAGTCGCACCAGGCGCCCCGGCGCCTCGCTCTCGCTGAGCACATAACCGGCAAAGGTAAACAGCGGGATCGCCAGTAGTATCGGCATCTCCGCAATACTGTAGATCTCATCGGCAACCACGACGCCGAGTGACGGGTCGATGGCGGTGAAACTCAGCAGCGCGCCCGCCGCGATCACCGCAAACAGTGGCGCACCCAGCAGGGCCAGCAGGATCAGCGCGGCGCTGGCGATCAGCATCAGCGGGCACCGCCGGAAATCAGTACGCCAATCCGACGCACAAACCACACGAGGTAACGCCATGCCATCAGCACAAATGCGAGCGGCAGTGCGGCCTGGGCCATCCATACGGGAATACCGACCAGCAGAGCCTCATCATCTTCCAGCGCAAACTCGGTGAGCTGCCAGCCGTACCAGGCCAGCGCAACGCATACGCCCACCGTGAACAAATCGACCAGGAGCGCGACGCCCGCCTGGCCGCGCGGCGGCAAAAACCGCGACAGCACGTCAATGGAAATATGGCGGTCTTCACGCGCCGCGGCCACGCCGGCAAACATGGCGACCCAAAGCACCGCGTGGTTGATCGTCTGATCGGCCCAGACCAGGGTGCCAAAATCGAAATTCCGCAGAAAAATCTGCGCACAGGCCAGCAGCACCATGCTGACGAGCAGCAGCCCGATGACCAGATTTTCAAGCCATCGGCCAACCCGGTCGGCGCCCTCCAGCCAGTCGTTCACGCGCGCCGACCGCGGTCAGCCGCCATCGGCAACCGGACGCGCGGCCGAGTCGGCAGCGCGAAACTCCTCGAGCAACGCCTGTATATCAGCGTAAAGCCCGGTGTCGACCGCGCCCTCCGCCCACAGGCGCTCGTTGGTTTCCCGGGCTACCGAGCGCCAGTACGGGAGATCTTCAGGACTGCTCTCCACGATCTCCAGCCCGTTCGCCAGCAGCGCATCCAGGGCCTCTACGTTGTCGCTGCGATTGATGATGTCGAGCCGGTCGTAAGTCGCGCCCATGATTTCCCGCACTGCAGCCTGATCCTCGGGGCCGAGTCGGTCGAAGGCACGCTTGTCGACCGCCAGAGTACCCATCGTGTAGGCGATGGGGACGGGATTGATATAGCTGACCTTGGTGTACCACTGCAGTAGCAGTGCGCCGACCGGCGGCGTAACGATGATATCGAGCAAACCCGTCTGCAGCCCGGTCATCACATCCGCCAGCGGCAACACCACCGGTGAAAGGTTCATCGATTCCAAAGCAGAGAAGCTGATGACATCGCCTTCCGGAACCCATATTTTCTTGGTCTTCAGCATTTCGTGGCTGGTGATGGGGCTGTTGCTCATGAAATTTGCGAAGCCGCCCCCGGCAAATCCGAACGACACGAAACCGGCGTCTTCCAGACCGGCCAGCAAACGCTCGTCGATGCGCTCACGCACGTAGTCCACTTCGGCCTGCGACCGGAACACGAACGGCATGCCGTAAGCCATAATGTCGAAATAGCGATCGGCCAGTCCGCTGGTCGTGAATGCCGCACCCTGCAGCTGGCCGATACGAATTTTGCGCAGCACCTTTTTGTCGGTGCCCATCACCCCGCCGCCGTAAAACTTGAAGACCACCCGGCCCTCGGTGCGCTGTTTGATGTCGTCGGCAGCCGAGCGCAGCTCGGTCATCCACTCCGAGCCCTCAGGCGCTACCGTCGCTATCTTGAACACAGCCGCCTGCGCCGGCCCGCCGAGGACGGCGGACACCAGGCTCAAACCGACCAGCGCCTTAATTCGATTTAACATGAATAAAAAACCGTAAGTATATTATTTAACTAGAAGTAATCATCGGCAGAGGACAGCAGCTTGGCGGCCTCCGCCTGCGCCAGCGTATTGAATAACGTCAGGTCAGTCTGTTCGACCTCGGCAGCCAGCACTTCGTTCAGCAGCCGATCGTGCAGCTCTCGATCATAGACCAGACGCGCATACCCCCGCGCATATTCGACTTTCAGACTGAGATCTTTGCCGTCCGACAGCTCAATGCCGCGCTCGAACCACTCGCGCCCCACCTCAGGCTTGCCGCCGAGTGCCGCCGGGCGCAGCGTATTCAGGATGCCCAGGTACATGCTGGTGCTCGCGGCCAGTTCGCCCGGCTCGAGCTGCATGACCTGACCCAACGCCATTTCGACTTTGGGCAACTGCGCAAGCGCGCCAAAGTCATCGGCGTGCGTGCGGATGTAGGCGAGCGAACTCAGGCTGTAAGCATAAAGTTCCTCCACCGAAGCCGGGTCGATACTGCGGATAGCCGCTTCGTAGTCGGCGTAGTCGAGCTGCTGCAGCGCGCAAGCCTGTGCCTCGACGGCACACAGCGCCTGCCGGCCATAGTCACGTGCCTGCGCGGTCAGCGTGCGGGCGCGTTCCGAATCACTGATGAGTCCGGCGCCGTACGCGGCGTAGAGCTGCGCGCCGGCTGCGAGCGTGGCGGCGTTGTCCGGATCGCCGGCAATCAGGCTGTCAATGAGCAGCAGGTAGGCGGGCAGCGCCTCGGCCACCAGCTCGGGGTCTTGCTGATTGAGTATAGCGGCCGAGAGGTTATCGGCCAGACCCGCTGAAGCGCGCGCGACAATGGCACCGCAGCCCCCCAAAGCGCCCGCGACCAGCACCACCAGCAGCGCCCGCAGGGCGGCTCGACCTGGCTGCACTATCCGGTAAGCCATTGCATGACCGTGAGGCAAAAAAATGGGCGAACGAGCGACGTGGGCCGCCGTGCCTCGGTACCGCTACACCTTTTCCTTGATGCGCGCCGACTTGCCGCTGCGCTCACGCAGGTAGTACAGCTTGGCGCGCCGCACGTCGCCGCGGCGTTTTACCTCAATCGCGGCCACGGCCGGACTGTATGTCTGAAACACGCGCTCTACACCTTCACCGTGAGAGATTTTGCGGACCGTGAATGCGGAGTTAAGACCGCGATTGCGTTTCGCAATGACAACGCCTTCGAAGGCCTGCAGCCGCTCGCGGTTGCCCTCGCGGATACGCACCTGCACGACGACCGTATCGCCGGGGCCGAACGCCGGCACCTCGCGTTCCATTTGCGCCTGCTCGAGTTCCTGAATGATCTTGCTCATGTCGATAGTCCTATTTATTCGTTCGGGGCGATCCGCGCCCGCCAGTTTATCAATCTCCGGTCAGCGACGGTAAGCCCGCCGCTGACCTGTGTTCCCGCAGCAACTCCTGCTCCTCATCCGACAGCGGGCGCCGCTCCAGCAAATCCGGCCGCCGCTCGCGCGTGCGCACCACTGACTGCTGTCGCCGCCAGCGGCGAATCG
>JGI12048J13642_10475451_pt1 | contig 11155 bp, 5 predicted proteins | sample ElkSlonscriptome_16_FD_13642 | JGI IMG/M metagenome (IMG submission 13642) | reverse complement strand
GCCAGAATGCCTAAATCATCCGCTACCATCGTGCTGAGATACACGCACCGATCATCTTGTTCCAACCCTTCGAGGATAAATTGGAGTCCCATTACGGTTTTCCCGGCACCTTTTGCGCCGGTTACTAAAAAACTCCGGTTACTAAACACCCCTCCATAGGTATCGTCCAGTAAAGGAATCCCGCTTAGGGTTTTGGTAATCATTCGGTTACGGAAGATTTATCCGCCAATAGTTTGTCCAAAATACCGGCGACGAAAGAGAGCTCGAATGGTTTTGTTAAAAAATCTGTTACCCCGAGTTCCTCACAATGCTGCATGATGTCTGGAGTCGGATAGCCGGAAATGACGATGATGGGGGTATCCGGAGCCACTTCACGTAATTTTTTAACGTGATCAATTTCACTAAGTTTTCCGGGCATACTGAGATCTGTAATGATCAGGGATGCATCTGACTCTTCTGCCAGCTGAATTCCGTCATCGCTATTATTTGCAGTGATGGGTTCATAGTTCAACATGCGAAGCAAATCACGAAAATGCTTTAAGATGGGTTCTTCATCATCAATTACGAGAATTTTTTTCATGCTGGAATTACGGATAGGGGTTGTAAACACAGGTTGAAAATTTATAAGAATGGTATAAGTAGAACGCAATGACGAAAATCATTTTGTTTTAGCATTTCACCTTATACTTTCAGTTAATTTTAAGGGAAACGGACTGGTTCCGACTTGCTTAACCTTCTAGAATCTTCACGGTGATACCTATGTACTTTTTAGCGCAAATCGATCAACTCTTAAGCCTGACTGGAGTGATTGCCACAATTCTATCTGTCATTTTTGGTATTGCCGCTTTTTATAATTCGCGTACCCGCAAAAAACACCTCATCGAATTTGAGAACGCGCAAAAACGAGAAAATAGAATGCATTTTCGACCTGCTAAATCAACGCCTCCCACAGCGCGTTCTTCTTTGCCAAGCCGCTCCACATCGCCTCATCATGAGACATCATCTGCACCAAAGGCGGCGCCAGTGGCGAAATCTTTTTCCGATGAGGAGATTCCTTCGGTTCAACCAAAGGAAACCTCTGAGCCTAAGGCCCCTGCGAAAGAGGCACCACAGCTATTTCGTAAAGTTAATCCTTCTGGGGGTACTCATCGAGACGAAGATGCAGAGACTCATGACAGGGAAAGTTACGTTTGGGAGTAAACGAAACCACAACTACCTAGGTAATTTTTTCTTGGCGTTCTCTCTAAAACGGTACATTTTTTTTACGATACTGCTTGGTATCGGAGAGGGAGTACGCGCTCAATCCCCGCCGCCCCCTGAAGAAAATCGTATCGAAATCGTTGCAGATGAATCTTCTACCCTCCCTGATAATTTAGCGTCATTGCTCAAAGAATCAGACGGAAAATATGTGTATCCAGAGCCTTTGAGTTGCGGTGAAATTCTCACAGGATTCACCGGCAAAAAAAATGATCAGATCATCGTCCCCATACAAATTGAAGAGGGTATTCGAGCTTTTGTCATTAGCATGGACGGCCAAAAAGGGGATGCAGATCTTTATTTGAGTTATGACCTCACACCGACACTGAATACGTTTGAGTATCGTCCATACGTAGAGGGTGTGGAGGAAGAGATCTACTTGGACCAACCAGCCGCCGGACAATGGTGGCTAATGATCCATGGCTATACCGACTTTAAAGGTGTACAGATCTCGGTTTCATGCATCAAGGAGGAGTTTGAAGATGCCGAAGAGGCTTATTTGGAACAACAGGACCTTGAATTGGCCCTGTACTATGAATTATCTATTCTGGACAACACCAACCGAACAGAAAATTCGGCCTTAAGGGGACAGGTTCTCAACCGACGGGGACGTCAGGCCTTCACCTCAGGAAGATTTGATGAGGCACTTTCGGTGTGGAATGAATGGATGAATCTCGATCCCGATAATCCAAGTCCGATAACGTTGATTGGAGACCTTTACCTTCGGTTGGATGATGTGGAACAGGCCGTTTCATTTTACCGGAAAAGCTTGGAGCTGCAGCCTGGCCAACTTGTTTTGATGGCCCGGCTTTCCCGTATTCTTGATGTACAAGCTGACAAGCCGGATGAGTCCCGTAAGCTTCTGAATCGGTTTAGCCGCTTGTTCCCTAAATCCCCTGTTGTGGCACTGGCACAGGCAGGGTGGCTGATCCGTCGCAGGCAGTATGACCCCGCTATCGGGATCATCCGTAGGATTATTGAGTCTGATCCTGAAAATTTAAATGCCATGAGTTTGCTTCATCCTCTGCTTCAGACTCCCATGCAGCGGTATGAAAATATGTTGAATATGCTCAAGGTGGGCCGACTCCCCGGGCGTGAAACCAGTCTGATCTTCGCTATCCGGGAACATGATTTGCTGACCCGTCCTGAATCATGGGTATTGATGGGTTTTCTGGAAACCATGGCAGGTAAAGCATCCACGCCTGATGAGAGACAGCTTTATTCCAGTCTATTGCCACGAGAACATATTTCTTCGGAGGATTTCCGTTTTGGCCGGATGTCTACAAATTGGGTTTCTTCCGCAGAGAAGGTATGGGGTGATGGAGGTAATTTTATTTTAGCCACCGCAACAGATCAGACGGAGGCGTTCCTGCGCCTGGTTCAATCAGATGCAATGCACAATGCATTTGTAGAGGCGGAAATTCAGGACAGCCGAGGATTCTTTTGGATTTATGCCCGGAGAGGGAACGGCAATATGATCCGATTTGGATTTGCTGAGTCCGGGGAGCTTTATTTGCAGGTCTGGTTGAACAACTACCTCGTCACAAATGAAACCCGTATGTGGTCCAGAGCGCCAGGCCCCGCTACCTTGAGGCTGGCGGTACGGGGCGATGGTGCAATGGGATATATCAATGGAAAGCCTGCTTTCGGTTCGCCTGTTTCCATTCCTGATGAAATGGGCCTGGGGTGGTGGGGAATCGCACCCTGGTCCACCAAGCCCGGAAAAGCGTTGGTCTCTGTCGTGAAAATATCAGGAGGCCCCTTACCTGTCCGTATGGTGGTTCTTCCTCATGCTGAATTAGTGAAAAAGGAAGAGGGTTGGGAAAATAAAAACAGATCAGCGGTCCTAAATTGGCTGGATCAGGTGTCGGATGGGGTTGGCACTCTTGCCCCGGAATGGTTTACTCAGGACCTGCAGGGCGATCTTGTACCTCTGGAGGGATCCCGAAACCTCGAAATGCAGCTTCTGGCGCGTTATCACCGAATGAAGCTTATGCCCATGGTCAGGGTCACTTCGTACTCAAATCTTGACCTTGAATCCATGTTAAGGCAGGCCGTTCAGGATAAGATAGACGGTTACACACTTCTAGTGGAACGTATGCCTGATCCCAAATGGCTGGCTGAGGTCGAAGCTCAGGTCATTGAATCAGGCATAAGCTTACAGTTTCTGAGTACCGACCGGACGAACCAGAGGGTCTTATTTCGAGAATTGTGCGGAACAGTCGGGACGTTTCCCGGGCCCCGTAGAACACATATGCTGGACTTGGAAGTCATCGATTACGATTGGGATACAGATTTCGAGGATGATGACCCGAATGTGGTGTTGCTGTTCAATGGAGATGACAATCTGTGAATGCATCCATTCCCACCACTGGAACTCGCTCTCGCTGTGCGAAATGTAAGCTAAGCGTACAGGTATTACTGACCTCTTCTCCCGCCGTCTGTCCGTTCTGCCACGGAGCTATGGAACACATGTCCATACAAATGCCCGAACCCGAAAAGGTGGAGGTTGAGGAGGACGTAGAAGACCATGTCCAAAGACTATATCGAAATCCGCCCCGTTTCTTAGTATTGACACTTGGTTTTATTGGAACGCTCATCCTGGCCTTTGCGGTTTATTTCCAAGTCATTAATATTGAGCACTATTATTACGCTCCGATCGTGAACGTGTATTCATTTATTGTGGGGTTGTTCATTGTTTCACGGTTCATTCTGGCGGCTTTTTATACACCTCCTCCCCGGGTAGGGTTCATGCCACAGACCAGTGTGTTGGTGCCCTGTATGAACGAGGAAGAGTCCATCGCACGGTCCATAGCCCGGATTCATGCAGAAGGGTATCCGGAACATCTCAAAGAGGTGATTTGCGTGAATGATGGGTCCACGGACAATACGTTACACGAAATGTATCGTGCCCAAGCCGCATTTCCTAAACTAACGGTAATTGATTTTGAGGAAAACCGAGGCCTTTGTTATGGCATGGCCGCGCTCTGTTTGCTTGCCCGTGGAGAGGTAATGGTGTTCGTAGACTCTGATACCTTTCTCATGCCGGGTGCAGTGGAGAAACTGGTTCAGGGATTCGTGGATCCAACCGTGGGTGGAATTGCCGGGCATACTGATGTGGAAAACGCCAAAACGAATGTACTTACCAAAATGCAGGATGTACGGTACTTCTTTTCCTATAAAATTATGAAGGCGGCGGAGAGCGTTCACGGAACAGTAAGCTGTTTACCAGGTTGTTTCTCTGCCTACAGAAGAGCCTGCGTCTTGCATGTACTTGATGAGTGGATGCATGAAAAAGTCTTTGGCCAAGAGGGAAATTTTGGAGACGATCGAAGCCTTACCAATTTGGTATTACAGGATTATCAAATTTTATACGACGATGAGTCACTCGCCACCACCATTGCTCCGGATGATTGGGGAGTTTATACCCGTCAACAAGCCCGCTGGATGCGCTCTTCATTACGGGGTGTTATCGCCGGGGCTAAGTTTCTCTGGAAAAAGCATCCGATCCCTGCTTTGTCCTGGTATCTCATGATGATGCTCCCCATCGTTGAACCACTGATTATGGTCCAGGCTTTGGTGGTAAACCCCATTCGACAGGGACAACTGACAAGCTCCTATATTTTCGGGGTATTTGCGGTCACCCTGATCTGGTCCCTGTATCATCTACAGAAAACGGGCCGGACTCACTGGTGGACGGGATTTGTGTTCACTGCGACCTATATTCTATTTTTTAGCTGGCAGATTTATTATGCCATGATCACCTTGGCTACACGTAGTTGGGGTACACGTGGAGGATCGGGATAACCATGGATCCAAAGCAGAAAAAATCCCAAAATACCTTCCAGTCCGAAGGCACATACGGCTCTAACCCCGAAACCTCACGAGGAAGTTTCCGCCGCGAGCCACCGGTTGTCCCGGAACGGGTGGCTGTACTGAAAGCCAACTACAAACAGGCATGGCTGTACTTTTTGATCATTGTTTCACTTATCGTGGCCTGGGGCGGAGTCATACGCTTTGCGTTGATGCAGACCTTCGCGGTGGATAATAACCAGGACGTTCCACGCACCTCCGAAACATTTGTGGCAATCGCATATGAAGGAATTTCGGAAAGCGAATTTGAAGTAACTCCCAAGGTGTTTGCTGAGCAGATTGATACGCTGGAGGAAGCCGGGTATAATGCTATTTCTCTTCAGGATGTAAAAGCGTTTTATGAAGATGGAACCCTGCTGCCCGAAAAGGCGCTACTGCTCACTTTTGACCATTCCCGTAAATCGTCTTATTTTGATGCCCGCAGGGTGCTCAAAGATTATGGATGGAGAGCGGTGATGTTTGTGTGGACCAAGCCCATTCTGAATGAAGATCCAGCGGCCTTGCGGTGGCCATATATACGGGCGATGATTAATAGCGGATCATGGGAAGCTGGAGCGCAAAGTCAGCAAGGATTTGAACGTATCCCCACAGACCGCGAAGGAACCCTGCGTAACTTTCTGACAACTCCCCAATGGTTATCTTCTGAAAATCGTTACGAAACTCCGCGTGAATTTGAGGCCAGGCTGAGGAAAGATCATGAATTTGTGTTTAATCTTATTAAAGAGGAAACAAATCGCGATCCCATTGCTTTTGCTTTCCCTTATGGGGATTTTGGGCAATTTGACGAGCGGGCTCTCCTCACTCGCCAACTCAATATGGACTTGGTGGATGAATATTATGATTTGGGTTTTGTATTGGGGAATGCAGCGTTAAACACCCGATTTTCAAACCCAAACCGCCTGAACAGGCTATTGGTACAACGTGACTGGAGTGGTGAAGATCTTTTGGCCCGACTGGAGGCGGCCCGTCCTCAGGAGCTCGGAACCTCCACTGAAAAATTGCTGTCTGAGGAAGTACGCTGGCAGCATGACTGGGGACTTTTTACTATCGAGGATGATACCCTGCGCCTCGAAGCGACCCCTGATAATACCGGAGCCAAGGTCTGGATTAATGGTACAGATCTTTACAGAGATTTCAGAGCCAGTTTTGTGATGAAGCTGAACAAGGGGCAGGCCGGAATCTTTTTACGGGCTTCCAAAGACGGGGAATCACATTTATATTTGGGTATGGGGTATGATGGAGAAGTGTGGCTACGTCAAAAAATGCCGGGCATGGAATCCATTACCCTGGGGACCTCGCGGTTTGAGAAACGACCAGACGGTACGGTGCATCTTGAACTTTTTTCCAGAGATAACCAACTCTTTGCCAGTATCTCAGGAAGTCCTTTATTTGATGAGGTGATCCTGACCCGTGGGGCGAATAATCCGGGTATGGTGGGTCTCAGTGTCTGGGATCCGGAAGTCGGCACGGCGGACCTGGAGGTTCTTGAAGTAAATGTTGAAACATTTCACAACCGAATCGTTACCTGGGACCCTATACCGGCCGGATTGCCAAATGTGGCAAGCTGGATGAATGAAAATGGTTATAAATATACCATTCTCTCTCCGCCATGGCTTCGATTTGGTTTGGAGGGACGGTCTGAACAAGTGGGCTGGGATCCTGTTTATTATGCGGATTTGGCACAGGTATATAACATGGAATTCGGTCCGGAAGTCATCATTGAGCGTTCGGACAGTCTTGACCTTACTACGGCGGATGGCTTAGCAACCATGGCCTGGGAACAGGGTGCGGCGGCCGTTTATTTCAACCTGTCTGACATGCTGGGTGGTTTGAATATTGCGAGGGTTACCAATTGGCTGGAAAAAATGAGCGCCGCGCTGACCGAGCGGAATATCAGGTTAATCGTTTCTCTTCCAAAATCGTTGGAACAGGGCAACACCATACCTTCTCTGCTTGAGGGGCTGGATAATCTCAACGTGGTGTTGAAAGAAGGCTCTGATGCAAACCAACATGGACTTACTGTGACAAATCCACGCGCGGTGAGTTGGAACCATGCGATTATCAGGGAGCCGAAAGAAACGTTTTCTTTTGAACTTCAAGATATTGAGGATGAGAATGAAGGATCTTTGACAGACATACGAAGCAGAGTGCTTTTGGAACAGGGGCTGGAAGCCTTTAATAAAGGGGATTTTGCTCTCGCAATAGACCTTTGGAACAATTGGTCCGACCTGGAGCCTTATAATGAGAAACCCTACCGTTTTCTGGGAGATGTGTATCAAAGAACCCAGAATTACCTACCGGCAATCGACAATTACCGTAAAAGTTTGGAGTTAAATCCTGGGCAGATTTCTTTGGTGATTTCCACGGCAAAACTACTTAACAAATATGCAAAAGATTCGGAAGAGGCATTGGAAATGCTCAATTTGTATGGCCGCCTTTTCCCGGAAAATACCCGCATCACTCTGGCTCAAGCCGAACTTCTTCTTCAAGAGGGAAACCAACAGGCTGCTGGAAGGCTTATTAGGGAAGTTGTTGATTCAAGCCCCCAGGACTTAACGGCCCTATCGTTACTGCATGATTTACTACCCACCGCATCACTACGGGTAAAAAACCTTCAAAAGATTCTGGAGATTGGCCGTCAACTGGGGATGTATAGACATTTTGCAGATTCGATCTCTTACTATAATTTGCTGGTGTGGCCGGAATCGTGGCGCTTATTAGGCTTAGTTGCAGCACGGGCAGATCAAGATCACCCGGATGCGGCAAAATATAAAGCGTTACTACCAAGAGAAACCGTGGTGAGGGAGTCTTTCAAGTTTGATACTCTTTCAGATGAGTGGACGAACACCAGTGTTAGCTCAGAGACAGAAGGGCAGGAATCTCTCTACCTCAGTGCCAACCCCACCGGCACAGAAGCGTCTCTTAGATTGAAGCGCTCAGAGATGTTTCAAAGTGGTTTTATCGAGGCTCAACTTGATGATGCCCGCGGATTTTTCTGGCTCTATGCCCGGAGATCAGAAGGAAATATGATACGGTTCGGATACCAATCTGAGGGAAAACTCTATTTGCAGATCTGGATGGATGACGAGGTGGTTGTCAATTTGAACCGTGGCTGGGTCCGTCCGCGCGGCGGCGCAAACATGCGCCTCGAAATCCGCGGTGAATCTGTCATGGGATACATTGATGGTAAACCCGCCTTTGGTGCTCCCACTCAGGTTCCCAAGAATATGCAACTAGGATGGTGGGGGATGGCGCCATGGGCGGCAGAGTTCGGGGTTGCTCAGGCAGTAGTGAAGGAGATTGCCGGCGGCCCGCTCCCAGTTAAAATCGGAATATTTGATCCAACCGGGGTCAACTGGACGGATGATTCTATAGTTAACAACCTTAAGAGAAATTTAGATTCCCTTTCAATGATTAGCCCAGCCTGGTTTTTTCAGGATACCTCCGGAACCATAAAGCCGCGTACTGACTTAGATTACCCCCGTACCCGTCTGATGTCCCGGTACTACAAGATTCGTTTATTTCCTATGGTGCTTTCTGCGATATCCGACACGCTGGATATTCAAAACCTTGTCTCGATCGCGCGAGCATCTAAACTTGATGGATTTACACTCTCCTTTCTTAACATGCCTGGGGAAAGATGGTTTGAATCTGTTGAGAATCAATTAATCGGTACAGGAATTGGACTTGTGGCCCTCCATGTAGACGAGGATGGTAATCTTGCTGAAATCCGAGAACTGGGTGACGTACAGACACTACAATCCGGGCCGCGACGCGTCAGGGATTATCCGATAATAGATCTTACCGGGAAAACTGAACCCGTTCTGAATAACCTGGAGCCTGATCCAACAAAACCGATGGCGGATTCAGATCAACGGCCCTCTCTTCTTTCAGATCCAGTTGAAAGTAAGGTCTATATTTTCTGAATGTTTCTACAGAGTTTCTAACCACCGCTTGAACCGCTGATGGCTACGTTTACCTTGCGTTTTCAGTTCGGGTGCGAATGTGGCCAATCGTAGTTCTTCCAGTTGGAGCAAGGCCTGCTTCGTTTGAAAAGAGGTAAGTCGGTCCGCATGTTCGGCGAAGGCATCCAGAGCAGGTTCAAGCTCTTTGAATTTCGCTCGATCTTTTTCCGGACTACGGGAGGCCCGTTCAATACGAATGAGAATGGCCTTCAAAAAGAAGGGATACCGATTCAGGCAGTTGGGCTCCATATACCATCCTGGTCGCCACAGCACGGCGCGCTGAACTTCCAGATCTGAGCGTAGAGGTCCTGAAGGCAAAGCCTCAATCGCATCATGAACCTGCGATCGAAGATCGAACAGCGTTTCCACTTGAGAACAGACCTTTTCTGCTACCTCAAATAACACTCCCCGTGCGTGATCAAAAGATCGACTACATGCTTCCGGAGATCGGGGTAACGGTCCTGATGACTGAATAGCCTGTTGAAGGATTCCTTCCTGAACATCCTCAAGAGCGGTATCCCCAACAGAAGGTTCAAGACTTAGCGACAACTGGAGCTGGGTGGATAACGGAAATTGCTTTTGAAAAAAACGGACGACATCCGGAACCTGCTTTGCGAACCAGGTTGCCAATGAAGACAGGTGAACGGCTTCCGCTTCTTCAGCGGTCGAAAATCCACGAACCTGAAAAGCTCCTCCAGTAGCGCAGACCGCGAGAAACTGTTTGCCCTGATCGGTTTCGATAAAGATCGGTAACTCACCAGGAGGCCATTCCTTCCAACTTCCTTCCCAGTCAGGGAACCCCTTTTCCTTAAGGCCAGAGGGTTGTCGAATCGTTTGGGTTGAATTGGAAAAAGAGTCCCCTTCAAAAATGGTTTCGCCTTGAGTATCGACTACCCGTACCCGCGCGCACAGGTGTGGAGGGAGCTTCTCCATATTGAAATCCGGTGCGGCCAGAATCCGGTCCAGCTTGGCTGCCAGAAAAGCGGCCAGAGCCTGAGTGAGCGAGTGCGTGAAGAGAAAGTCTTCTTCGATCAGCCATGCATAGGCATCATCCGCAGTTTTAGAGAAGGGAGCGCATTGCGTCCTGATTTTTTTATCCAGAGAACGAATCAATGCCTGAATCTTTTCTCGAATCCAACCCGGTGCCGTCCATTCCAGCAGATCGTCTGGAAGGGAATGCAGGTCGGACTCCTGAACCACAAAGGTCACGCCATCGGATTCTGGGTTCTCAGGAGCGTAGCGATATTCCAGTCCCACCGTCTTTCCTGCCACCTGAAGGGTGTCCGGGAAATCTTCCGAACTTCGGAAGTCCTCTGGAAGCAAGGTTCCGATGTTCGGAACCCAATCGTGTTGTTTGCTCCAGCGTGAAAATGCTTTGGAGGTGAAGAGATCACGGGGAAGGAGCTGATCGAAATAGTCCATAAGGACAGAAGATCCTGTGAAGGCTCCCGGACGGCGTAGTTTGTGTTCCCATTGTTCCAAAGAGTCCAAAAAATCACGGTATGGGGCGAGTTGTTTCTCGGGAAGAGGAAGGCGGGCAGGGACCAAACCGTCTTCGAGGAAGATCTTGCGCGATTCCTGAGGGTCAATTCGTCCGTAGTGGACTTTCGTTCCGTGTCGGAGGGTGAGTTGACCGAATTGCAACCGCTCTTCTGCTTCGACAAAACCACGGGTGGCATTCCACACCGGACGTTCGTAATGCGCTTTGCATAAATGCGGTGCAACCTGCTCGATCCATTCTGGACGAAGATTTGCGCATTCCCTGGCCCAGATTCTGGAGGTTTCCATTAAGGAAAAGGCCATTACCCACTTGGGCGGTTTGTTGGCGAGTGCACTCCCCGGGAAGATCTGAAAGACTTGACCGTTCGCTCCCCGAAAATTTCGTTTATCCTCCCGTTGACCGACCGTACGCGGAACTCCGGCCAGGATGGAGCGGTGCAGACTATCAGAATCCATGACTTCCAATTCTCCTACCGAAGAGGGAACCTGCCATCGATGCTCTTTGCAGGTAGACCGAAGATCGTCCACCAGGTTGATCCATTCCCGAACTCGAGAAGGGT
>JGI12048J13642_10856094_pt1 | contig 11161 bp, 11 predicted proteins | sample ElkSlonscriptome_16_FD_13642 | JGI IMG/M metagenome (IMG submission 13642) | reverse complement strand
TCCGCGCCGCCTTCGACGGCGAACTGGTGCAGCTGTTTCAGGATTCGGGCGAGGAAATCGAGGTGCGTATTCGGCTTGCGGAAAGCGAGCGCGATACGCTGCGGGTCCTCGATGCCGTGCCGGTTATCGCGCCGTCGGGCGAAACTTCGTCGCTGGCCAACGTCGCCGAGCTTTCGTACCAGACCGGCTTCGACTCCCTGCTTCATTCCGGCGGCCAGCTCGCGGTAACGGTCACCGCTGCTGTTGATCGCCGCGTCAATAACACGAACGCTATTCGCGCCATTCTGAAGCGCGACATCCTGCCCGCCATCGAGCAGAACTATGGCGTCAGCTACGCTTTCGGGGGCGAAGCCGAAGACCAGCGCGAGGGCCTCAGCGGTATCGGGCTGGCGCTGCCGCTCGCGCTGCTGCTGATCTATATTATTCTGGCCTGGGTTTTCGAATCGTACTCCTGGCCACTGGTCGTGCTGGCGATCATCCCGTTTGGCATCGTTGGTGCGCTGTTCGGTCACTGGCTGCTTGGTTTTGATCTGACGATGCTGTCGATTTTCGGCCTGTTTGGCATGTCCGGTATCGTTATTAACGATTCGATTATTCTGGTTGCCGTGTTCAAGGAATTGCGCGGTGAGGAGCTGACACTCGAGCAGGCCGCGGTGGAGGCCGGCATGCGGCGCTTCCGCGCTGTGCTGCTGACCTCGCTGACTACCGTGCTCGGCATTGCGCCTCTGCTGTTCGAGTCAGCCCTGCAGGCGCAATTTTTAAAGCCGATGATTATCTCGCTGAGCTTCGGACTGGTGTTTGGCACGTTTATCGTGCTGTTTTTGCTCCCGGCCTTTCTCGTGGGTATTGAGAACCTGAAGCAGCGATTGCTGGCGATACGCAGCCGTTTCCCGCGCCCCCCCGCGGTACCGTTCGGGTGGGACGCGCGGGTCGTGGATCATGAGCCGCGTCGCTGGACTTTCCGCGACCCGCTGGCGTCTGATCGCAGCCCGAAGTCCAAAAGTAATCCCGATTAAGTCGCTTCGATGAACGGACTTCAGTGCAGCAATCGAATCGATTCAAGGACATGCAGACTATGATCGCCCCCAACCCTGCCGCCGCACGCATGATCGAATCGAGCGCCACCGAGCTGGCTGAATCGGCCTGCATACAGTTTCTGAGCACTCAGCAGTCGGCCGAGGGGACCGACATGCAGGACAGTTGGTCACATCATTTTCGGCAGCGCGTGCTGGAGCTGTCAGCTGCAGTGGCAGCGGGCGAGCCAGCCCTGTTCACCGCACGCGTCATGTGGTCGCGGCAGGCGATGCAAGCCCGCTACCAGGAGTCTGTCGCGCTGGGCGACACACTGCAGAGTTTGCGCACCGTGCTCAATGCCGAGTTGCCGACCGAATCACTCGGCGAGGCGCTCGCCTGTATCGACGAGGCGATTGGCCAGTATTCGAAGGAAATACCGGAATTCAGCGTCTCCATGCTGGACCCCGGCATCGCGACGCAGCGCCTGGCGCTGCTGTACCTCCAATCGGCCCTGGAGGGCAACGTGCTCGAGGCGATGGAGATCGTGTTCGATGCCATCGACGACGGACTGGATCCCCGCGAAGCCATCACCAAAGTGCTGCTATATGCACAGCTTGAGGTTGGCCACCTGTGGCACCTCGATCAAGTGACCATCGCCGAAGAGCACCTGGTTACGTCGACGACCCAGCGCACGATGGCCGTGATCGCGGACCGCACGGCACGCGCCCCGGACCGTGGCAAGACCGCAGTCTGTGCCGCTGTCGCCAGTAACCCGCACGAAATCGGTATTCGCGCGATTGCTTACCTGCTGGAGATGGACGGCTGGCGGGTGGTGTTCCTTGGCCCCGACGTCCCGCGCAACGACCTGCCGGCTGCCGTGCATTTTTTTGATGCCGACATTGCGCTGCTGTCGATGGCCCTGAGTTCGCAGCTGTCCCGGCTGCAGGAGAGCATTACCGCGATACGCCAGAGCTGCGGCGAGCGTATTCGCATCATGGTCGGGGGCAACGCTTTTCGCGATGCGCCTGATATCTGGCAGCGCATTGGCGCTGATGGCTTTGCGCCGGATGCGGAAGAAGCACTGCGGCTGGCTATCGAATTGACGGTCGACGAAAGCCATCACTAGCTGCCCTTTTGCCGAGCTACGGTTGTTGTGAAAGTCCCGGATTTTCTGTTTGTCGTGATCAACCCGCTGATGCGGCTACTGCTGCGTTCCCCGCTGCACGGAGTACTTAGTGACAGCATCGTTTTGATCAGCTACAGCGGCCGTCGCAGCGGCAAATCCTATTCGACTCCGGTACGCTATGTGCGCATGGACGACCGCATCCGCTGCTATTCCACCCACGATACCCAGTGGTGGAGAAACCTGCGCGACGGCGCCCGGGTACGCATGCTCACCAGCGGCAGCGAGCACGAGTACCGCACCGAGGTCATTGAAAACGACCCGCCACGAATCCGTGCGGCGCTTGAACATTACTTTGGCCTTTATCCGGAAGATGCCGTGTACCACGACGTGGGCATTGACCGCGCCGGCCAACCAGACCCACAGCAGCTCACCGCAGCGGCAGAGCATGCAGTGGTGGTCGAAGCCCGACCCGCCTGATCGACGGGCCGCGCGATCGGGCTACCCTGCCGATTTCTCGACGGCAGCGAGTACCTGCCCGAACAGATCAGCCAGCACCTCCGGCGGCTGCGCGCCGGACACCCCGTAGCGATCGTTGACCACGAAGAACGGCACGCCGGTCACGCCACGCTGCCGGGCTGTTGCGATGAGCGCCTGCACCGCCTTGGTGTGAGTGCCCGCCCGCAGGTCGTGTTCGACCTGCCCGGCATCCATCCCCGCTTCGGCGCCAAACCGGGCCAGCACGCTGATATCACCGATGTCTTCGCACTCCACGTGATGCGCGACGAACAGGCGTTCAACCACGTTCGCTGCATCGACAGCAGGCGTGCGCGCGGCACTGTAGACCAGCGCATGTGCTGCCAGGGTGTTGGGCGACTTCGCGGCAGGGTCGTCGCCAAACTCGATGCCCTCTTCGCGACCGGTATCGCGCATGGTTGCGCGTATCTGCTCTGCACGTTCGGCACCGAACAGCGTTGCGTAGTGCTCACTTCGCAACCGGCCCTCGGGCGGCATGTCGGGATTGAGCTGAAACGGCAGCCAGCGGATGCGGGCCTCGAGCCCAGGGTTTTCGGCCAGCGCTCGCTCCAGCCGACGCTTACCCACAAAACACCACGGGCAGACCGGGTCGGACACTACGTCTATATGCAGCACAGGTAGCATGTCACCGCCCGGTTTATTCATGCGAACCATTATACTGGCCGCGCCAGATTGCTGCCGGAGTCCCGATGAGTTCGCTGTACACCCGCCTGAAAATTACGCTCGGCAAGGCAGATGCCGATTCGCAGGCGCTGGCCGCGCTGACGACCGACGACCAGGTGCAGGTCCGGGCCGGCAACCCGCTGAGTTTCCTGCCGTCCGGCGACGTCCGTGCCGCCACCGGCGTTATTTTTTATCCGGGCGGACGCTGCGACCCGCGAGCTTACGCGCCGGTGGCGCGAACGCTGGCGGCTGCCGGCTACCCGTGTTTCGTGCCGCATATGCCCTTCCGGCTTGCGGTACTTGCGGCCGACCGCGCCAGCCAGATTATTGCCGCGCACCCGCACATCGAGCGCTGGTTCATCGGCGGTCACTCCATGGGCGGCGCAATCGCGGGCGCCTACGTGTACAAGAACCCCCGGGCTGCAGCCGGATTGTTTTTTGTGGGCGCGTATCCCTCGGGGCTGTATCCGCTGACCGAGCGGCAGCTCCCCGTCACGCTGGTGCACGGCACTCGCGATTTCGTGCTTCGGGCCGAAGAATTGGCCGAGGCCGGCAACCGACTGCCCCCGGAGACGCACTTTGTTGCGATCGAAGGCGGAGATCACTATCAGTTTGGCTGTTTCGCCAATGCCGACGTAACCGCGACGATCAGCCGCGAGACGCAGCAGCGGCAAATGTGCGACGCACTGCTGACGAACCTGGGCGAAATCGCCGGGACACCCGGTGATGCGACAAACTAGTCTGACGCCGAGCAATGCTATATTGAGCATCTGCCACGAGGAACCAGCATGCACAGTCAATTTGTCAACGATCTCGCACTCAGCCGCCGCGGGCTGTTGGGCGCGGCCCTGACCTGGGGCGGCGCGGCCGGTCTGCTCACTGGCGGTGCTGCCGCAGCGGGCGGCCATCGCGCCCGCTCCGGACTCGACTATACGGACCCGCGCGACAACCTGTATGCCTTTGGCAAAATCTGGTCGGGCTACGAAACGCCGGTGATCGGCGGCTTCCACGGCCTCATGTACGTGCGGCTGCCCGGCAAGCGCATGATCCCGGTTTTCGGCTACACCGGCACGGGCACACTGCTGTGCAAGATCGATTCCGCGGGTGACCTGTGGATCAAGTCACGCGAGACCGGCTATTTCACGGACCTTGAAACGGGCGACATACTGGAGACCTGGGACAACCCGTTCACCGGCGAAACCGTTGAGGTCTATCATTTCTACAATGACGTGCTGGGCGGCAAGATCTCCACAGAAATCCCGACTTTTGTAATGGGCGGCGCCGGCGATGCACCGACGCTGATGAACGAGGGCACAGTGTTTCCGAACGAAGACGGCAAGTACCCTTTCATCCTGCCGTTCCAGCAGTATGGCGACGACATGCTGTTGACCTGGGACTACACCCACGACTACACCAACCCGGTTACTCCGGAGGGCTGGCCGCGATCTTCCACCGGCGCGCGCATTACGCCGTCAGAGCACTTCACTTTCCAGGTCAGCCGCACCGAGCTGGAAGACCGTGATGTTCCGACCTGCCGCATGACCGCCGGGTTTTCACGCATCTCGGAGTGCTGGCCTTTCATGCGCATGGGCGGCACGGACTTTGCCGATGTGACGCTGTTCGGACGTATGCACAGCCACAAGGGCCTCGCCGGCTATGGCGACGTCCCGCCAAAAGTGCTGGCCTACATTGAAAAGCATGCGCCCGACTACCTGACGCTGCCGGATGAATGGGACATCGACAATCAGCGGGTCGACACCTGGAAAGCGTATGCGCAGGATATTCCGCCCGAAAACCCGGACTATGAATGGGAGCCCTCGGGCTTCGAGTTGCCCAGCGGCAAAGGCTCAGGGATGCCGGGCTGACAGCTGGCGCAGCGTCAGCCTGAACCGGCCTTCGCCGGCGCCATGCCAAAATGCCCGCGTAACCAGTCCTCGACGGTGCAGAGCTCGAGCGGGGCAATAAGTTCCGCGCACGCTTCCCGGTCACGCCGGGTCATCGCAAAGTAGTTGCCCGCCATCAGGTTCCGGTTGATTTGCCGGGGGTACCGAAACGACGGGTTGAGCCCCACCACAACGTAGTCGAAAAGCGCATTTTCGACCCAGCTCGCCACCCGGTACTCGGGGTTGAAGTCCGGACTCAGCGCGTGCGCGCGCCGGGCCAGCTCGACCGGCGTCAGCACTTCGGAGACCGCGTTGACCGACCGGTGCAGAAAAGCGTCGCGCTGTGCGAACACGGCCGCCACGATTTTGCCGAGATCCTCCTCGGCCACGTAGGCAAGCCGGGTGTCCGGCGGGTACGGGTAAACGAGCCTGTTGCGGTATTGCATGCCGAACTTGATTTGCCGTAGGTAGGCGGGCTGACGCAAAAAGGTCCACGGCAGGTTGGTCTCGCGAATCACGTCTTCATACTGCCACTTGGTGCGAAAATGGATCGGTGCTTCGAGTCCTAGCTCCGCGGGCGGCAACTCAAAGCGCGTCATGGTCTGCCAGACAAAGTGCCGCAGTGTCGGGCAGGCCCGTGCCGCGCCGACCACCGCATCACACTGGACACGCTCCTCCGGGTTGGCAGGCCTGTAGCGTTTGGCGTGTATGTTGTACACGCTGGTACCGTAAATACCGTCAGCCCCGGCGAAGGCGGCCTCCAGCTCGGACTGGCAATCAGTCCGGGCCCCCACCACCTCGCAGCGCCGTCCGTCGAAGTCCAGCTCGCGCAACCGGACGGCCAGCTTGCTGTCGGGACGGCGAGCCGTCGCCCGGACGTTGCAGAAGCCCGCCTTCAGCAGGTAGTAGACCGCCCAGTAGCCCTCACCCGCCGTGCCATTAACGACCACGATGGTCGGCCTTGCAGAATCCTCAGTCATCGCTCATTCACGTGACTTTCGGCAGCATCGAACCGCTGCGCGCCCGGTAATGCTGAAACGCCGGCTGCTCCCCGTACCGCTGCTCCATGGAATGGTCGGCACGGAAGCATTCCGCGACCATCAGCACGACGATGTACAGCGGCGCCAGCACGGCGGCGGCCAGCGCCGACCAGCCCGCAGGCGCTGCCGCAATTCCCGCAACGAGAATGCCAACCTGCACCGCAATCTCGCCCACGTAGTTCGGGTGCCGCCAGCGCGCATACAGGCCGCCGGTCACGAAACGATCCGGATGCCTGGCCTTGCCGGCCTGCTTCTGCGCGTCGGCCACGGCCTCGATCACGATACCCGCGGCAATGATCGCGGCCGCAGCCCAGCCGGCTGGCGTCAGGCTGCCCTGCAAACCCGCGAAATACAGCCCGAACAGGTGAAAGGTATAAAGGAAAGTGCACTGCAGCCACAGCGCGCCCTTCACTGGCACCGGCAGCGCCGCGTCGGCCTGCCGGACACCGGCCATCCGCTCGGCATAGGAGGCGCTGCGCATCCGGCTCCAGGTAAACCAGAACAGACGTAGCCCATAGAGCGCGAGCAGGCCGCCGAGCAGCCACCCCGCCTGCGTGCCGGTGCCCACAGCAACAACGCCACCGTTGCCGATGCAGGCCAGACCGTAGCTGTAATTGAAGATATAGACAAAACACCGAAACACCAGCACCGTGCATACCGCCGCGATGCTGAGCATCAGCCAGTTCAGCACCGACCAGTTGCCCTGCAGCACGCGATACATGAACACGCCGATCATCAGCAGCGCGAAGACCGAAAAAATGGCACGAATGGACTTGTGCAGCATCACGACGCCGGGGCTCGGCTGGCCGCGGGCAGCTGCACCAGCACCCACGGCCTCACGACAACCGACCAGACCTCCTGCCCGGCTTCCAGCCAGGCGGCCGCCCGCCCGTCGTCGAGCGGCCCGACCTGAGCCGCGGCTATCCAGGCCCGCACCTGCACAGTATTGTCCTGGTGAAACTGGCAGGCGACTTCGACAAGGTCCAGATCCGGCTCGACAGCGATTACCCGGCCCTGAGCAAAGAAGCGCTGCAGTTCGGCGAACCCAATGCGCGCAGTCTCGCCATTGATCCGAGCGTGATCCGCTGCAGCATCCTTTGCGGGCTCGTCACGCACCGCGGGCACGCGAGTCGGCCGTGCCCGCAACAGGCCCGGTCCAGCCGCGGTAGAACGGCGTGTAAGGGTCGGTTTGCGGGTTGTCAGGAATGTAGCCCGTGCAGCGGGGAACGCGGGCGTTCGTGCGCACGGCATAGTTCAGCGCGCTCGGTTCGGCCCACGGGGCCGGAAACCGCATGCCGATGCCCGCCGAGGTGCAGGCAATGACCTGGGCCAGCACGAATATCAGGTAGTTTTCGTAGATCGTGAGATAAGTCAGCATGATGATCAGGTTCGGGATATGGCAGCAGGTGGCCTTGATGACCTGCGTCATCGGGGTGTCATGCTCCGGTGCAATATAGTGATCCCAGTACACGTTGTGCCAGTTCGGCTGATACAGCGCCAGCACCGCAAAGGTCACCAGCCAAACGCCCCAGTCCGGCACCGCGAGCGTGCCGGCCAGCAGCCAGACCGACAAAAAAAGTTGCCCGGAGCTGCTGCCCCACAAGAAACCAAAAAGACCGGATATCATTAAGTTACGCTTTCTTTTGAAAACGGGAGTAAAGTAACTCCAGACCCCGGCGTAGGCCACCACAATAAAACCCAGAGCACCCGCGGTGGCGGCTAGCCAGCGTGGATCCTCAGCCTGGCCGGGATACACCGGCGGTGTCGTGGCCAGCAGCGCCATGGCGCCGCTCCAGTAGGAGATCAGGTAACAGCCGCAAAAGTACAAGCCGCCGCGCAGCCAAGCCAGTTTCGGGTAGTAGATGTCCCACGGATGACCGCGGAAGCGGCCGACATACAGCCACCCCAGCACGGCCGCCAGGGCCGCGACAACGATCGCGAAAACATCGATCATCGGCAGGCGCCCCCGGTCAGCCGCTGGCCAGCGACCCGTCAACCACCCGGTGTGACTACTTGGCGGCCGCTTTGGCCGCCCGGGATTTCGCCGGACTGGTGAGATGCACGCGGCCACGCTTGCCCATGCGCCGCTGATTCATGTCCGCGATAATACCGTTAACTGCTTTGCGCACCGCTTTGACGCCACCCTGCCGGTAACCGGTAATCGTGTTGTGCCCCTGCACGATGGTGTACTTGCACCAGTATTTGCCGGCGCCCTCCTCCGGCGGGTCGATCGACTCGATTTCGCCGAGCGAAAACGGCGGCGCTTCTTCGTGTAGCGGAATTATTTTATCAGTCATAGTGATATGGGCCCTTCTTTAGTGGCCACTTCGGTTATGGGTGCTGCGCCCTCCAGATGCCCGTAACCGGGCTGCACAGCCTTTAAATACTAACATTTTCAGCTGAATGCCTCAACGGCTTTAAGGCCAAGCTTTTGTTTTTTATGATATTTATATTCAGACAGGCGGCTGACCGGCGGGCGGCGAGGCCTCGGCCGCAGGATTGCCCTGGAGCAAAATCGGCAGGTACTTACCCAGATACACCGTAAAACTGGCTACCCAGGCGCAGGCAGCCGCATTCAGCACCGGGTAGTAGGCTGCTCCGGAACCCCCGTACACCCGCAACACCGCTGCAGCCAGCATGAGCGCGTACGCCACGCTAACCGTGAAGCCGGCCGTAAGCGGCCGTCCGGTGTGACCGAGGGGCACGCGGGTCACGAGCGCCAGCACCATGGTGCCCAGCGCACCAACGGCCAGCGCATGGATCGCTGCGACCCCCGACATACTCCAGCCGAAAGCGGTTGCGGCCAGCAGCAGGTAGCCGGGCGGCAGCCAGGCGTAGGCGATGTGCAGCATCACCAGCAGGGGCTCGCTGCGCACCCTCCAGCCACGCCACCGCCACAGGCGCATGGCGTGCAGCACGGCGGCCAGCAGCGCCAGCGTTCCGGTCACGCCACTGAACGGAGCGATGGCCGCATACAGCCCGCACAGGCCGGTTAACGCCAAGGTCGCGCGGTCTGTACGCGAGTTCGCAGCCGGCAGCGGCGCGTGGCCCCTGGCCCTGAGCCAGTTGCCGGAGAACGCCGGGATAATGCGCCCGGCTATCAGCGTCAACATAAGCAGCATACCGTGCAGCATCAGCAGCAGCCCGACGCGCTCAGCATCGACCGCCAGCGGCAGCAGCCCGGTAGCGCCAGCGTGATACAACAGGTTTGCCAGCGCCAGCCAACAAACTAGCGCGGCCACCGGCAGGTTGCGGGAGTTTCGCGCCGTGCCGACCTCGTGCACCACCAGGCCGGCCAGCAGCAACGGGAACACCGAGTCCAGCAGCGCGGTCAGCCGGGGCTCCAGCACACCGCCCCACCCCATCGCGACCCGTCCGGCGAGCCAGGTGACCCAGAGCACCGCCAGCAGCCAGCCGCTGACCGGCGGACGCCCGGTCCAGGTCGCTACCGCCGTCAGCAGAAAACCGGCCAGCGCCCCGAACGCGAACCCCACCAGCATTTCGTGCGCATGCCAGTAGGTCACGTTCACGGGCAGCGTCACCGGGGCGGCACCCTGCAGAACCCAGACCCACAGCGCTACCGCCACGATGGCATAGCAGGCGGTGGCCGCAAAAAACGGCCGGAACGCGCAGCTGAAAAAGTCTTTCACCGCGATGGACGAGCGGGTCGCCTGGAGCGTTCCAGCAGGCGCAGGCCATTAGCGATATGAAAATCGAGTCGGTCGCGAAACGGTTCGTCCAGCACCCGGATCTCGTCACCCATCTCGAGCACTGCCGGTGCCCCGGGACGGGAAGCTGGCCAATTGGGCAGCCCCGCACGATTCGGGTTGCCGGTGCGCGCGAACTGCACCCAGTAGCGTCCGAGCAAACGGCTGCGCTCCCGGTCCAGCGCGGAGGGGCGACTCAGCTCGAGATCCAGCGTTTGCATCACGAACGCGATATCGTCCTCATGGGCAACGCCGGGTTGGCGGCCGCGCCGCTCGCCAGGCAGATAGCTGAGGTAGTAGCGATACACCGGTGCCTGCACGGCAGCCATCTGCTCGGCGACATAGCGCGACCCGGACAGCACGATCAGATCGCCGAAAATCGCGTCGTCGAGCGCCGCACCGGCGAGCCCGGGGTACAGGCTGCTGCGCGCCGCTGCGGGCACCAGCCGCGCGGCGGCCGCTGGAGAAAAACCTCCGCCGATGTCGCGCCCGAGGCTGGCCTCCCAGCTGTTGCCACCGGTGATATAGGGCACCGGGTGCTGCTGCCCGGCTGCCAGCAGTGCCCCGACCTGGTCCGGTAAAAACCTGCCGTCAATGACCGGCGTGTAGCGATCGCGGTCGCTGACCAGGCTGAGTATCTGCCCGGTGGTCGCGCTGCGCAGCCGTGCCGCCACCTCGCCGGGTGTCATCGCGGGCGTTACGCCAAGACCTTCGGCAAATGCCCCGGCCTGCTTTTCCGCAGGCGGTAAAAACCCGGCCCGGCGATTGGGGTAGGGCTCCGGCGCCAGGCCAACCGAGGCACTCTGGCTGATCGCCCGGTGAAACTTGCCGCCCGCGGCCGGCGCCACCAGCAGAGCGTTGACGATGCCGGCACCCGCCGACTCACCGAAAATTGTGACGCGCTCCGGATCACCACCAAATGCCGCAATATTGTCTTGCACCCACTCGAGCGCGCGCACCACGTCCTGCAAACCGTAATTGCCGTAGGTTTCATCGGGATGCACGGCGCGAATCGCAGGGTGAGTCAAAAAGCCGAACACGGACAGCCGGTAGTTGACGGTGACCAGCACAACGCCCTGGGCCGCCAGCGCCGGGCTGTTCGCGCGCGGCCGGTTACCAGAGCCCAACGAATACCCGCCGCCGTGAATCCAGACCATGACCGGAAGCAGCTCGCCGGGCGCCAGGTTCGGGGAC
>JGI12048J13642_10292457_pt1 | contig 11161 bp, 8 predicted proteins | sample ElkSlonscriptome_16_FD_13642 | JGI IMG/M metagenome (IMG submission 13642) | reverse complement strand
GGGTCGGGGAACCAGTGAATGGCCATGACGTAGACCACGACGCCGGACACGGCGACGAACATCCACAACGGCCACGTCCACCGGGCGATGCGCTTGTGGCGCGGGAACCGTTCGGTCAGCGCCCAATAGACGGTGATGGGCACGAGCGGCGTGATGATCGCGGCGACCAGGATGTGGACGATCAAAATGGTAAAATAGATGGGCCTGATCAGCCCCTGACCGCCGAACTTCGCCAGGCCGGAGTTGAAATGATAGGTGAGGTAGCTGGCGAGAAAGGCCACCGATACAATCAAGGCCGCAATCATCCAGGCGCGATGCTGGTCGCGCTTGCCGTTGAGGATGCAATACAGTCCGCCTGCCAGGCATACGATGGTCACGCCATTGAGGGCGGCGTTAACGTGGGGGAGATCGATGATTTCAAGCATCCAGGGCGACTTTCGACAACCAACCTTTCGGCGACAACCAACCTTCCGGGCCATTCGGGCGAAATATCATGCTCAGCCTGATCCGATTTTTACGAAGATACTGAGGTACATAAATAGCGCGGCGCCCGCCAGAATTGCCGCCAGGACCCATTTGTTCATCGGGAAAACTCTCAATCATCTCGCAATAGCAACATGAAGCATCATCATCATGATGGGGGCCAAAATCAAGGCAGCCAACTCCGAAACTTAAAACCACCTAAAAATAAACCGGTCATTCAACCCCGGAACAATGCTGCAACTGCGAAACAAAATTCTTTTCATTAAAATTTTGTCATGTTACCTAGATTACAGTTCCGGTTCCCGATAGGATAAGCATTATTAGATCGACCCTGCTCGATGGCTGAGGAGAGAGAGAAATATTCAGCCTCAGCGACTTGGCAGTGAATCGTATACCTTTCGGAGTGATCGGCATTCGGATGGGTTCGGGTGGAAAAATGCTTGAAAAATTGAAAATTCTCGTACCATTTATCGCCTTAGGCGTGATGGCCTCGCCGATTGCGGCGTCGGCTGAGGAAGGTCTGGCGAAACCGTGGCAGATGAACCTGCAGGACGCGGCATCGCCGGTGATGGACAAGATCCACGATTTCCACAGTCTATTGATGGTGGTGATGGTGGGCATCGTCCTGTTCGTGTTGGCTATCCTCGGTTATGTGTGCTTCCGCTTCAGTGCCAAGCGCAATCCCGTCCCATCGAAGACCTCCCACAATACTTTGCTGGAGGTGGTGTGGACGGCGGTGCCGATCGTTATCCTAATCATCATCGCCATTCCCGGCATGCGGCTGTTATATTTTCACGACAGGGCTCAGGATTACGAGATGACCCTAAAAGTGACAGGGCATCAGTGGTATTGGACATATAACTACCCGGACCAAGGCGACTTCGAATTTGACAGCATTCCTGTCCCCGAGGGCGATTTGGAACCGGGTCAGCCGCGTCTGCTGACCGTGGACAATCGCGTGGTGTTGCCGGTTGATACCAATATTCAGGTTCTCATTACCGCCGACGATGTCATCCACAACTGGGCGGTCCCGGCGCTTGGGATGAAGATCGATGCCACACCCGGCCGGATCAATGAACGGTGGGTGCGAATCGACAAGGAAGGCATGTATTACGGCATGTGCTCGGAGCTATGCGGCGTCTATCATAGCTTCATGCCCATCCAGGTGGAAGCCGTCTCCAAGGAGGCCTTTGCCAAGTGGGTGGAGCAGGCACAGGAAGAGTTTGCGCAAAACGACGGATCAAGCGTCAATCTTGTCGAAGCAGAGCAGAAAAGCCGTTAATAAACAGGGTATTCGGGCGAGAGAGAAGGAATCGAGAGTATGGCATACGGAGCCGCTGCGGCACACGGAGAGCATGATCACCATCCCACCGGATGGAAGCGATGGGTGTACTCCACCAACCATAAAGACATCGGCACGATGTACATCTGGTTGTCCTTTGTCGCCGCCATCATTGGCGGCGCCATGTCGTGGTATATTCGGCTCGAGCTTGCTCACCCGGGCATCCAATACATCGACGACTTCCAGTTCTATAACGTTCTGGTCACCGCCCACGGCTTTCTGATGGTGTTCTTCGTGGTAATGCCGGCAATGATCGGCGGGTTCGGCAACTGGTTCGTACCGTTGATGATCGGCGCGCCCGACATGGCCTTCCCGCGAATGAACAACATCAGCTTCTGGCTGCTTGCCGCCGCATTGGTACTTTTGGTGCTGTCCACGGTGGTCGGCGACGGTCCGGGAACAGGGTGGACGGTGTATCCCCCGCTAAGTAACGCGAACTATCAGCCGGGACCGTCCGTGGATTTCGGCATTCTCGCGCTTCACGTCGCGGGCGCCTCATCGATCCTCGGCGCGGTCAACTTCATCGTCACCATCTTCAACATGCGCGCGCCGGGAATGACCATGCACCGGATGCCGCTGTTCGTGTGGGCCATACTGGTTACCGCATTTCTGTTGCTGCTGGCGGTTCCCGTGCTGGCGGGCGCGTTGACCATGCTTCTTACCGACCGAAACTTCGGCACGACCTTTTTCGCCCCTGACGGCGGCGGCGATCCGGTCCTGTGGCAGCACCTCTTCTGGTTCTTCGGCCACCCGGAAGTCTACATCATCATCATTCCGGCCTTCGGCATCATCAGCCAGGTGATTTCCACGTTCTCCAAACGGCCGGTATTCGGTTACTTGGGAATGGCATACGCGATGGTCTCCATCGGGGTCGTCGGCTTCATCGTGTGGGCGCACCACATGTACACCGTTGGCCTCGACGCCGACGCGCGGGCCTACTTCACCGCCGCTACCCTCATTATCGCTGTTCCCACGGGGATCAAGATCTTCAGTTGGCTGGCCACCATGTGGGGCGGTTCCATCGAGTTCGAGACGCCCATGCTATGCGCCATCGGTTTCATCTGGCTGTTCGTGATTGGCGGCGTTACCGGCGTGCTGTTGGCTAATGCCGGTATCGACTTTGCCATGCACGATACCTACTACGTTGTGGCTCACTTCCACTACGTGATGGCGATCGCGGCGATCTTCGCCATGTTCGCCGGCTGGTACTACTGGATCGGCAAGATGTCCGGTCGCCAATACCCGGATCTGTTGTCGAAGGTGCAGTTCTGGGTGTTTTTCATCGGTGTCAATGTGCTGTTCTTCCCGCAGCACTTCTTGGGACTGGCCGGCATGCCGCGGCGTATTCCCGACTATCCGGATGCCTACTGGGGCTGGAATTACGTCAGTTCCATCGGCGCCCTGATCACCGCCGTTGGCACCTTCATGTTCTTCTACATTGTCTGGTACACTTATCGTTCCGGTAAACCGGTGACCGCGGACAATCCATGGGGCGAAGGCGCCACAACGCTGGAATGGGTCGTGCCTTCGCCTGCGCCGTTCCACACCCATGAGGAGTTGCCGGTGATCGGGAGCGGTGGCCGTCCGACAACTCAAGCGGCTCCCGCGGAGTAGACGGCACCCAGAACAACCTAGGCAATTAATGGCATGAAAAACTCCGGACAAAAAAAGAAGACGATGACCGCCGTGATGCTGTTTAGCCTCGTGGGCGGTATGGTTGGCCTTTCGTTTGCTTCGGTGCCGCTTTACCGGTTGTTTTGTCAGGTCACCGGGTTTGGCGGCACACCCAACACCGAGGCGGTGGCGTTGCCTTCAGAGGTATCCGATACCGTTGTGACGGTGAATTTCGATGCCAACGTCAACAGCGACCTGCCGTGGGCGTTCAAGCCGGTACAGCGCAAGGTTAAGGTTCGGCTCGGCCAGGAGTCGCTGGCGCACTACACCGCGGCGAACGTTTCGGACCAGCCGGTGACGGGCACAGCGACATTCAGCGTGACACCGTACAAGGCGGCGCCGTATTTCAGTAAGATTGCGTGTTTCTGCTTCAACGAGCAGACATTGTTGCCCGGACAGGAAGTGGACATGCCGGTTTCGTTCTATGTGGATCCGGCGATTTTAGATGATCCAGGCGCCCGGGATGTGAAGCTCATTACCTTATCCTACACGTTCCACCGGACCGACGATGAAGAAACCGATAAGAGCAGCGCCAAGGTCGCGAAAGCCAGCGAAGTGGACCGTAACGGCGGATAATCAATGAACCGATATTGAATTCGGGAGAGCAAGATGTCGAGCGAAGTTAAGTCACATCCGTTCCATATGGTGGATCCGAGCCCGTGGCCCGCTGTGGGGACGATAGCCGCATTCTTGATGGCCACCGGTGGCATCTGGTACATGCATGCCGGTCAGCCTTGGGTCCTGATCCTCGGATTTGCTGTCCTGATGTACACCTTTTTCGGATGGTGGCGCGATGTTTTGCGCGAGGCGAACTCCGGAACCTATCATACGCCGCTGGTGCAAAGAGGCCTGCGGGTGGGGATGTTGCTGTTCATCGCGTCCGAGGTGATGTTCTTCTTTGCTTTCTTTTGGGCGTTCTTCAATGCCACCGTGCCGGCCATCAACCGGATCGCTCACGAGGTTTGGCCCCCGGAAGGTGTCATTCCGTTTCCGACCTTTGGCCTACCGTTTCTCAATACGCTCATTCTGCTCACCTCCGGCGCCACCTTGACCGTCGCCCACCACGCCCTTCGCCTTGGTGATCACCGCAAGACGGCGCTTTGGATCTTGGCGACGGTAATCCTGGGCGTCATCTTCACAGCCTGTCAGGCCTATGAATATGGACACGCCGCGTTCGGCTTCACCGATGGGATTTATTCTTCGACCTTTTATTTGGCCACGGGTTTCCACGGCTTCCACGTGATCGTTGGCACGCTGTTCCTGCTTGTGTGTTTTTTCCGTGCCAGGCGCGGCGATTTCACGCCGAATCAGCATGTCGGCTTTGAGGCGGCGGCCTGGTACTGGCACTTTGTCGACGTGGTCTGGCTGTTCCTATTCGTTTCAATTTACTGGTGGGGCAGTTCGGCGTTCTTTGCCCAACAATAGAGACGTGGGACCCGATTCGGAGAGCATGCCGCACGGTCGCTCCACTGCCAGCATCCTGGCGTCGGGCTGCTTTGGCCGCTGCCCCCGGTGCGGACAGGGCCGTTTGTTCGATGGCGTTCTCAAGGTCACCGACAAATGCGAAGCTTGTGGCCTGGTGTTCAGCGGCCACGATGCCGGCGACGGTCCCGCCGTCGCCGTGATTTTTATCCTCGGCACTGCTATGGTCGGCCTGGCTTGGTTGCTGGAGTTGATTATGTCGCCGCCACTTTGGGTCCATGCGGTGGTCTGGATTCCGCTGACGGTGATCGGGTCCGTCGCCTTATTGCGCCCATTGAAAGGATTGACGGTGGCGATACAATACCGCTACCGCGCCGTGGACGAACCCGAAATGCCGGGTGGAACCTAATGCTGCCGCAGTGCGATTGCTCTTGATCTCCGTGGTGCTCGCCAACAGGGGATCAACAAACAAAAAAACGCGAGTATGGGTTGGACTCACACAATGACCGAGAACGGCACCTACCGTCTTCCCGTGGACATCCAAACTGTTGACGTCGATCGTTCGGGGCATTGGCTGGCCGCCGGTTGGGCCGATTTCCTTAAAACGCCGCGTGTCAGTCTGATGTACGGCGGCGCATTCGTCATCATCAGCTTCCTGCTTACAGTCGGCTTGATCTCCGCGGGGCTTGGCTCGCTCGTTCTGCCACTTGCCGGCGGTTTCGTTCTGCTGGCGCCTATTTTGGTCGTCGGGCTCTATGACGTCAGCCGGCGGCTTGAACAGGCGGCGGATGTGTCTTTTGGCCATGTCTTTTCTGCCTTCAGCGACAACCTGGGTCAGCTCTCGGCGATGGGTGTGGTACTCCTGATTCTCTGGTTCGTGTGGGTCGAAGTCGCAATTGTGCTATTCGCCATATTCTTCAATCAAGCGCCACCCCCGCTGCACGAATTCGTGGAAGAGGTCGTCTTCTCGCTTGAGGCGGCACCCTTTCTTCTGATCGGCACTTTGTTCGGCGCCGTTATGGCCACTGTGATATTCGCAATCACCGCCATTTCCATTCCCATGATGTTCGATCGGCCGGTGGATGTGGTCACCGCTATCGGCGCCAGCATCCTTGCCGTTCGCGCCAATTGGCAGGTGATGTTCGGCTGGGCCGCGATGATCGTGGTCATCACCGTTGCCGGGGTCCTGTCGTTTTTCCTCGGTCTTGCGGTGGCGCTGCCCGTTCTCGCATATGCCACATGGCATGCGTACCGTGATTTGGTGATGGCCCCGCAGGCACCGCCGCTGTCGGACGTCGAGGGGTTTGGGTCGGGCATCTAAGTGTCTTGGATCAAACATATGGATCCCATACGACGCCTCGCGCGTACAGACTGGAACTCCAAATTTCCGATAATCTGCTTCCTCTTTGGCGCTGGTATTATCGGGACCGAGTAACCATTTTAATAGCGACATTCTTTGCATAAAATAGAATACCTAACGGGAGAAAAAGCCATGGCCGATCAAGGGGATGGAGATGGCAAGCTCACAACGCCGACCGAGGGCATGGATGAAGCCTGGAAGACGCTGCTTGAGCGATCTCAGAAAGTAGGTAAGCTCTATCAGGAGCGGTTGAAGGAGGACGATGGCTTTTCCGTCACCAATTCTACCTTGGTGGGCCAAGTCTTTCTCCAGATCGCTCAATTTCTGTACACCAATCCGGCGAAGATGCACGAGGCCCAGACGAAACTTGCGAGTGACTACGCGCGTCTCGTGGAAGCGATCGATGCTGCTACCAAGGGGCTCCCCAATCAGCCGGTTGCCGAGGCCGGTCCGGGCGACCGGCGCTTCAAGGATCCCGAATGGGAGCAGAACCCCGCCTTCAGCGCCATCAAGCAATATTATCTGCTCACCTCTCGCTGGCTGGAGGGTCTGGTGGACAGCATCGATGGACTCGACCCCAAATCCCGACAGAAGGCGCAGTTCTATACCCGTCAATTCATCAGCGCCATGGCGCCCACCAACTTCATCGCCACCAACCCAAAGGTCATTCGGGAGATCCAAAAGACCAAAGGCGAGAGCCTGCGCAAGGGTCTCACCAATATGCTCGACGACGTGGAGCGCGGCCGTGGCCAACTCCACATCTCACTGACCGATTTCGACGCCTTTACGCTGGGAGAGAACATCGCCGCAACGCCGGGCAGGGTGATCTATCAGAACGACCTGATGCAATTGATCCAATACACCCCGGCGACGGCAACGGTGCGCCGGCGGCCCTTGCTGATCGTGCCGCCATGGATCAACAAGTTCTACGTTCTCGATCTGCAGCCGAAGAACTCGTTCATCAAGTGGGCGGTGGACCAGGGTCATACTGTGTTCGTGATCTCATGGGTCAACCCGGACGAGAGCCTGACCCACAAGACGTTCGACGACTACGTTCTGGAAGGTCCCATAGCGGCCCTCGACGCCATTGAAAAGGCGACCGGCGAGCCCGAGGTGAATGCCATCGGCTATTGCATCGGCGGCACGTTGCTCGCCATTACGCTTGCCCACATGGCGGTCAAAGGAGATACCCGGGTGGTGTCGGCCACGTTTTTCACCACCATGGTGGATTTTGCCGACCCCGGCGAACTTGGGGTGTTTATCGATGAAGACCAGATCGACCTAGTCGAAAAGCACATGCAAAAGAAAGGCTACATGGACGGCGCCCAGATGGCCCAAGTCTTCAGCATGCTGCGAGAGAACGATCTCATCTGGTCGGCCTTTGAGAGCAACTATATGCTCGGCAAGGATCCCCGGCCGTTCGATCTGCTGTATTGGAACTCTGATTCCACCCGCATGCCGGTGATGATGCACAGCTTCTATCTGCGCGAAATGTATCTGAACAACCGGCTGATCGAGCCGGACGCCTTGACCGTTGCAGGAACCCCCATCGACCTGAGGCGTATCAAGCAACCGGTGTACATTCTGTCGACGCGCGAAGACCATATCGCGCCGTGGACCTCCACCTATAGCGCGACACAGATCTATTCAGGGCCGGTGAAGTTCGTGCTTGCCGGGTCGGGCCATATCGCCGGCGTCATCAATCCCCCGGCGGCCAACAAATACGAATACTGGACTCACACGCGGAAGGTGAAAAGTCCCGACGCCTTCTTGAAAGCCGCCAAATCGACCGACGGTTCGTGGTGGCCGCATTGGGATGCGTGGGTCGGCAAGCATGGAGGCGGTCAGGTTCCGGCGCGCGCACCCGGCGCAGGAGACCTCAAGGCCATAGAGCTTGCGCCCGGCTCCTATGTCCGGATGCGCGCCACGGACTAGCTGTCGGTTTTGGGAGAGGTCTCGCTGGTGGCTTTCGGGGCTGTCCTTTTTCGCGTCCGGGTTCGCGCCTTGGATGGCAATGCAACGCTGGACTTTCTGTGCGCTTTGGCCTCCGGCGCCGATTTCTCTTCCGGCTGCGTTCCCTCACGCTCCTCGGAAATCACGAATTGAAGAACCGACGACGACGATTCGCCGGACCCGGTATCCCAGAACGGCCTGTTGGTCACAAGACCATCCCAGATCTTCGCGAGGTTCTGCTCGCGGTCATTGGAAACATGGTTGTGCCAGCCGAGAACCAACCCCGTCGCGTAGGCGGCCTGAGCGCGCCTTTTTCCTTTTTCGTTTTTGGTCAGCCCCGCCAGCAAATCACGGGCAACGGCAATGTCGTTGTTGGCGCCCAAGTCGTCTTGTAGCGTCTTAAGAGCGGCAAGAAATGCGGTGGATTCCTGTTTCGGATAGAGTGAGCCGAAAAACTCGGTCGCATACCGCATTTTCTTGATCTCGATGCGAAGGTCGTGGCGCTGCTCGTCGCTCAGAGCATCGAAATCCCGCCCGGTGCTAACGACTGCCTGATAGTGTTGTTCCAACAGTTCGCGGGCGACGTCGACGGCAGGCCCCTGCATTTTTTCGGTAGCCTCGGGTGTGTTGCCGTCGTGCCAGCTCCGCCCTTCGGCCCAAGCCCGGACCAGCATCATCAGGGCAAAATATCGCCGCGATTTCAGCGCCGTGTGCGCTCGCTTGTAGCCCTTGTCGCATTCCCGTTCCGCGCGCTCCCGCAAAACTGCCACGCCCGGCTCATCCGGCAGATCGTTGACCACCGGGCCGAGGATCTCGCCGAGAAAGACATCCCAATCGCGGGCCGGTCCGAATTCACCGATTAGCCAGCGCAGTTCGCGGTTGAGATACTTGCGCTGCGCATTCGGAATGAGATCCCTAAAAAGGCTCAGGCAAGAGCGAAGCCGGCGGGTCGCGACGCGAACCTGATGCACGCCTTCTTCGTGGGCGCGAGCCAGCACGCAGGCTTCATTGGCGCGCAGGTGATCTGCACAGCCCAGAACGATTTCCGACAATGCCTCTTCAGCAGCTGTCGCCGGAACCAAAACCGGGGACTTTCCCTTGGTCCAAGTCGCGGTCTGATTGTTGACGGCATCCATGTTAAACGTCTTGTCTTCGGTAAACATGGCCACTCTACCTCCATCGCCTCATTGTCTCTCGGGCTTTCGGAGAACGTATGTTCTTTCCCGGTACGTCCAATTTGCAGATCGTCGAGTCAGCACATGGGCCAACGCTTAACGCCTCGCAAGGTGATGGGGCAATTCCCCGTGCGCCGTTATCTGTATTGTGCACCATCGTACCCGGCAAACTGTAAAGTGCACATCTCAAGATTGACCCGCACGGGTAACATTTCAAGTGTCGTTTTCGAAGTAAGGTATGATCTGAGAGCATAGGTGAAGGCCATGGATGGTGCCGGTGTGCGCATGGTCGAATGCCGCAACCGGAAGTAATTGTTTGGCGAAACCTCCAGACGTTTGCCGCCGCCCGAAAATCGGGGCATATTGGCTCCATGGAACAGCCGCCCGCCAGCGAGCCCCCAGTTGCACGTCGGGCCTAACCCCGATCCGGCGATCTCCGATCATTTGGAGTTGCTGGCCGCAATGGGTCAGGACTTCGCGGCGTCGCGCGATATCGAGGAAACGCTCAAGCGCGCCCTTGTACGGATCACCCAATATCTGAACGCCGAAAGCGGCGCGCTGTTTCTGCTCGACGAAACCCAGGGTATGTTGACCTGTACCAGTTGTTTCGGCGTGACCGAGATCACCGGCTTGCGGTTGCCGAGTGATCAGGGCGTGGTCGGGCGCGCCGTCCAGAACAATGCCGGAGAGATCGTCGAGAGCGCCGCCAGCGACCCGGATTGGTACGACGTGATCGATCAAGAAACCGGCACCACCACCCAATCCATTCTCTGCGCGCCCATCAGCATTCAGGACCAACGTGTCGGCGCCATCGAGCTGATCAACAAAAAGGGAGGTGATCCGCAATTCACCGCCAATGATCTGCGGATCCTCGAAACCATGGCCGCGTCGGCGGGCCTCGCCATTCTCAATGCCCGCATGGCCGAGGCGCTGGTGGAGCAGGAGCGCGTGCGGCGCGAGCTTGAACTGGCGGGTGAGATTCAACGCAATCTTCTGCCCGAGCCGCGCGGCGGCGATTTTCCCATTGAGGGGGTCAATGTGGCCGCCCGGCTGGTGTCCGGAGATTTCTATGATTTTTTCGAACTGCCGCATGGACGCATCGGTTTTAGCGTCGGCGACGTTTCGGGCAAGGGATTGAACGCAGCCCTGATGATGGCCAAGACGGCGAGCTTGTATCGTTGTTTGGGCAAAACCAATCATCACCCCGGCTCGCTGTTGGCCCGGATCAATGCCGAGATTTGCGAAACCGCGACGCGGGGCATGTTCGTAACCATGGTCGGGGGCGTTTACGACCCGGCGTCCGGATGGGTGCGTCTGGCCAACGCTGGCCACGAGCCGCCACTTCTTCACGGCCGTGATGGGTCCTTCACCGCATTTGGCGCAGAGGCGCCGCCACTGGGAATCTCGACACAGCTCGGAGCGTCCGGGCACTTCCAAGAGGTCGAGATCCACCTTGACGGTGGCACCTTGTATGTCTTCACCGACGGCGTCACCGAGGGATATCTGGAGAGTGGCGCCACATTGCAGGTGTCGGGGCTCGAGCGCGTCATCGCCAAGCGCCGGACGCTGCCTCTTGCCGATCGCATTGGCGCCATCGTGAAGCTGTTCAACAGTTCGGACGGTGGTTTGCGTGATGACGTGACGATCCTGGCGGTGGATGACGAAGCTGCCGCGCGCGAGCGTGACGGCGGCTCCGAAGCCGCATTGGCTTCGCAGGCGAAGCGGCGCGACGAGCGGCTGTTCCGGATCGAT
>JGI12048J13642_10321516_pt1 | contig 11163 bp, 5 predicted proteins | sample ElkSlonscriptome_16_FD_13642 | JGI IMG/M metagenome (IMG submission 13642) | reverse complement strand
TGACCCGTTACGATACATGTAGCTGACAAACAGGTTTCAATTTCATTAAAATCATAGCCGTCCACAACCATTTCACCTGTGGGTGTGTCGTAAAAGAAATTAAAGCCCGATAGTTTATTGTTTTGAATATCAAAAACAGAACCACTTCCCTGAAAAGAAGTCAGGAAATCATCTTGATACAAAAATGACAAGAATTCTGGAAAGAGATCTGACAAGGTGTCAGATTCATTTTTCCAAGGAATGGTTAGCATAGTATCCCCTGTATCAGATAGCCTGCCGCTAACGTTGTCCATATCGAAATCTTGATCTATGGGTATTGTTACCTTATCCCCAGTAATATCAACACCGGGTAGATAAGGCAAATACTGGGATTGCACACTCAGATATCCAGAATACTTGAGATTGGTAACAGTAGCTGCCTCAACCGGAGCCATACCCACTGTTCCTAGCGCTATAGCTGTTCCAGCGATCGCCATGGATAATCTTTTCATATTGATTGTTCTCTGTTGTAGATATACGAGTTCTCTCTTAATCTATGGGATGTATAGACCTGATGAGGTAAAGTAACCGTGAAGTTTATATAAAGTTTTGATGAAGTTTTTGGATCGTCAAGTTGTGGGGAGGCGATCGCACAAAAAAAAGAGGGAGTGATCTCCCTCTGATATAATACAAACGCTCTTATCTGTAGCTGACTATTTTTTCCGCTTGCGCTTAGCAGCAAACATGCCACCCGCCGCCAACAGGCTTCCTAGTACAAAGGAGGGTTCAGGAGCCTCTTCCACTTCCACATTACTGGTTAGCTCAGGATCGTAGAGACCTGTATGAGACATCATATCCCCCTGTTCAAGCAACCCAGATTCTGCGGCGCTGAAGCTGTAATGGTAGGTCGTCTCTCCCTCATAGTCAATCTTGACGAGTTCAGCAGCTTGTATAGGGTTCCCGCCCAAAAACTCTGACAAGGCAGTTTTTTGGAACGAAGTTAGATCATCAAAGATCAGATCAACTGCATCATAGTGCCCCGCTAGCCCAACCTCTAGGCTTCCCGTAATATCATCCATGTCAACATAGGCAATATTCGGATCGCTGAATCGTTGAAATCCACCGTTATCCCGGAATGCGTTGAAAAGACTCACTTTACTATCGGGAATTTCGGGTATAAACATGTTCGCTGTCCCTAGCAAACCATCGGTGATGCCATAGGAGGTTAAAGCCGCCTCAAACCACTCGTTCGCTAAATTATCGGCTTCATAGTTAGTATCTAAGCCTTCCCCAAACCAATCCGTTGCCGTCAAACTGCTCAGGGTAATGCTGTTGTCCCCCAGATCACCCGTTAAGCTGGTCACCGTGGTGTAATCCAAGAATTCATCAAAGGATAGTTGTTCACTATTGGCGAATAGCTCAACATTCCCCCCCGGTTCACCTTTTTCACAACTGTTGCTGGGAATGAACGCTCCTCCAACCGAGCAACTTCCTTGCAAGACTGTTTCCAAATCTGCATCGTTGTTAAGCTTGGTAAAATCCACCGTCGCTGTAGGATCTGGATTGGGGACGTGTTCGTAGATTAAATAGTCTTCTCCTTTTTCACCCGTCACTTGAGGGTTAGTCAGAGATGCCGCCGACGCTGGATTGGTGGCGATCGCACTGACACCCATAACAAGTGATGCCCCGACGAGCAGTTTCTGGATATTCGTTTTCATTGCAGTATCTCCGTGACTTTATAGGTTGAGCCTTCTTAACAGCACATACACAGGGTTAGGCTTTGGCTAACCCACTCTTGGCTCTAATAACCTCTGGTTGCCCTCTAACAGGCGATGTCTTCAGCCCTTGAGCTTTCGTCGCCTGCACACACATTTCCTCATCTATTTATAAAGTTTACATGAAGTTTCGCAAAAAATCGATAAAGTTTCGATGAAGTTGTAGCCATTTTTTCTTATATGTGCTAATAACCACTCAACAACTAAATATATATGAATTAATCTAGCAATCTGTATACCTTTGGTGGCATTTTGTAAAAAAATGGTGTATCGCCACCGAAGTATGCCTACTCACTGACACGACAAAGGGAGCCTGTTGGCTCCCTAAAAACTGCCCCAATTGTCACAAACGCCTATTTGACCTAAGATTTTTGGCTCTGACGTTTGGCGGCGACTAAACCACCTACCCCAATTAAGCCGAGTAGAATCGAGGGTTCTGGTACATCAACAGGATCAAGCGTAAATTGTGGATCGTAGACTCCGCTGTGCGAATGGGTTCCATCGTCGGACGAAAGGGTAGATCTAGCTGCACTGAAAGTGTAAGCATAACTTGTTCTATCGTTATGGGTAACTTTAACCACCTCACTGGCTTGCAATTCTGGTGGTAGTATCCCTAAAAATTGGGCTAGGTCAAGTTGTGTTTGCTGTGAAGGAGTGAGAACGCCTAATAACAGATCTGTCGCGTCATAATGACCGGCTAAACCAATATCCACGGTGCCATTATTGTTATTGACGTAGCTGATATTCGCGTCACTGAAACGTTGGAATCCACCGCTGTTCAGGAATGTATCGTATAAACTCCCTCGAGTGTAACCTAAACCGCCAAGTAATAAATCGTTAATATTATAGGCATTCAGGGCATCACTAAACCATCTATTGGCTAATGTATTTGCTCCATAGCCAGTATTTAAATCATCTCCAAACCAGTCCACTGCCGTTAGGCTACTCAGCGTCATGCTTCTACCATCATCAAACGTCGCTTGTAAGCTGGTAACGTCCTGATGCCCTAAAAATTCATTCAGGTTAAGTTTTTCGCTGCTGGCGAATAATTCTAGGTTTCCACCAGGCTCACCGGGTTGACATTGATATTGAGGCAGATATGCGGGAACACTGCAATTTCCTTGTAGGAGAGCATTGATGTCGGCGTTTGGATTGGCTACTGTTGTATCCAATATGCCATCATTATTATGATAATCGATCGCCTCATATTTAATAATGTCTGAACCAGAGAGAGTAAATGTTGTTGCCGAAGCGGGGGCAGTAGCAAGCCCAGTGACACTGGCAAGAATTGATGCGCCAAACAGTAGTTTCTTCAGATTGCTTTTCATGATTTATTTCCTTAGTTATTGAGTGGTTACAAAGCCAGCCTGCTCTCAGATATCTTTTATTATAAAAAGCTCAACTATGCCAATAGGTGAAGCCCGTGTAAAACTTCTATAGGCTTCTGTGAAGATTGTGAGAAGATCAGGAAAACCTAGTGCAGCGCAGCAGACTCTAACTATTCAGTTGAAAAAGGTGCAACAGCTTACTGTACAAGCTTTCTTTCCTTCTGTCTCCTGCGTTCTGCCTTCTTGCACTAAGTAGTCGGATCAAAGAAAACGGCACTGTACTAAGTCTTGTAAATAGACCTCAAACCCTTACTGTTCCCTAATCTCCACCGTTAACTTTAATTGTATCCACCTACTTAGAGACTTAGGACGAGTTAAATAGGGAGAAAAAATGCCTGATTTTTAAATTTATGTAACTGTTTTTTCCCAGTTTACTGGCAAAAATATTGAGATTTATGAATCATTAGATCATATCCTTCTGGTCAGTTATCATTTCCTTTTACCTTGCAACCTTGTAGTGTGAGCATCTTGCTCGCTACCCATTCCCAATCTAAATTGATGACAGCTTAATCTTGTCAAAATCTGGCGCGGGAACCTAGACTATCTGATTGAATACGCTGAATTAAGCCTTTTTAGCACTAAAGCGCAACTGTGTTATACCATCCCCCTTCCGTCCCCCTATTAGATCCCCCTTCAAAAGGGGGAGACCAAAGGATGCTTCGCTTTTTTTTTCATGGGGGAGAACTCAAAGCCTCTCTCCTTGCAGGAGAGAGGTTTGGAGAGAGGTTTTCCAGATCCCGTGAAAAGTAAGCCCTGGTCAAGGGGAGGAAACTCGAATGGTTTTAGTCGGGAGGTTTATCCTACTAATGAATTATCCATTCGGTGTCTGTTCCGGGAACATACATTTATCCGAATCACAACCCACGGGTCCAGCTTCCATTAATTCACCTGCATCATATTTCTCCAAAGCAGAATAGAACTCAGAGACTTTTCGTCGCTGTTGTACCTCTTGCATCAATTGGTTGTATGTTGCTTTATCAATCGGTTCAAAAGGCAAACGGGGGAAGGATTGATGGTCATCAAACCGTGCCAACAGCGCCGCTGAAATATACCCTTCATCATCCTGAATTGCTTGATAAATCCGTTCTCCTAAGGGTTCAACTTCATTGACGCGCAATTCCCAGGTGGAAGAGGTGTTATGGGTTACATACCAGCGCTGGACTTGCATGGCAAAATCCATTTGTGCCAATGCCGAAAACTGACTGATATCAATTTCATCAGCACCGGGTAAATCTGCCCAAGATACAGCCACGGGAATTTCCACTAGCCATTCGGAACAGGCTTCAGCAAAGGGATCATTTAAGAGATTTCCGTTTTCATCTTTATCCGATTGCGATGGCGTGACATTATACCCATATTCCAGACAAGCTAACGCCACTGGGTCATTCTTTCTGAACGTAATGCGGCGAATAAATCGCTGTGCTTTGGGGGGATGCCAACCCGGAGATGCGCCTGTGAGTAGCGATTTTGTCCCAGAGGGTTGCACGGTTGTACAGCGATTGGGGCGTTTAATCCCATGCTTGTCGCAATACTCCCACACCACCCGATGCACAATATCGCGCCACCGGGTTAAATAGGCTTTTTCTTGTTCCTTAAACTGTACACCTTGGTCAGTATCTAGGCGTCCCTCTGCCCACCAGTGTAACCAGTCTGCGCCAAACGCCTTGACAAAGAAATCGAATAGTCCGGTGAAGGATACGCCGACAATGGGGTCTAATTCCCGTGACTTTTGATACCGTTCCTCAACAAACTGATGGTTGAGCAAAATGGCAACGGAAAGCGCCCCAGCACTGAATGCCTCCTCTTGTTCTTTCTCGTTACTCGGATCAATTTGATTCAGGTGAATTTCGGCTAAATTACAATGGAATACGGAGCCGATAATTTCACCACAGTTGTGTGCCACAATGCCATTAGCATCGAACCGAGAGACACCGGTAACGGTGCAATCGTAAACGGATTCGATACCCGTGGGAGAAACAGATTCAACGGTGACAACAAAGCGTTCCCGGTTTAGCTTACGCTTGTATCCGTTGAGTAAATTGTCCAACTTTTGCTGTTTTTCCGGCTGACGGAAACCCACGCGATCGCGGAATTCAATCAGATTGTCATTTGCAATCACTAATTCGGGCTGATTTTGATCAACCGTAGAAACAATTCCTAAGCGCAGCAGCATCCGCTGTACGGCTTGAAGCCACTCAAGATTACCTTGGGCTAAACCCACGCTAATGCCTTTATTTTGCGTTACTTGCACGCTACCATCGGCATCGAATAATCCTTGTAGGAATCCCCGATAAAACTCGTAGCTGGCTTGTTCAACTTCCGGCGTCACTATTTTTTGACCGCGATGAATCTTGAACTGGGCGGCTAATTGATCCAGCCCACTTGATGCTACTTGATGCAAATCCGGTTGGCGATCAGAATCACTCCCTAAATTTACAGTACAAACACCATTGTTTTGGAGGGTTGCTACTTCAGACTCTGCCATTTCTACTTGAGAGTCACCCCAGAAGCGCACGATTGCTTGAGTTTGGGCGAGTGATCCATTACCAACAAGACTCCCTAATAACCATCCTTGGGTAAATGTTCCCACACCTTGCCAAGGCTGAATTCCTCGGTGATTGTGCAAGCATACGCGATCGCCTGGTTGCAATTCCTCAGCCGCTACCCATTCGGTATATTGACGCTTTTGGGTTTGGGCGCTGACTCGTAAAAGTTGATGGTTTCCCGTCAGACGTAGAGAAACCCCCTCTTTTGTGGCTAGGGTGAAGACGGCGCGATCGCCTGTATAGAAAAAGCCATCGCCTGTTGTGCTAAACAGTTCCCCATTAACGTAAGTTCCATGTTGTTTCCCGATTAAATCTTTAACTTGGCGGGGACCAAATTCCGTATGCACCCAAGTATCCCCTGTTACACAGGGATTTAAGCCAAACCGCTGCAAGCGATGATCAATTTCATCGGGGGTCAAATTCGGATACTTTTCCTTTAACCAATGACTCCCATTTCCTTGTTCATAAGCTTGCAGAAACTCTTTTCTCAACGCTTGAGTAGTTAGCAAATCACAACTCGCTCGTGCTACGGATTCTCCCGCCCACTGAATCGCACCTTCACCGGAATAATATTGTTTGCGAACGGCGGCAATACATTCCTCTAAGGTGGGTTTATGGTGGAAAACACGGGAATGATTAGCCATCCTCAACGCATCGCGTTCCGGATCAATCCGCCAGTTTCCATTTTCATCTTGTTGCCACAGATTATCTTTAGCATTGATAAAGTTTTCATCATTACTAATGCCTTGCCGCATACCTGCAGAACGACGCACGTTTCCGGCGACAACCACAACAGCCGCTTCGTCAATTAATAGACAGCATTCGACTGAATTTAATTGCTGTCCCACGGCTTTATTTAAAATATCCGCACATCGCTGATAAAGTTCCGGTAATTTAATCGGATTTGCCACCCCGCCAAAGCCTTTTAGCGATTCTCCAGCAGGACGGATATCACTCACATTAATGGATACCTGAACTTCACCAGAAAATCGTTCATCTGTGGATAATTCCAACAGACTTTGATAGGATTGAACCCACCCTTGACGGGAGTCTCCGACATAAATTGTCACCTGATTCCCATCAATTTTGACCTCAGTTTTTTCCCGCCGTTCCTCCGATGGCGTTGTGCCAATTTCACCCTCTAAGGTGACATTTAGAGGATTGCGAATTGGGGGTAACTGATTGATGTATTGGGGTTCTAAAACCGCCCCTGTGCCGCAGCCCATCATGGCGAGATCCATCATTAAGCCAAAGGCACGCCAGTCTACCACATTCGTAGATGTACAATTATAAGCGCCAGAGAAATTTTCCGGATTTTCCAGCCAATCGGTGCCGCCGACCCACAACCATCTGCCTGAGGGTAAACTTTTAATCTGGTGCATCATCCGTTCCATCAGGGCGGTTTCTGATGGAGTTAGCTTACCCAGTTTGCTTAAGCCTTGGATCGTGCGATCGCACACCTCCCTCCACGTCTCTCTACCCTTGGCTGTGCGGCGGCTGTAGGTTCTGAAAAACACCGGATTTGCCGTCGCTGCCGTTTCTGGAAAATCACCATTGAGATGTTCCCGTTCAAGCTCTCTTACCATTGTGATAATCTACTGTTAATTTCCGCTAAACCTAGACTATAGGTCATGTCAGATATAGCGTCAAAGCTTGAAAAATTCATCCGTTTGCGCTATGTGTAGTAGTGATATAACAAGAAACAGGTAGGAAGCAATAGGTAAAACCTCCCTAGCGCCCCGTTTTTTCAGGTTGCGTATTGCATCTTCAGTTAGTCCGGTGCTGCCTTTACATTGAGCGCCTTGTACGTTTGCGCCACTCAAGTTAATTCCGCTTAAGTTCGCGTTTCTCAAGTTCGCTTTTCGTAAGTCTGCGCCAGTTAAGTCTGCGCCAGTTAAGTCCGCACCAGTTAAGTCCGCACCAGTTAAGTCCGCACCAGTTAACTTAGCATCAGATAACTGAGCGCCGCACAATTTAGTCTCTGTCAGATCAGCTCCACATAGTTGAGCGTCCTGCAATGTAGCACCATTCAGCTTGATGTTGTCATGAATTGTGCTAGGCTTAGGTTTGCTTATTGTGGAGGCTCGATTTCCTTAAGCTGTAATTAGGAATTCCGGGCTTTTTTTGTTTTGGGCTTTAATTCTGTGGGGATGGAAGGAACCCATACTCAGAGAATAATACCTGTAGTTTTTTTGGAATGCGGTATTGTATGAATTGGGGGTAACGTGCGATCACACACCTCCCTCCACGTCTCTCTACCCTTGGCTGTGCGGCGGCTGTAGGTTCTGAAAAACACCGGATTTGCCGTCGGTGCCGTTTCCGGAAAATCACCATTGATGCGTTCCCGTTCAAGCTCTCTTACCATCGTGATAATCTACTGTTAATTTCCGCTAAACCTAGACTATAGGTTATGTCAGATATAGCGTCAAAGCTTGAAAAATTAATCCGTTTGCGCTATGTGTAGTACGTCTGGGAAGTTTTGAGTTTTGATCCTTCGCTTCGCTCAAGGGATATAGTTTGTAGGGGCGGGTTTAGGGACAAACATGAATTATTTTACCTAAATTTTTTTGCAAAACCCGCCCTTATTCAATTTTGAGTGAACTCCCCCATCTCTCCATCACCCCATCTCCCCCTCACCCCATCTCCCTTAAAAACCGCGAGTCACCTGATCCAACTGTTCCACCTCTTCAGGCGTTAAACTCCACCCCAACGCCCCAGCATTTTGTTGGGCTTGCTGGGCAGTTTTCGCCCCCGGAATCGGCACGACACCTTGGGCAATTAACCAATTTAGCGCTACCTGGGCTGGCGTGCGATCGTATTTTTCCCCCAATTGACGCAACAGCTTAATCACAGGGGCTATCTTCTCCAACCCCCCTTTGCTGAAACGCGGATCAAGTTGACGTGCCCCCGTGGGTTTCACGTAATTTTCTAGGGTGTACTTCCCGGTTAATAATCCTTGGGCTAAAGGACTATACGCCAAAATCGTCACACCCAACTCCCGCGCTGTATCCAAAATCCCATTCCGTTCAATTTTCCGCGCCAGGAGGGAATATTGCACCTGATTTACTGCCAAAGGAATTCCTCTAGCGGCTAGATAACCGTGCGCCTCCCGCATTTGTTCGGCGGAGTAATTACTCACCCCCACGCTGGCAATTCTCCCCCGTTGCACCTCATCCGCTAGGGCATTCATTAGGGTTTCTTGATTCATGAAGAAGCTAAAGGGAGAATGAACCTGATACAGTTCGATTTGCTCAACCTGTAACCGTTTCAAGCTAGCCGTTAAAGCATCCGATACCGACTGTGATGTAAACCGCCAGGGAACCGGGAAATATTTTGTGGCTATCTGGGCTGGACGTCCGAATTCTTTCATAAATCGTCCCAACAGTGACTCGGATTCTCCCAAGCCGTACACCTCCGCCGTGTCAAAAAAGCTGACTCCTGCATCTAAGGTAGCGGCAAAGGCGTCTCGTACCTGAGATACTCCATAATCGTTGCCATAGCCCCAAAACAGCGTATCGCCCCACGCCCAAGTGCCAATGCCGACGCTGGTTAGGGTGGGACCATTTTCAGCTAATGTAGTTGTCTGTATTGTCATTCCCTGCGCTCTGACTTCGTTACATTTCTTAATGTTTATTGTATCGAGTTTTGCTGGTGGGGACTTTTACGATCGCGACACCCGTCCCAGCAAAGTCGTTTTCGTTTCGGGTAACCAGATGCAGAGAATGTTGAAGGGCGATCGCGGCAATCAAAGAATCCATTACAGGTAGAATTCGTCCTTCGGGTTCAAGCCGTCCTCAAGCCAGTCTACAACTCGCTGATTGGGCTGTTTCGCAACCAGTTCGGAATTTTATGGGTCTCAAAGGCTTTTCCCTAACTCATCGAGTCACCTTTGTGTTCCCAAGCAATCACGCTAACGTCGTAAAACGTTTCGATCCAAACCTTAGCACCACATCTGGGACTATCGGGACGATAAACAACGCGACATCCTCCCGGTATTTCCACCTCATGTCCATACACGTTAGTCTTGCTGGTTTTGTGTTCCTGCTCCTTTGCTGGCGTGGGGTCGCACCACTTTTTGACCGTAATCACGGGCTGTTGTGAGTTGTGTTTTTGATTCTGTCGAATTCTGTGTGAGTTAACGTGAATTATTGTTTTCGCTGGCTTTCTGGGATTGCGCCAGCGGGGTGATGGACCTCTTTGACCGGGCTTAATGATCGGTTTGCCGTTAAAGAGGGGCATTAACCACATTTTCCCGGTCTTGTAGGCTCCTTCCACTCTGCCGGAAATCAGCAGGACTCTCAGTCGAGCGGTAGAGATGTTTAAAATTTGAGCGGCAACTGCCGTACCGACTATCATCATAACTGTAAGGGTAGCGTAATAGTTTTCAGCCAGGTGGCTGTAAAAATAGTTTACCGCTAGGATGACGTCTAGGATGGCGTTGCTTCCTCCTGATTAAAGGCGGCGGGTCGGTGCGCGATCGCATGGTGGTTACAGCTTTACTCCAGCCAGAGCCTTCTCAAACGCAGACGATGTATTATCTTCTGATACAGGATCGGGAGCTTGCTAAAATTCAAAAATTACGGATCAAAAGTTAGTGGAGTTCTAACCCTGCCTTGCCGAAGAAACCCGAAGAGATAGCCAGAGAAAAAATTGACCAACTCCTAACGGCGGCGGGTTGGGTAGTCCAGGATTACCCAGATTTAAATTTAGGTGCGGCTCTGGGTGTCGTGGTGCGAGAATATCCTCTCAAAACGGGTGCGGCTGACTATCTGTTATTTATTAATCGTCAGGCGGCTGGAGTTATTGAAGCTAAGGCTAAAGGTACAACCCTGAGTGGGGTTGAGGTTCAGTCGGGTAAGTATCTTTTTGGTTTACCGTCGAATTTACCTTGCTATCGTAAACCTTTAGCTTTTGCCTATGAGAGTACGGGTGATGAGACTTTTTTCCGAGATGAGCGGGATATAGAACCTCGTTCCCGCCGATTGTTTGCGTTCCATCAGCCAGAGACGTTGAGGGATTGGTTAGGACAGGAAACGACTCTGAGAAACCAGTTAAGGGAACTGCCCAAGATTCAGACAGCCGATTTAAGGAAATGCCAGGAAGAAGCGATCGCGGGTTTGTTTCAATCCTTCCGGGACAATCGTCCTAGGGCTTTGATTCAAATGGCGACAGGCAGCGGTAAAACCTATACAGCCGTTAGTTTTATCTACTGGTTGATTAAGTTAGCGGGTGCAGAACGGGTCTTGTTTCTCGTCGATCGGAAGAATTTGGGAGAGCAGACGCTGAAGGAGTTTCAGCAGTATGTGACTCCTGATGATGGGCGTAAGTTTACTGAGTTGTACAATGTCCAGTTACTCTCGTCTAACACTATTGATACGGTGAATAAGGTTTGTATCACCACGATTCAGAGGCTGTATGCCATGTTGAAGGGTGAGGCGGAGTTTGAGGAGGAAGAGGAAGAAGGGTCACTGTTTA
>JGI12048J13642_11038600_pt1 | contig 11164 bp, 2 predicted proteins | sample ElkSlonscriptome_16_FD_13642 | JGI IMG/M metagenome (IMG submission 13642) | reverse complement strand
AAGATGCTGGTGTGCGGTTATTTATCGCCCAAGTGGTGCGCTTTTTTCCGCAGTACGCTCGTGCCAAAGCCACGTTAGACGCGGGTAATTTAGGTACACCTGGGGTGATTCGCTTGCGTCGCGGGGGCAGTTTCCCGGGGCGCTGGTACGGTGACTATGCCCGCTCAGGTGGGGTCGTCCTTGACCTCGCTATTCACGACCTAGACATGGCGCGGTGGTGTTTTGGTGACGTTGATACTGTCATGGCTCGAGGGCTCACCTTCGATAACATCCCCGAACGCGATCACGTCAGTATCACGCTGACCTTTGCCAGTGGTGCCCTTGGGCATGTTTCAGGCAGTTGGGCGTATCCGGCGGGTAAGTTTGTTACCAGCTTAGAAGTTGCTGGTAGTGATGGCATCTTTGAATGGAGCAGTTTGTCACCTGACCCGGTGCAAGGGTCACTCGATAGCAGCAGTGACTTAACGAGCGTCGTAAACGATTTGGCGAACCCCTTAGCAGCTGAAGATGACCCATACTTTAAGGAGCTCGAGCACGCCCTTACCTGCCTTGAAAATGGCACCCCGTTTTTAATCGAACCACCAGACGCTTTAGCCACCCTCAAACTGGCGTTAGCTGCCAACGCTTCACTCAAACAAGGCCAACCCGTTCACGTGCCGTCTTTTTCACCTACCAAAAGCGAGGTGCTGGCGTGATTCGCTTAGGTATCTTGAGTTTTGCTCACTTACACGCCCACAGTTATGCGACCAACATCAACGCCCTGCCCCAGTGCGAATTCGTGGCGGTTTATGACGATGACGCTGAACGTGGTCAGCAGGCTGCAGCGCAATACGGGGCAACGTGGGCAAGTAGCCTCGAGCACCTCTTTCACCACCACCTTGACGGCGTCATTATCTGTTCTGAAAACGCCAAACACCGTGAGCATGTCGAAGCGGCTGCTGGCGAAGTGGCCTATATCCTGTGCGAAAAACCCTTAGCTACTACGCTCGAGGACGCCCACGCCATGCTGCAGGTGTGCAAACAAACCAACACCCACTTGCAACTTGCTTTCCCCGTGCGCTTTTCTCCTCCTGTTGAACGCCTTGCTCAAGTGGTGCGTGCAGGTGGTTTGGGAGACTTGTTAGCGGCTACTTGCACCAATCACGGCAAAATGCCCGCAGGCTGGTTTCGTGATGTATCACTCGCAGGCGGCGGTGCCGTCATGGACCACACCGTGCACGTTGTTGACGCCCTCCGCTGGATGACCGGCGCTGAAGTGCGTGAAGTCTATGCCACCATTCAAAAACAGCTCATGCACCCTGATGTCCCTATTGATGACGCGGGATTACTGTCACTGGTGATGGAAGGCGGTGTCCTCACCCGTCCTTTGCACGTGAGTCTCGACGCCTCTTGGTCACGCCCGGAAAGCTATCCGACATGGGGAGATGTGACCATTGAAATGGTCGGCAGTGAAGGCACGCTCTGGGTTGATGCGTTTAAGCAACACGCCACCATCCACAGCAACCACGCAGGCACAAAACAAGCCTATTGGGGCAGCAACATGGATGGCCGCTTGGTAGCAGATTTTTGTGACGCCATTAACCAAAAAAGACCCCCGAGTATCACCGGGGAAGATGGGGTCAAAGCGCTCGAGGTAGCCCTAGCCGCTTACCGCTCTGCACAAGCACACACGTTCATATCCATATAAAAGTGTTATGAATAACACAAAGTAATCAACATAAAATTAGGCATGCTTTTGTGAACGCACGTCTTAATTTATGAAGATGCGCTTTCACTTCAGTAGTTTTGACCGTCTGAGACACACATCTAGCCTACGCATTACAGGTTTTTTCTAGTAACAAAAACCCGTCTAGCACATTTTTTTGGTGTTTTTTTCATTTTTCTCTCATCATTGAGCTTCCTCAGCGTGTATGCTTGATGAAAATGTGATCTGGACTATTTTTGTTTTGTTGCAGACCCTGCCTCTAGTCTTACGGTTGTGTTGGCTGTGTATTTAAGCAACGCAATTTCAAGGGCTGTGTGTTCAGCGATATGTGCTTGTTTAGACGCTCGAGCCCTGCCCACTACGACTCACTGCAAGTACTGCTCACTGCAAGTACTGCCTTGCAGACACTGCCCCTGTAAGAGTCTTGTAAGAGTTGCTACGCTACAATCTACCGAGCGTGCGGTACATGCTACTTGTGTACATAAGAATTTGGTGAAGGAGTTTAATGAAATATCTTTTTCTCGTACAATGTGTGGTTTTTCTTGTCAGCACCAGTGTTTTTGGCGTGGCACAAGATAGCCCCCTACAAATTGAACTTGACGCGTTTTTGGTGACGACCACAACCACCGAAAGTGGCGATAGTGTCGAACGCTTTAGCCTCGCCCAAGAGGTTTTTCCGGGCAATGTGCTGTGCCGCTTTAACCACACCCAATACCTCACAGGCAACGCCAGCCAAGATGGCATTGGCATTAACGCCTTGACCTTGAGCATTGATGGCAGCACAACCTTCGCACAAGCAGAAGGCCAAACTTATATTAGGGAGTCCTATTCATGACGGTTGGGTCGACACCAAGGTACACAGTAATGAAAAGCATATTTACTGGACTAATATTTTTTGCGTTTTTAGTATTGAATTTAGCTTTTTCTGAAGGTAGCCGTACGCTTTATCCAGCTGGCGCTACGGGCAATCGCGCATATTTGCTAGCTCGAAACACAGCCACACCACTCGTAGGCACTGGTCGTGAGTCCCTGTTTAAGGTCTATGCAGAAGAAGGCGAAACAATTAACCTTGCATCCAGCGCGAACGGCATCGGTAACGGGAGTATTAGTTGGACAGCGCCAGATGGCGCTACAGGCAACTGTAATGGATTGGGTGGATTAATCGCTAATCGGGCTGAAGAGTTAGCTGGTCCTGTTGGCCCTGGTGGTGGTGGCTACACACCCTGCACTATAACTGTAGGTACAGGACAAGCAGGTATCTGGATTATTGATTTTGATGCACCAGATAATGCTGCTACTGGTAACCCTCCGCCCGTTCTTGCCGACGCCGCTTGGACACAGGCCAACAATGGAAGGACGATTGCTGCTTGGGACGCCACCGTGTGTAATGGCGCTTGCGATACGACCCTTTCCAATGCCCGCCCAGGTCGTGGTTACTTTAACAGATTCGACGGCAATCTAGGAGACAATGGTCTTGAATTAGATGCAATATTTTACATTATAACCGACAATGGCTACACCTACACGCTACGAGCCAACGGGCTCGACCCATTTGGGTTTAGTCTTTTGGTCAATAACAAAGGCGTGCGTGATGGAAACGACAGGCCTTCTTACCAAAGTGCACCTGTAGCTACTGCAAACATACACGATCCAGAAAGCGCAGACACTACAACTGATATCACGCACAAAATGTTCCTCAACCCTGTTGATAGTTCAATGCCAACCGGTGCCGCTATCGCTGGGGCAGGATCAACTTGGTTAAATCCACTAACTGTTAGCCCGACAGCAACAAACTTAACGTTTACAGGTGTTGAAGGTACGCTAGGGCAAACAGGCAGCGGAAACTTAAACGGTACGTTCACATTCGATACAGCCTTTGTAGGTTCTTTTACCATCACATTGGATTTGGATGATAACGGTGACGGTACATATGGAAACAATGCCTTTAACGATCCTATTGACCGTGTTCTAACAGGTTTTACGTATGGCCCAAATGCCAGAACTGCCATCTGGGATGGATTAGATGGTCTTGGTAATCCAGTGCAAGCTTCCGCTTCAAGTCTTGACATTAACACGAGAGTTACTTTTCAGGATGGTGAAGTTCACTTTCCTATAGCTGATGCCGAAAGTAGTGGTAGAGGTCTACCTACACCCAGTGGCGGCATTATTATTGAGCGCACTAACGGTTCAGGTGGAGCCGTAGTTAGTCCACTTACTTACTACAACAATTCTGATGTTTTCACTACAGGGCCTCTAGGTGGTCAACCTAGCCCTACCGCTTGTAGCCACCTGCCTTCCCCCAACAATCCAACAGCTGGCATCCCCTGTGATGGTAATGTGAGCCACAGCTGGGGTGATGGTGGGGGCAGTGCCAGTTCTTGGGGAGACATCAAACTTGTTGATACTTGGGCATTTGTGCCACAAGTGATTTTTGACATACCTTCAGTCATCAATGTTGTCGAAGCAGACTTACAAATTGCCAGTAAAACGTCTGTGCCTGCTGCACCTGTACCGGGTCAAGCTATTACCTACACCGTTGTTGTTGAAAACGGCGGTCCTAGTGGGGTAGTAGGGGCAACCTTTACAGACGAATTTCCTGCTACTGAGTTAAACAATATTCAATTCACTGGTGCCGTCACAACGGGCACTGCCGTAAGCAGGTCACCCCAACTTACTGGTACGACCTTTACCGACGAGGTTGATCTTGCCAATGGTGCAACCATCACCTATACCTTCACAGCTGAGGTAGACGGTGGTTTGTCAGCAGGCGCTACCTTAGTTAATAGAGCCAGCATTTTGCGCCCAGCCGATGTTTTTGATCCAGAAGCTACCGATCCAGATAATGCTGTACCTGCCGATGCTGTTGCTGAGTGTGAGGCTTCGAATCCAGGTGTGAGTGCTGGTGGGTTTCCCCCCGGCGACTGTAATAACATTTTGGATTACCCCATCACTTTGGCAGCCAATGCAACGCCTGTAGCCGTCAATGACAATGCGACAACGCCTCTTAATACGCCTGTGACCTTTAGTGCCACCAATAACGACAGCGACTTTGACGGAAACTTGGATGTGTCAAGCGTTGATCTTGATCCAGCGACACTAGGCATACAAAATACGTTTACAGTGCCTGGCGAAGGCGAATTTACCGTAGACGCCAATGGTGATGTCACGTTCGCACCTGTTGCTGGATTTACTGGTACGTCCAGTATTCCCTATACCGTAAGTGACGACACAAATCTAGTTTCTAATCAAGCCACATTATCCGTTAGTGTTGTTACACCACCACCTCCACCACCACCGCCTCCTGCAAGACCACAAGCTGTGAACGATAGCGACTTGGATAATCCTCTGGGCAGCGAAGTGACGCTCAGCGTCGTTAACAATGACCTCCCGGGTAGTTTCACTATTAATCCAGCGACCGTTGACCTTGATCCAACATCTCCGGGTATTCAGGATGAATTGGTAGTCGCAGGTGAAGGAACGTACACGGTAGATAATGCAGGTAACGTCACCTTTGTGCCAGAAGCAGGCTTTGAGGATGACCCCACACCTATTGCCTACACGGTTAACGACATTGGAGGAAATACCTCCAATCAGGCATCTATCGCTATTGGCTACGCGCCAGAAGCCATTGACGACGACGCTTCAACCGCACCCGATACAGCGGTCAATGTTGATATCCTCGCCAACGACCTTGGTGATATTGACCCAAGCACCATTCAACTGATTGACCCTGCTACAGGTAATCCTGACCCAGACGGGATTGTCACTGTTGCAGGTGAAGGGACATACACCTTAGAAGCAGACGGGACGATCACCTTTGATCCACTGCCGACGTTTACAGGGGTCACCAGCGGGCTTGACTATCAAGTCCAAGATGGTGAAGGCAACACCACCCAAGCCACCTTGACGATTACGGTACAAGGGCCGCCCGTTGCCACCGATGACAGCGAACAAACCCAACCAGATACACCCGTTACGGTAGATGTCACAGCCAATGATACTGATGGCGGCAGCCCGCTGGACCCAACGACAGTGACGCTTATTCCGCCAGCAGGATCCACTGTAAATCCCGATGGCAGCATTACTATTCCTAGTGAAGGTACGTTTAGTGTGGATCCGGTAACGGGTAATGTGACGTTTGACCCAGCGCCGGGCTTCCTTGGTGACAGTAGCATTGACTACACCATTACTGACGAAGACGGCAATGTGTCTAATGTTGCGACGCTAACTGTTCCGGTGCGGGTTGGGCCCATTGCACAGGATGACCTAAGTTCAGCTAATACACCTGGAGATAGTGTTCCTGTGGCGCTACTTGCCAATGACAGTACCGACGACGGGGTGCTCGAGCCCAGCACCATCGTCCTCTTTAACCCCGATGGCACACCTGACCCCGATGGCACGGTTACCATTCCCGGTGAAGGTACGTACACGCTTGACCCCAGCACAGGCACCGTCACCTTTACGCCCGAAGCAAGCTTCACCGCTGACCCGACACCCATTAGCTACACCGTTGCAGACAGTAGCGGCAATGTGTCCAATGTTGCCACCATCACCGTTGATTATGTGCCTGTTACCAGTGACGAAACATCAGTAGCCAACCCCCCTGGCCCGGTCAGCGTTACGCCACTCACCAATGACACAACAGGCGATACGGTCAACCCAACTACCGTAAACCTTACCGACCCAGCCGCCACAGATAGCAATGGTGACGGATTTAATGACATGCTTGTTGTTCCTGGCGAAGGTGAATACAACGTTGACCCAATAACGGGCGACGTTACCTTTACCCCAGAACCAAGCTTTAATAGCGATCCCACGCCAACTACGTACACAGTACAAGATGACGAGGGCAACCTCTCCAACGTTGCCACTATCAACATTGATTACGCCCCCGTTGGCAATGACGACGAGGCAGAAACATCACCTAATACGCCGGTTAACATTCCTGTTTTAGACAATGATAACGGTGATATTACAGATGTGACCCTCACCTTCGTCCCCCCTATGGGCGTAACCCCTAACCCAGACGGCAGTATCACGATTCCAGGTGAAGGTACGTATTCGCTTGATCCCACCAGTAACGACATCACCTTCGACCCAGCGCTTGGCTTTGGTGGCATTAGCACCCTTACGTACACGCTGACAGACGGCGAGGGCAACACGTCAGCGCCAGCAACGATCACTGTCACCATACAGGCCATTCCAATAGCGGTTGATGACGTCAGTTTGGACAACCCGCCCGGTAGCACCGTGACGATAAACCCGCTTGCTAATGACGTTGATAGTGACGGCGACTTAGACCCCAGCACCGTCAATTTGACCGACCCCAACGCCGCCGATACCAACGGCGATGGCTTTAACGACGTGCTGATTGTGCCAGGTGAAGGTGCTTACCGCGTCGATCCATTCACAGGACAAGTTACCTTCGTACCTGAGCCAGGTTTTGACAGTGATCCCAGTCCAATTACCTACACCGTGCAAGACGAAGCAGGGAACGAGTCCAATGTTGCTACCATCACCATCGACTATGTGCCCATTGCCAATGACGACAGTGCTACAACGGACCCTAATACACCCGTTACCATTCCGATTTTGGATAATGACAATGGTGACATCAGTGCGCCGACTATCACCTTAGTGCCACCTAGCGGCATAACAGCCAATCCAGATGGCAGCGTGACCATTCCGGGTGAAGGCACATACGTGCTCAATCCAGATGACACGGTTACCTTTACCCCAGAACCAGGTTTCGATAGTCCCAGTACCATCAATTACACCCTGAGCGACGATGAGGGCAACATCAGTAACCCTGCTACTATCACCGTATCACCGGGCTTGCGGCCGATTGCCAATGACGACAGCGCCGTGACTCCACTTGATGTTCCGGTGACGGTAGATATTCTCGATAACGACCTCGACCCCGATGGGGAGATTGATCCCACGACAGTTGTGTTGCTTGATCCGGTAACGGGTAACCCTGACCCAGATGGCAATGTCACCATTCCGGGTGAAGGAACGTATACGGTTGATCCGCTGACAGGTGCCGTCACCTTTGACCCTGAGCCCGGGTTTTTGGGTGACTCGAGCATCCTCTACCTCGTTAATGACGATGGCGGCAACGTCTCCAACCCAGCCACCCTCACCGTCACCGTAAGCACAGGCTCCATCCCTCCTGTCGCCAATGACGACACCGCTGAAACACCAGCTGGCACCCCGGTCACGATTCCTCTCACTGCCAACGATACCGACAGCGACGGTACTATCGACGTAACTACGGTGACGCTAATTGACCCAGCGACAGGTACGCCAGTAACGACCTTAACCATCCCTGGTGAAGGCACTTACACGGTCGATCCCGATGGGAGCGTCACGTTTGACCCAGTAGAGGGCTTTAGTGGGCTTGGCACGCCAATTACGTACGTCGTCAAAGATAACGAAGGCAACCTCTCCAATCCGGCCATCATCACCATTAACGTCCTCCCAGACGCCCGTGATGACATAGCTACAACGCCTGCAGAAACGCCTGTTGCAATTAATGTCTTGGGCAATGATACAGGTACGCTGTTACCGAGCAGTGTGAATCCAACAAGTACGCCTAGTAATGGCAGCGTGAGCGTTGATGATGATCCCACCTCACCCAGTTTTGGGCAAATTATCTACACGCCCGACCCTGGTTTTAGTGGCGAGGACACCTTTACCTACACGGCTGTTGACCAAGATGGTAATTCTGTCGAAGCGGTCGTGACTATCACTGTCTTACCAGAGGCCAATGACGACGTGCAAATCGTGCCCTCCGAGACACCCATCACGTTTACGGTAGGTGATTTGCTCGAGAACGACCTAGGTGAGCTTGACCCCACAACGTTTACGGTACTTAACCCACCCAGTGACGGCACCCTGAGTTTTGATCCGGTCACAGGTGAACTTGTCTATACGCCCGGAATTACCTTCACGGGTACGGACAGCTTTGTGTACGAAATTTGTGATACCGCAGGCAACTGCGTCACGGCTACCGTGCAGCTTGTCGGTTTGCCAGCCGCGCTAGATGACGCAGCCAGTACACCCGTCAACACGCCCATAACCATTCCCGTCTTGGCTAATGATGTGCCACTTACCGGTTTTGATCTGTCGACCTTGACCGTTGCTGATGGCACAAATGGGTTACAACCGCCCAGTAGCGGCACAGTTGTTGGGAGTCCAGATGGCACCATCAACTACACACCCAATCCAAACTTTAGTGGGCTAGATACCTTTAGTTATGAAATCTGTGACCCGTCAGCCAGTGACCCATGTGAGGTTGCTGAGGTTGTGGTCACCGTGCTACCTGAAGCAAACGACGACAGTGCTGAGACATTAGCAGGCACGCCTGTTACTTTGCCACTACTGGACAATGATGCTGGGTCGCTCGAGCCAAGCACAGTCAGCATCGCCAGCTCGCCCAGTAGCGGCACGTTGTTTATTAACCCCGACGGTAGCGTTATTTACACGCCCCTACCCGGTTTTAGCGGCGAGGACAGTTTTGCCTATACCGTATGTGATACTGCGGGGAACTGCACCAGCGCCGTTGCCACCATCACCGTGTTACCACAAACGGTAGATGATAACGTTCCTACACCACTCGATACCCCTGTTGTCATTCCTGTGCTAGATAACGACAACGGTGACCTTGACCCAAGTACCGTAAGTATTGTGACACCACCCACAAACGGTACTGTCACGGTTGACCTAGTTACTGGCGAGATAACCTACACACCTGACCCCGGCTTTAGCGGTGAAGACAGCTTCGTCTACGAAGTGTGTGACGTAAGCGGCAACTGTGTTACGGCAACGGTGACGGTGAGCGTGAGTGGGGGCAACCTCCTCGCTATCAATGACGTAGAACTTACCGACTTTGACACGCCGATAACGATTCCGATTTTGCGTAACGATATTCCCGGTGTAGCACCCCTTGACCCCACCAGCATTGACCTTGACCCCAGTACACCTAGTCAACAGACCGAGATCGAAACGCCAGAAGGCACGTTTGTTGCCAACGATGACGGCACGGTTACCTTTACACCAGTAGCTGGCTTCATTGGTGTTGCCCAGACGCCTTACACTGTCAGTGACATGACGGGCACGACATCTAACATTGCCACTATCACCGTGAACGTCGTGCCACCGAGGCAAGCGGATGTCAGCATCAGCAAGAACATTGTCAGCACACCAGTCATAGCAGGCGACATGGTGACCTTCCAACTCATCATCAGCAATCGCGGTCCGGCGGCAGCCACGAACGTCACCATCACTGACGTTGTGTCAGAGGCCATCGAAACACCCGAGGTGTCACTCGACAGTGGTGCCAGTTTTGACCCTTGGACGGGATCACTAAACATTGGCACGCTGGCAGCTGGTGAGCGCCTCATCTTGCGGATTCGCGGCACGTTAGTAGCTGAGGCAGTAGGCACGCTCACCAACACCGCAACGGTCAGCACGGATCAAGACGACCCCAATCCAGATGACAACCGTGATACCGCCACGGCAACGATTGTCCCACCCGATGCAGCGAGTCAACTTGGGGTTGCCAAAGCGCTAGGAAACATCACAATTAACCCAGACAACGGTAGTTTTGAACTGACGTTTGACTTCGTGGTTGAAAACTTTGGCAATGTCCCCGTGAATAATATTCAGCTTACCGATGACCTCGAGGCAGCCTTTGGGGCAGCTAATTTTGAGATCATCTCACTTTCCAGCAATGACCTGAGTGTGAACCCCAACTTCAACGGTAGCGGCGACATCGCCTTGCTCACGGGAATTGACAGCTTGGCCGTGGGCGAGCAAACCACCGTGACGCTACAAGTGCGGGTGTTTAGCGCGGGTAGCTACCAAAACAGTGCGCTGGTAAGTGGCCAAGACCCCCTCGGTAATGCTGTTACTGATACCTCGACAGCAGGACGTAATCCCGATCCAGACGGTAATGGCGACCCCAGCGATAATGATGAGCCCACCCAAATTGATCTACGTCCGCCCGGACCACTGACGGCACTTTTACAAAAAGAAGTTACGGCTGGAAGTTATGCGGTTGGCGACGTCATTGACTACACACTTACCGTTACCAACCCAAGCGGTAATGGGGAGGCGTTAGTGATCACACTCCGAGACAGTCCGCCGCCAGCAACGGGTTATGTAGAAGGCAGTGGCACTTTGCAAGTAGGTGAGGCGCGTGAGCTGCTCGAGCCCACCATCACCGACGGGCAACTTGTGTGGACAGATATTGTCCTAAACTCTGGTGAAACCCTCACCTTGGACTATCAACTGCGGGTACTACCTGGGGCACAAAGTCCGCTAACCAACAGCGCCAGTGTTGACGCTATTGGACAGACGTCTGGTCGCCAAGTAACGAGTGATGAGCAAACTGCTGAAGTGGTGCTCGAGGAAAGCATGTTTAGCCTCGATGTCAGCTTGTTAAGCGGCCAAGTC
>JGI12048J13642_10460221_pt1 | contig 11164 bp, 9 predicted proteins | sample ElkSlonscriptome_16_FD_13642 | JGI IMG/M metagenome (IMG submission 13642) | reverse complement strand
CTGTGGTGCGTCCATTTTTGTTTTCGGGAATCAAGGCCGATCCAGAAGAGTTGCACCGTTACCTAATCGGTAGTTTGCGCTGGATGAATCAGAACCCGGACTCTCGGGTAGCGAAGGCTTTCCGATCTCGCCTCGAACAATCTTGTACGGTGACGGATAGCCGCTTGAATCAATCGCTTTGGGGCATCTCGTTTGCCAATCCGCTGGGTTTAGCGGCTGGATTCGATAAAAACGGTGAGGCTGGAGGGGTGTGGTCTTCTTTGGGCTTTGGCTATGCCGAGTTAGGGACGGTGACGCAGATTGCTCAGCCTGGAAATCCGAAGCCTCGTCTCTTTCGATTGCCGCGCGATCGCGCGGCAATGAACCGCATGGGGTTTAACAATCGTGGCGCGATCGCCCTAGCTAAACGGCTGCGGCAAACGCGATCGCGCCATCCTCAGCTCGTTCCCTTGGGTGTCAATCTGGGTAAGTCGAAGGTGACTCCCCTAGAGGCGGCGGCGGCAGACTATCAGGCCAGTTTTCGATGTCTCAAGGCTCTGGGCGACTACTTTGTGGTGAACGTCTCGTCTCCCAATACTCCAGGGCTGCGATCGCTCCAGGCGACTGAGCAGCTCAACTCTATCCTGGTGGCTTTGCAAGACGAGAATCAAGGAGAAAAACCACTGCTGGTCAAAATCTCTCCCGATCTTGATTGGGAGGCGATCGCCGATATTATTACTTTGGCTCAAACTCATCAGCTTGCGGGCATTATCGCCACGAACACGACGATTCGGCGCGATCGCCTCCAGACCAGAATTCTCTACCCGACGGGAAATCCAGTTGAGGCGGAAATGGGGGGACTGAGTGGCGCTCCTCTGGGACAACGCTCCACCGATGTGATTCGTTTTATCTATCAGCAAACCCAAGGACAGTTGCCTATCATTGGCGTTGGAGGCATCTTTACCGCTGAGGATGCTTGGGAGAAGATTACGGCTGGGGCAAGCCTGCTGCAAACCTATACAGGCTGGATTTATCAGGGGCCAAAAATGGTGAGATATGTTTTAGAAGGACTGTTAAACAAACTCGATGAACATCAGCTCAGCCATGTTTGTGAAGCGGTAGGCATGGAGGCTACCCAATCATCTCCGACCGATTAGAGCGTTTGCGACAAGCTCAGACGATTTTTGAGAAACAAAATTTCGGCACAAGTAAAGGGGCGATCGCCTTGCGAACACTGCATTCTTTTAGAAGAGACGTGCGCCAGTTTTAGAATTTAGATTCGGATTTTGGATTTACGATTTTAGCCGTTTTGGTTGTCGTGTTTGTTCAAATTCATTCAAAGAATTGGTATTACTTCTTAGTCATTGTTTTTTGTTTTTTACTGCCATAGGAAGGTATCGTGACCTCTCGCATTACTCAAGCTCAGCCTCCGTTAGAGTTCATTGATCCCGACTTTAGCCCTCTCGTGTTGCGGTTGGGGCGATCGCTTCTTCCGTTTTGGCTGCGGCGTCGCAAGAGTGTAGTTCGGATTGATGTCACGCAGGCTGAAAAGCTGATCGATCTGTTTCATCAGTTTCAGGCAGGCAATATTCGGTTGCTGCTGGCGTTTCGTCATCCCACCACCATTGATCCCCTTTGTATGGGACAAATGGTCTGGAATATATTGCCGGCGATCGCCCGTCGTCAGGGCAGACCGTTTCGCACCCAGCCTCACATTCAGTTCATCTACGACCGGGGCATTCCCCTCTGGGCTGGGGCTGCGGTAGGGTGGCTGATTTCGAAGCTGGGGGGCACTCCCATTCGACGAGGTAGCTTGGATACAGCTGGACTACGCTCGATTCGAAATCTTTTTGTGGATGGGGACTTCCCGATTGCGGCAGCTCCAGAAGGCGGCACCAACGGTCATAACGAAATTGTCAGCCCGATCGAGCCGGGCATTGCTCAGTTTGGATTTTGGTGTGCGGAAGACTTGGAAAAGGCAGGCCGCGACGAAGAGGTGCTGATTGTTCCGATCGGAATTCAATATCGTTTTGTGAGTGCTCCTTGGAAAACCTTGGAAGAGCTGCTCAGTCAGCTTGAGGCTGAAAGCGGTATCGTTAATAATTCTGAAACGCTGCAAACTTTAGCTACTTTGGAGAACGGCAAGCCGCCTTCTTTAGACCAAGAAAAGTTGCTGTATCAGCGATTGATTGGTCTAGGAGAGCATCTACTGTCTCAAATGGAGACTTTTTATCGGAAATATTATGGTCAGGCGATAGAAACTTACAAACCATCCGAGCAATCTGACCCCTCTAGGGATGCTGCTGCAACTCCAGAACTCGGTATGCGGCTCCACGCGTTGCTTGATCGGGCGATCGCCGTTGCTGAGCAGTCTTTAGGGATCAAACCCAAAGGAGAATTGAGCGATCGCTGTCGTCGTATTGAACAATCGGCTTGGGATCGGATCTATCGAGATGATCTCAAATCTGCCGAATCGCTATCGCCCTTGGAGCGGGGACTAGCGGATTTAGTGGCTGAAGAAGCGAATTTGCGCTTGTGGCACATGCGGCTTGTGGAGACTTTTGTCAGCGTCACAGGAAAGTATGTGGCTGAACACCCCACCGTTGATCGATTTGCTGACACCACTCTCCTGATCTGGAAAATGCTGCGCCAGATTCGTCGTCACTCTGCGAGCCAACCGCCTGATTTGGGCGATCGCTATGCTGAAATAACGATTGCTGATCCGATCTCGATCTCCCAGCAATTGCCTGACTATCGTCATCAGCGGCGACGGGCGATCGCCCAAGTGACGCAAGAACTACAGGCAGCTTTGGAGGCTGCGATCACGTCATAACTGCGAGGGGTTTTATCGCTGAAAAGTTCCTAGCGGTTACAGGTTTTCTGGGTCGAAATGCTCAGGAATGAGAATCTTACGCTCAAGATTTCTTAGGCGAAAGCATCATCATCATGTTGCGGCCTTCGCGCTTAGGAAGCTGCTGAACTTCGGCGATGTCTTTCAGATCGCCAGCAAGTCGCTTGAGCAACGTCTCTGCCAAATCTGAGTGCTGGATTTCGCGTCCGCGAAACATCACTGTGGCTTTGACCTTGTCGCCAGCTTTGATAAATCGAGTGGCTTGGTTGACTCGCACATGATAGTCGTGGTCGCCAATTTTGTAGCGCATCTTGACCTCTTTGACATCGGAGGTATGCTGTTTCTTCCGAGCTTCCCGAGCTTTCTTCTCTTGCTCAAACTTGTATTTGCCGTAGTTGATAATGCGACAAACGGGGGGCTCGGCCTTGTCACTGAGTAGCACTAGGTCTAGGTCTCGCTCTTGGGCCAGTCGCAGTGCTTCAGAAGGCTCCATAATGCCGAGCTGCTCGCCTTCTGAGTCAATGACTCTAATTTCGGGAAATCGAATCCGCTCGTTGATGGTAGGTAAATTTTGCTGTCTACGATTTTGCTGTTTACTCAAAGCCATGGGCGCATCAAGATATTTGATAAAAACCGTTGATAATATAGCGATACTAAATCGCTTGTGAACTGCTAAGTGAGAGGATTGCTGTAACGGCTTGGTGTAGCAATCTAATCTAAACGCAAACTATTCGCGAACGAACCACGCGGTTGGCTAGTCTGCACTTCGTTGTCCTATGGTGAGCCTGAGGTTGGGACATTAGATGGACATAAACGTCGTTATGTGCAGCATAGAGAATTCTCCTTAAATGTCTGCTGCCCAGGCAACAAAAGGCAAGAGGAGTAACAATTTTTAACGCGATTTTTAATGCGATCGCCACATCGGACATTAAGAGCTGTTCTTTGAATGACCGATGCCAATCACCAAAAATACCGATTAGGGGAATTGGAGTCAGGCAGAGACTCGGTGTTGATACGAGAGAAGTTGGCCACTGATCTCGCTAAACTCATGCCAACCGCGTTCTTTGATCACCAAAGAATAGTACCAAGGGCTGCACTGATGAAGACTCTCCCCAAGCTAAGCCGACTGTTTGATCACATGCTAGACACGGTGATGAAGTCATCCTGTGCGTTGTGCGATCGCGCTGCGTCTGATGTCTGCTGTGTCGACTGCTGGCGACAGATTCAGCATTGTCAGTTGGATGTTGCAGGCGGCATAGAGCAGATTTCTCTGTCGTTTGGTCAAGGCTCTGAGCAGTCTACGACCCGTCTGGTCTGTTGGGGAGCTTATCAGGGCAGCCTGAAACGGGCGATCGCCAACCTCAAGTATGGACAACAAGAAGCTTTGGGGAATCGACTCGGACGAGAGCTAGGTCGTCTGTGGATTGCGGCTAACGCGATGAATCAGGATCGCTCACAGAAACCCTTCCCAAAATCAACCCTTGTCGTCCCCATCCCGCTTCATGCCGAAAAGCAAGCTCGGCGAGGCTATAACCAAGCGGAACTGATAGCAGCAGGTTTTTGCGATGTGACCGGATTGCGACTAAGTCCATCCCTTTTGGAACGGGTGCGCTCAACCGAGGCTCAGTTTGGGCTGTCTGCGACTAAACGGGAGCTCAATCTTACTGGAGCTTTTCGTATTAACCGTACCGTTCTGAGGCGATACGGGCTACACCCGGCCCAGCCAATGCCTCATCCCTGCGTCATTTTAGTGGATGACATTTACACGACGGGGGCGACGATTCGAGCAGCGGCGGATTGCCTTTCCCAGCAACGAATTCCGGTGATTGACGTCGCAGCAGTTTCACGTCCACGACACGGTTGAACCCTCTATAGCGCTACGCGCTGATATTAAAACCAATCGTTGATGGAGAAGCCGCGCACCGCGCGGCTTCTCCATCAATATCTGTCCTAACCTATCTGCGCATTGCTCTAGGATCTAAATCTGATTCATCCTGAGGACGGAGATTGCGACTGATCTGTTCGGTTTTAAGTCTGTTCAGAGTAAAGGTCTGTCTATTATCTTCATAGGGAAGAGTGCAAATTTTAGATGGAATCAAATCTTCCTTTCTGCATATTTAATGCTTAGCCCGGAACTCATGTCTGCATACAAGTGGTATCTTCCAACATTCGGTGAAATTATGGCGATGGAGCAACCCACTCTTCGCCCTCGTGCTACTCACCCTGAAACCCGTACTGACAGACCGCACTACAGCTCTCGTCCTCGTCGTGAGTGGTATGGAGCCGTAGCCGGACTTAACGATCTGTTAGCGCGATCGCTCGACTCATCGCCTACGCTTAGCTCTAATGGCGACGCATTACCGATGGAAGGACTGGTGATTTCTGGCCCTCTGCCTGTTTTGAGTGAGTCGCGGTTGATTTCTCAATTTTCGAGCTGGACGCTGACGGGAAGCTCTGATCCTCTTCATGCTCATACTCCCCTTCAGTTAATGCCTGCGTCTCACATCATTGAGTCGGCTCAATCGGCAAGCGCCACTCTGCCGCTGATGCCCGACGACCCGCTTGGAGCAGAGCCGTTTTGTCTGGTGCTGACAGCAGACTTCAGTCTGGTAATGGCGTTAGGAACATCAGCTTCAGCGGAGGAAGGGTCAGCTAGTTCTTCGAATCATTTTGCATCACGTTTGTCTCCTGATCTGGACAATGGGCACGAACAATTCATGTTTTCGTTTACGCCAGAAGTGGTCTGGCAATGTTGGCGAGCGCTGCGATCGCGCATGGAAATGACAGTTCCTTCTGTGGTTGCGAAACTTGACACGTTAGTGCAACAGTTTGCACCGGTGACGCCAGATTATCGTTTGGTGAGTGACTTTAGTCATTTGATGCTGGCGAACCTGTCAGAACCGACGATGACCAATCGGTCGAAGCCGGGGCGTCATCATAGTCGTTCGAGTGCTAGCACTCGGCGATCGCCCACGAAAAAGCTGCTCAACCTCAATTTGCCTAAGTCTATTCACAACCACTCTAGTTTTTGGAAACCAGCTTCGGCTTCTCGCATTGATGCAGAATGGCGATCGCCCTGGAACGAAAATACTGACGCTGTCGATACAGTGGAGCCCATTCCGGGTCAGTCTCCTACTTCACAATCTATCGATGCTGAGCTATTGCGGGCGATCGCCCATGAAGTTCGCACGCCTCTCTCCACAATTCGCACCATGACTCGCTCGCTGCTGCGGCGTAAAGACTTGCCAGAGCAAGTCATAAAACGACTAGGAGTCATCGATAGAGAGTGTACGAAACAGATCGATCGGTTTGGGCTGATCTTCCGGGCTGTGGAACTAGAAACTCAGCCTTCTGATACGCCTTCAAGCCCTCTTGCAGCCATTTCACTCGATCAGGTTTTGCAGCAAAACATGATGCGCTGGCAACAACAAGCTGAGCAACATAATCTCACGCTCGATTTGGTGTTGCCCCATCGGGTTCCGCCCATACTCAGCGATCCCACCATGCTCGACCAGGTCTTGACGGGATTGATTGATCGCCTCACCCATGCGTTGCCCCCCGGTAGTCACATTGAGATGCGCGTTATGCCTGCCGGCAGCCAGCTCAAGCTCCAGTTTTACTCTCGCTTTGGTTCCGCTTCGCAAGCGATGAATGCAGGGACAAAGGCGAGCCAGACTCAGACGGTCTGTGACTTCCCGATGTCATCTGGATATTCCATCTTTGACTCAACGTTGCAGTCTGTGGGCCAGCTACTGATGTTTCAACCTGAGACGGGTAATCTTAGCCTTAATTTGGATGTCACGAAGAACCTATTTCAAGCCTTGGGCGGCAAATTTACGGTTCGCCAATATCCTCAGCAGGGTGAAGTGCTGACTATCTTCTTGCCCGTGGATGAACCTTCGCTTACGGTGTGATTTACTGACAATTTTGAGGATAGTCTTGTGTATAGTGCTACGCGCTGATGTAAAACCAATAGTTTATGGAGATTGCCAACTGGCGAATGATTTTCGGAGGGGCATTGGCATTGCCATGCCTGTACAGCGGGCAATTGGTGGTTTAGTAGGTTCTATATCATTCGTCAATTTCGCAACGCCAATATCTGTCCTAACCTATAAAAACGCCGTAAGGATGATCTGGAAAGCATCCCTACGGCGTTTTTGTTTAGAACTAAGCTGACTACAGCTATAGATTCGACTTTAGAACCAGCTAAAGTGGAACGTTCCCTCCTGATCGACCCGCTCGAAGGTGTGGGCTCCGAAATAGTCACGCTGAGCTTGAGTTAGATTCTGAGGCAGTGATGCTCGACGATAGCTGTCGAAGTAGTCGAGAGAAGCACTAAACGCCGGAACCGGAATACCAAGCTTAGCGGCGATCGCCAAGACTTCTCGCCACGCATCCTGACGATCCAAAATCGTTTGGATAAATTCAGGAGCTAGCAACAAGTTCGGCAAATCTGGGTTTTGGTCGTAGGCTTTCTTGATCTTGTTCAGAAAAGCAGCTCGGATAATACAACCGCCTTTCCAGATACGAGCCGTCTCGCCTAAATCGAGGCTGTATCCATACTCGCTGGATGCCTTTCCAAGCAGCGCCATGCCCTGAGCATAAGAGCAGATTTTCGAGCAGTATAGAGCATCTCGCACCATGCTGATTAGGGTACTGGGATCGCCTTCATATTTGCCTGACGGGCCACTCAGTTGCTTGGATGCCGCTACCCGCTCTTGCTTGTAGGACGACGTGATGCGAGCGTTTACTGCGGCGGTAATCGTGGGAATCGGGACTCCCAAATCCAGCGCGCTGACGACTGTCCAGCGTCCGGTGCCTTTTTGTCCAGCAGAATCGAGAATCACATCCACCATGGGTAGACCTGAGCCAGAATCTGTCTTGGTAAAGATGTCTGCTGTAATTTCAATCAGGAAGGAATCCAGTTCAGGCGTTTTGTTCCACTCAGAGAACACTTCATGGAGCTGTTTTTGGTCTAAGCCCCCTACATTTTTCAGGAGGTCATAGGCTTCGGCAATGAGCTGCATGTCGCCATACTCGATGCCGTTGTGCACCATCTTGACATAGTGACCTGAACCGCCGGGGCCGATGTAGGTCACGCAGGGGCCGTCGTCCACTTGAGCCGCGATTTTGGTCACGATGGGTTCGATAGATTCATAGGCTTCTTTCGTACCACCTGGCATCAAGCTAGGGCCGTTGAGCGCGCCTTCTTCACCACCGCTAACACCCATGCCAATGAATCGGAATCCAGTCGATTCTAGAGACTGGACTCGGCGTTCTGTATCTTCATACAGCGAGTTACCGCCATCGATGATCATGTCGTCTGGGTCAAGCAATGGTCTGAGCTGGTCGATCACCATATCGACGGGCTTTCCCGCTTTGACCATGATCAGAATGCGGCGAGGACGCTCTAGAGAACTGACAAATTCTTCAAGAGAATACGTAGGCTTGACATTCTTTCCCTTCGCGCGATCAGCCATAAAGGCGTCGGTCTTCTCGCGCGATCGGTTATATACGGCGATAGAGAACCCGTTGCGCTCCACATTAAGCGCCAGATTCTCGCCCATAACTGCAAGACCGATTAAACCAAAGCTTTGTGCCATAAGACTCCCTACCTACACTCTCGTCAATGGGGGACTACTTTCACTCAGGGTAGTCAAGGTTTCTGTGATCCCCGGCTTACCCAAAGGTTTTCTTTAGGAGCAGGCGCAATTCGGGGTGTAAATCAGCAAAAAATGTAACGTACGCTACTAAAAACAACTTTGTCGGGCGATCGCCCTTCTCTCTATTCGTGTCTAGATTCGCGCCTCGATTTCAACTGCTCGACACCAATGCCCGTTAAGGTAGAACATGTCTGAAACGCGGTGATCGGAGTTGAGGAGTTGAGCGTGTCGAGTTCCAAACAGCAAGTTGTTGTCATGATCGACAGTGAACTAATGGATGTGGTAGATGCATGGAGTGACGATCGCACTCAGGCTATTGAAGAAGCGTTGTACCTTTGGTGTCAACATCAGAGCAATATGGTTTCGTCTTCTCAGCCTGTGCAATCCTCGAATCAACCTTTAGCTCAATCGTCTCAGCCAACACAACCGTCCCAGCCGCTTTCTCCGGCGGAGTATCATCGTCAGCGTCACGACGAAGACGAAACGGGTTGGTTGGTGTAGTGGGTGTGAATAGAGGCGATCGCCATGGATATTTTTTTGCAAGCCTGGGACTACGCTGTTTCCAATCCTGAACGGTTAGGCAGTGCTTTTGTTCGACATGTTGTACTGGTGGTGGTTCCTCTGGCGATCGGGATAGGGCTAGGCTTGCCCCTTGGGTTTTGGAGCGCGCGATCGCGCTTGGCCTCAACTGTTCTGATCAATGGGTTCAATGCTCTGCGAGTGATCCCCAGTTTGGCAGTGCTGTTCATTGCGATTCCTTACTTTGGGCTAAGCTTTCAGTCGGCGGCGATCGCCCTTACGTTGCTTGTGATGCCACCAATTCTGATCAGCACGGACGTTGCTTTTCGTAGTATTGACGCCAATATTCGCGAGGCCGCTGTCGGCATGGGCATGTCGAATCGTGAAATCTTACAGATGATCGAAGTGCCTCTGGCTCTGCCTGTGATTGTGGCGGGGATCAAAACCGCTACCATTGAGGTGATTGCCAGCGCCACGCTGGCAGCATTCATTGGGGCTGGGGGGCTGGGCGACTTCATTGTGCTGGGGTTCGCGTTGTATGACATCTCCGTGTTGCTTGTCGGGGCGATTCCTATTGCGTTGATGGCGCTGTTGGCAGAAATCGGTCTCAGCGGACTCCAGCGCTCCGTTCAACCTGCTGTTGCGGTTTAGCGCTGGTGATTCTGAACTGCATAACGCTTTACAACAGGTCAGCCCGTGATTTGGGTTTGAGTAGGATAATAATCACGGCTTGGTTTTACCCCAGTTGGAAGTTAGGGGTGAGGCTTATACCCAGATTGACTGGCTAAAAAAATTATCTAACTGCATAGAAATCAGGACGAGAAGAAGGAGATTCCCTTGGTTACAACACCGATCAAAACGACTAAATCAGAAGAAATTTTTTCCGCAGCCCAAACGCTCATGCCTGGTGGTGTAAGCTCTCCCGTGCGGGCATTTAAGTCTGTGGGGGGGCAGCCGATTGTATTCGACCGGGTCAAGGGAGCCTACATTTGGGATGTTGATAATAACCAATACATCGACTATGTGGGCACTTGGGGGCCTGCCATCTGTGGTCATGCTCACCCAGAAGTGATTGGTGCATTGCACGATGCTTTAGACAAAGGCACCAGCTTTGGAGCACCCTGTTATCTCGAAAATGTGTTGGCAGAAATGGTGATTGACGCCGTGCCCAGCATCGAGATGGTGCGCTTTGTCAACTCTGGCACAGAAGCCTGTATGGCTGTGTTGCGCCTCATGCGGGCCTTTACCGGACGCGAAAAAGTCATCAAATTTGAAGGCTGCTACCACGGGCACGCCGATATGTTTTTGGTGAAAGCCGGATCGGGTGTTGCCACCCTGGGACTGCCTGACTCTCCGGGTGTGCCTAAAGCTGCAACAGCCAGCACCCTCACCGCTCCCTACAACGATTTAGAGGCGGTCAAAAAGCTATTTGAAGAAAATCCGGGTGAGATTGCCGGACTGATTCTAGAGCCTGTCGTCGGTAACTCTGGGTTCATTGCGCCCCAGCCTGGATTTTTAGAAGGACTGCGGGAACTGACTCAAGCTCATGGAGCACTGCTCGTGTTCGATGAAGTCATGACCGGATTTCGGATTGCCTATGGTGGTGCGCAAGAAAAATTTGGCGTTACTCCCGACCTTACAACTCTTGGCAAGATTATTGGCGGTGGCCTGCCTGTTGGAGCCTACGGCGGACGCAAAGACATCATGGAAATGGTGGCTCCGGCTGGCCCCATGTATCAGGCTGGGACTCTGTCGGGCAATCCTTTGGCGATGACCGCAGGCATCAAGACGCTGGAACTGCTGAAGCGTCCTGGAACCTATGAGCAGCTTGACCAGATTACGAAAAAGATGGCCGATGGCATGTTGGCGATCGCCCAGGAGACAGGCCATGAGTCCTGTGGCGGACAGATCAGCGGCATGTTTGGCTTTTTCTTCAATCCTGGCCCTGTTCACAGCTATGACGATGCGAAAAAGTCGGACGGACAGAAGTTTGGCCGCTTCCATCGAGGCATGTTGGAACATGGCGTTTATCTGGCTCCGTCTCAGTTTGAGGCTGGGTTTACATCTTTGGCTCATACTGATGAGGATGTTCAGCGCACGCTTGAGGCGGCTCGCGAGGTGATGTCGGGTTTGTAAGGTCTGGTGAGGGGCG
>JGI12048J13642_10571388_pt1 | contig 11167 bp, 9 predicted proteins | sample ElkSlonscriptome_16_FD_13642 | JGI IMG/M metagenome (IMG submission 13642) | reverse complement strand
GACAATATCAAACCGTCAGATTCGAATCATTTGATTCGATGAGTTGAAGGCACATTGCTGCTATGTTCGAGTCATTGTATCGGGCATCAGCGTGTCGATCATAACCGCGTTGTGAAAATTCGTGCACTTAACATCTGCGCTAATCAAAACGGCTTCAGTGAGATCGGCTTCGCTAAGATTTGCCCAATTGAGCTTTGCTCGATACAAACTTGCTTTTTCAAGATTGGCACCACGCATGGATGTCCACATTAACGACGCCCCGCGAATATTGGCCTCTCTAAACCCTGCATTCATGAAATTGACGCCTACCGCTTTGACACGGCTCAAGTTGGCGTAGCTCAAATTCGCTTCCTCAAAGGTCGCTCCATGCAGGATGGCGTCTGTCAGATTGGCACTCACTAAGATGGCACCATTGAGGATTGCATTGGTCAGCACAGCTGACTCTAAATTGCTGGATGTGAGGTCGGCCTCAATGAACTTGGCACGGTTGAGGTCTGCTCCCGAAAGCTTGGCCTCGCGCAAATTCACCTGATCTAAAACAGCTTCGCTAAGATTTGCTTCACTCAGATCTGCCTTTTCTAAACTGCTGCGTGTGAGTTGTGCGCCCCGCAACCCCGCCCGAGTCAAAATCGAGAGAGCGAGGTCGGCCTCCGTTAGATCGGCTGCCATCAGGTTTGCACCATCGCAGTTCACTCCAACTAGCTTGGCTCCCCGTAGCTGAGCCTCGCGCAGGTTAGCGTAGCTCAGGTCAGTTTGTTGCAGGTTTGCACCCGAGAAATTTGCGCGCCGAAAATCTGCATCCTGGAAATTGAAATTTCCTAGGTCTGCATTCATAAGATTGATACCTCGGAAATCTCTGACTCCTGCCGCATAATCTGCGAGCAGTTTATCGATATTCATCTCGTTTTGATCTCTCTATAGCGTGAGGATATGCCGTGAAGGAGGCGATCGCCCTTACCTCTGGGGATGATGGATTCACCAATGTGATTATGGTAGCGATTGCATCAAATTGGACTCGCCGAATCACCAGATGCAATCATTCCACTCACTATATGTGTCGAGTAATTTCAACAGGTAACGGCTTCTAATGTATCTAGCGCTTAGCCTGTGAACAGCGATTTGGGCGACAAGTTTATCGGTTAGTTGTGAATTCTGGAACTTTGAACGCCGTTCATTCAGTGGATCTTATTTTGACATACCCTGATTTGACATAGCCTATCAGTCACGTATCCGTAAATCTAGTCTTTCCCAATGTGCTGAAACATTCAGTCAGCAAAATAATGGTTGTAGTTGAGCTGAGCCACATGGAGCTAACGTTTAGACAAAACATCAACCCAAGGATTGCGAGTTGCGTGGGGAGCATCCCAGTTTTGGCTATGTAGTGCGGGCATCTTCCCCTCGTTGGCAACGCCTCTCCATCATACGAAATCGACAAATGTGCGAAGGGTGGGATGCTCTCGTTGCATTAGCGCTCTGTTAAACGGCTGACGAGAGGTTAGGTTTTCCTAAGCCGAGCGTTCGATACGCAATCCTGCGGAAATGCACTCACTGGATGAAGGCGATCGCCCCATTCCTCCAAGAAATTCTAGGTTGAGGGCTTCTGAAGCTTCCCTGATATTGAGGTGTGATGCAGAGGTGTTCAACACCAGATAATCTATCTAACCCTTGCAAAACTGAGATGCACTCGAAAACCGAAACACATCTCCTAGATGCGAGATTTCACAAACTTCGCCATCCGTTCTAGTCCCGTTTCAATCCGTTCCATACTAGCTGCATAGGACAGGCGGATGTAGTCATCTGCTCCAAACGCTACACCGGGTATTGCTGCAACGTATTGTTCTTCCAGTAAGTCTTTGCAAAAATCGAGGGACTTCATCCCCGTTTTGCTGATGTCGGCAAACATGTAAAAAGCGCCGTTGGGAGCCAGACAAGAAATTCCTGGAATCGCGTTGAGGCCGTCCAAGATCACTTTGCGTCGCTGTGTAAAAGCATCTAGCATTTCTTGCACACAGTCTTGAGACTCTTCAAGAGCGGCGATCGCCCCATACTGAGCAAAGGTACAAACGTTGGAGGTGCTGTGTCCCTGAATGGAGGTTGCGGCTTTGATGATGGCTGGTGGAGCTGCCAAATAGCCGACCCGCCATCCAGTCATAGCGTAGGCTTTAGCGAATCCGTTGCTGGTAATCGTGCGCTCCAACAATTCAGGACTGACCGCGCCAATGCTGAGGTGTTCTGCGCCATCGTAGAGAATTTTCTCATAAATTTCGTCGGAGACGACCCAGATATCTGACTCCACAATGACCTGTGCCAGCGCTCGAATTTCATCGGGTGGATAGACCATCCCCGTGGGATTTGAGGGTGAGTTGAGGACAAACAGCTTTGTTTTAGGAGTGATGGCGGCTCGAAGCTGGTCAGGCGTGATGCGGAAACCCGTGGATGCATCGGTGTGAATGATGACAGGAGTGCCCTCAGCCAGCTTTACCATTTCGGGGTAGCTCACCCAGTAGGGAGATGGAATGATGACTTCATCCCCTGGCTGAATCATCGCCATGATCAAGTTGAACAAGGACTGTTTGCCGCCGTTAGTGACCGCAACGTTGTCTGAGGTGTAAGACAACCCGTTGTCACGCTGGAGCTTATTGGCGATCGCCTCCCTCAGCTTAGGTTCCCCTGCTGCGGGGCCGTAGCGAGTTTTGCCTGCATCGAGAGCGGCCTTGGCAGCTTCACGGATATGGAAAGGGGTTTCAAAGTCAGGCTCACCCGCGCTGAAACTGCATACATCTTTGCCCGCTGCCTTCATGGCGTTTGCCTTTGCGGTAATCTCGAGGGTCAAAGAAGGCTGAACTTGTTCAATGCGTGATGCCAGTTCCATATGCGTGCTCTGTGTGCTGTGGGTGTGAAATACGGCGAGACGAACCGCCTCACCGTATCTGCAATTCAAGTGTTGACTAGAGTACTCCAGTCAATTCTGCCCTACAAGCAAATGTCAGGCGATCGTTACATCTGAACAGAGATAAACATCTTGAATCGCGTGGAACAATTCCACCCCTTCGTCAAACGGGCGCTGGAACGTTTTGCGGCCTGAAATCAAGCCACAGCCCCCCGCACGCTTGTTGATCACAGCCGTACGCACGGCGTTGGCAAAGTCATTGTCGCCTGAGGAACCCCCTGAGTTAATCAGGCCAGCGCGTCCGGCATAGCAATTGAGCACTTGGTAGCGGGTCAAATCGATGGGGTGATCGGTCGTCAGTTCGGAGTAAACGCGGTCGTGCGTTTTGCCAAAACTTTCCCCGATCGCCTTGGAGACGGCTTGATAGCCTTTGTTCGTTTCGGGCAGCTTTTGCTTAATGATGTCGGCTTCGATAGTGACGCCTAGGTGGTTGGCCTGTCCGGTCAGGTCGGCAGATAGATGATAGTCCTCGTCTTGCTTAAAGACGCTATTGCGGAGGTAGCACCAAAGAATCGTTGCCATCCCTAGCTCGTGGGCACGGGCGAAGGCTTGGGAGACTTCCTGAATTTGGCGGTTTGATTCGGGTGACCCGAAGTAGATGGTTGCTCCCACGGCAACAGCTCCTAATTCCCACGCTTGCTCGACTGTGCTGAACATGATCTGGTCGTAGCAACTGGGATAGGTCAGGCTCTGGTTGTGGTTGAGCTTGGCGATGAAGGGGATCTTGTGGGCGTATTTGCGAGAGACGCTGCCCAGCACTCCCAAGGTAGTTGCGACGCCGTTACAGCCTCCGGCGATCGCCAGCTTGATAATGTTCTCGCTATCGAAATACATCGGGTTAGGGGCAAAGGATGCACCGCCTGAGTGCTCGATTCCCTGATCGACAGGCAAAATTGACAAATATCCAGTGTTGGCAAGGCGTCCCGCTCCATAGAGTTGTTGGAGATTGCGCAATACCCGTGGGTTGCGATCGCTTTGAAGAAAGATGCGATCGACCCAGTCTCCGCTGGGCAAATTCAACATTTCTTTGGAAACCTTGGCCTGATAGGACAACAGGCTTTCAGCGCCTTTTCCTAAATAGGACTTAATGGATTGAAGACTCTCAGAAGGTCTTACAGAAGTAACCATAAGTGATTCCTCACAGTGCAGCAAAGCGTAATAGATTTGATAGGGTATTAATCCGTGCGTTCTATACTTAGTGTTCTAATTCGTCGTGTTTTTAACTTCGAATCACTCTTTTAGGACTCGATCTTAGGGGCAGATCAAGGATTTCGAATGGTTCGATTGGATGATATTGGGCAGTTTCGTATGGTGTTATGACGCGATGATAGCGTCTAGACATGGCAGTGGAGTAATTGGTAATACCCTATGGCGACCTCATCCTTAATGATGCGTGAAGCGTTTGTCGCTCTTGCTGCCTGCTCGTTTGAATCAGTTGTGAGCTTTTACGAAAGGCTTCTGGGGCGATCGCCTCAGCCCTATGTCCCTCAGGTTTATGCTGAATTCCTTTTGCCAGGGGTAAAGCTAGGCATCTTTCGACCGAGTGCCGATCATATCGAAGAGTTTGACCAATCGAAGCGGGCAGGCTTGAGCCTTTGTTTGGAGGTCGAAGACTTGGATGAGGCGATCGCTCATTTGACGCATATCGGCTACCCTCCTGAGGGACAGCCCAAAACAGCCTCTCATGGACGAGAAACCTACGCATACGATCCCGAAGGCAATCGTCTGATTCTGCACCAGTCGAAGAGTTATATCCGAGAGTCTTAGTTTGGGATTACCAATGCCCCGTGCCTAAATCACCCCCGAAAACACCTACAGTTGTGGGTCGATTGTCGCTGGGGTCTCTCCTCATTCTAGGAAACACAGAGCCCCAAACCCCCAAAGCTCCTTGGGGGCTCAGGAGCTTTTCTTCTGTCTAGAGGTTGGGATGAGTCACGAGAAATGCGGTATCCGAATCGGCCCCCATTCACATCATCGATCTCGCAGCAGAAGTGAAGCTTCACGATACAGTGAGTGAAGTCTATTTCTAGACTCTCCGCTGTTCCGTCGTTCACCCGTTCGCCAATTCGCGTGTCAGACTCCCCAAAACCGTCTCGTTCTCTCGCTAATATCGCTGGGATTGTGGCGATCGCCACCCTCATCAGCAAGGTCTTTGGTCTGGTGCGACAACAGGCTGTGGCAGCGGCGTTTGGGATCAGCGCACCCGTTGATGCGTTTAGCTATGCCTACGTGATCCCCGGCTTTCTTCTGATTTTGCTGGGGGGCATCAATGGCCCATTTCACAGCGCGATGGTGAGCGCCCTTGCCAAACGCGACCGAGACGAAGCTGCTCCCCTGGTTGAAACGATCACCACCTTAGTGGGAGGGGGACTGCTGATCCTCACGGTGGGTTTAGTTGTATTCGCACCGTCGCTGGTTGATCTGGTCGCTCCGGGCTTGGGGCAAACGCCGGAAGGATTAGACATTCGGGCGATCGCCATCCAACAACTTCGCATCATGGCTCCGATGGCGACCCTTGCCGGACTGATCGGGGTGGGCTTTGGGGCGCTCAATGCAGCGGATCAATATTGGCTTCCCTCCATCAGCCCGTTGTTCTCAAGCACGGCAGTACTGGTGGGGCTGGGCATTTTAGTTCTATTTTTGGGCGAAGACATCACTGATCCTAGCTATGCCATGTTGGGCGGCATTGTTTTGGCGGGTGGAACTCTCGCGGGCGCTGTTTTGCAATGGCTGGTTCAGCTTCCCGCTCAGTGGCGAGCGGGGTTGGGGCGACCTCGTCTCCGATTTGCGATTCATGACCCTGGGGTGCGCGATGTTCTCAAGGTGATGGGGCCAGCCACCTTCTCATCGGGCATGATGCAAATTAATGTCTATACTGACTTGTTTTTTGCTTCTTATATTCCCCGCGCTGCGGCGGCGCTCAACTATTCCAATCTGTTGGTGCAGACTCCGCTGGGCATTATTTCCAGCGTGATTCTGGTGCCTCTCTTGCCAGTATTTTCTCGCCTTGCTGATCCTCAAGACTGGCCTGAGCTAAAGCAGCGGATTCGCCAAGGTCTGTTTCTAACAGCGCTGACTATGTTGCCGTTAGGCGCACTGATGGTGGCGTTGGCATTTCCGATTGTGCGGGTGGTATACGAACGATTTGCGTTTGATCAAGAGGCTTCGGCTTTTGTGGCTCCGGTTCTCATGGCCTATGGGATTGGCATGTTTGTCTACCTGGGACGCGACGTGCTGGTGCGAGTCTTTTATGGTCTTGGGGATGCCGACATTCCCTTCCGGATCAGTGTCGTCAATATTTTTCTCAATGCCCTGCTGGACTACTTGTTCATCGATCGCTTCGGTGTGCCGGGGTTGGTGATGGCTACGGTCGGCGTCAATCTAATTTCGATGATTGCTCTGATGTGGATGCTAGATAAGAAATTGCGAGGATTGCCTTGGCGAGAATGGCTAATGCCGCTGGTTGCGCTGATTCTAGCTGGTGTGCTCACCGGATTGGCCGCGTGGGGCACTCGGCTGGGGCTCGAGTCGCTGTTAGGTGCAGACGGATTGTGGAATCAGTTGCTCCATATTGCAGTTGCGGGTGGGGTTGGCCTTGCCGTTTTCGGGGCGATCGCCACTCAGCTTCGACTGCCGGAAGTGAACATGCTGGTAGAGCGTATCCGGCAGCGGATTCGCCGCTAGCAAGCTTTTTTTGAAACGAGGTCGCGCTACAGCGCACGTAAAAAACTATGAATGCGCTCTCTGAATCTCTATCGGTAGCGTAGAATCTAAAAGACACGCTTTTATAAGCGCTATTTACGCTTTCATAAGCGCTACTAACAAATAGCTCAGATTGCATTCAAGAGGACATCGCCGTGGCATCAATTCGAGGGACAAACGGCAGCGACACCCTAGAGGGAACTCCCCGTTCCGATACAATCTCTGGGCTAGGAGGCAACGACTTCTTATTTGGCCTTAACGGTGATGATGCCCTGATTGGTGAAAATGGGCGCGATCGCCTAGACGGAAATAACGGCAACGACATTTTGGTTGGCGACACGGGCGATGACACCCTGATTGGGGGCAATGGAGACGATCGCCTCAGCGCTGGTGATGATGATGACTCCCTCAGAGGTGAGGGCGGGCGCGACAGTCTATTTGGGGATGACGGTAAAGATTCCCTCGACGGGGGAGATGGCGACGACGACCTAGACGGCGGCAACGGCAATGATGTACTCAAAGGCGGTAATGGTCGCGACTTTCTCGATGGGGGAGACGGCAACGATCGCCTCGAAGGCGGCAATGGCAGCGATCGCCTCAGAGGCCGAGATGGCAACGATATTCTGCTAGGAGACGATGGCGCAGATGTGCTCAGAGGAGAAGACGGCAGAGATGAGCTAAACGGTGGTCGAGGTGCTGATACGCTGCGGGGCGACAATGACAACGACACTCTAAACGGCGGACAGGGAAAAGATTTGCTGCGGGGCGGTCGAGGGCGCGATCGCCTCGAAGGCGGCAGCGACAATGACACACTGATCGGTGGTCGCGACGATGACACGCTAATCGGGCAAGTCGGGAACGATACGCTTCAGGGTGATGCTGGAGACGATTCCCTCGTTGGCAACAACGGCAACGATTTCTTGTTTGGAGGCCGCAATGAAGATCGCTTAGAGGGCGGTGGCGGCAACGACGTTCTTGATGGCGAAGGACAAGATGATCGCCTCTTGGGCAACAATGGCGACGATCGCCTCTTGGGCAATAACGGCGAAGACACTCTGGATGGCGGCGGCGGCAACGACCAGCTCGATGGCGGCGCTCAAAATGACGTACTGCGGGGCGGCGGTGGCAGCGACTTGTTGAATGGCAACAACGGCAACGATCGCCTCTTTGGAGATAACGGCAGAGATCTGCTCGAAGGAGCCGGAGGCAATGATGTGCTGCTAGGGGGAGGAAACGGGGACACCCTCGATGGCGGACGAGGGCGCGATCGCCTCGAAGGGGGCAGCGGCAACGACTTTTATATCATCAACAGTCGCCGAGATAAGTTGGTCGAGAGACGCCGTGGCGGCAGAGACACCGTGCAAGCGACTTTCAACTACAGGCTGGACAACAACGTTGAAGATCTGTTTTTGGAAGGCTCGACCGCCCGCAGAGGGATTGGCAATGCCCTCAACAATGTCATCATCGGCACGTCTCGCCGCAATATTCTTCAGGGAAAAGGGGGGCGAGATGAGCTAACGGGCTTGAGTGGCAACGATCGCCTCTCGGGCGGCAACGGTAACGACTTGCTAAATGGCAGCGATGGTAACGATCGCCTCCAGGGCGGCGGCGGCAACGACGTTCTTTTGGGTGGAGCCGGAAACGATCGTTTCCTCTTTAGCCAGCCTCAAGATGGCGTTGACGCTGTTCGAGATTTTGCCATCGGAACCGATTTGATTGTGATTTCTCGCCGTGGTTTTGGCGGCAATAACCTACGAAATGGCACATTAAGACGCCGACAGTTCACCCTCGGCTCATCGGCACAAGATCGGAACGATCGGTTTATCTATAATCAAAGTCGAGGTATTCTGTTCTTCGATGAAGATGGCATCGGTCGAGCCAACAAGACGAGAGTTGCGAACTTGGAGAATGGACTTGCACTGTCTCATCTCGATATCAGCATCGTCAATTAGAAAGATTGATAGGGCGAATGAACATTCGCCCTTGCTGAAAAGGTTTCGACAGACCTCTTTATAGATTGCGCTGAAATTTATAAATTGCGCTGAAATTCTTCTAGCACATCGACCAAATCGGCAACGCCCGATGCGGGAATTAAGTCGGTGAGCGCGAGTTCTCGCTTGCCGCCACCAATTTTGACCTGAACATCTTTCAAGACCTTGTGCACCGACGCATCGCTGATCTCGTTGTCGCTTACGAGATGCATCATTCGCTCGGCCAAAGTGGTGTGAAGATGAGCTTCACGCAGGTACAGATGCCAATTGGCAATGTCAATATAGATTTTGTCGCCAATTTCGCTAGCAAGAGCTTCTATTGTTTCTCCAGTGGCTGAATAGGCCATGGCTGAGTCCTCTTATTCGCTTCATCATCGATCTTGGAGGATTGCCTTAGTTTTTGGCAAACCCCTTAGGCTTAGATTGTGTCGGCGTCGGGTCTGAATAATCGGCGATCGCAAAAATATAAACGCAGTGAAGCAGCAGGACAGTTGCCCATCCCCCCGTTACCCATACCGTCCAAGGCCAAGGCTGAGCCTGCAAAATTTTGAAAAACCATAAACCAGAATTGATTGCAGCAAAAATCGCAACATGGGTCGCAAACGTCATGCGATCGTCGAGACGGCGAAATGCGGGGTCGTTGCGATCGGGTTGTCGGGGCCAGCGAGGAGGCATAAACGAAGTACCAAACTAAACACTCTTCTATTGTAGAAGTCAGTCTGAATCTTCATAGGTGCTTTTCAAAAACTCAGCAGTCCAAAACGGGACTTCTGCAAAATTTAGTCTCCATCTTCAGGACTGTTCCTTTTGTCTCTCGACCCTGGTGACTCTAGAATGACTAGAGAACGAGGATTGCAGGCCGATCGCGAGGTCTCATCATCGTTTCGAGAAATCTTTTGAACGCAACCCCCATGAAGCTTATTTTGGTCAGTGACACTCTCTTCAAACAGCGCACCAAGCCCTGTCGAACACTCGACAATGATGAAAAGTGTTTGATGCAGAAGGAAAGTCAGTTTGATTGCAAGATAACCGAGCCTGCCGCATTTGGACATGTCCGCATTCACTTTGACAAGCCTGTGGGCAATCCAAAGCATTCAGTCTGGTATGTTGATGCTCACCATGTTGAGGTTCAGGGCAACTTGCCCAACAATCATCCCCACGACGAGGTCGAGCCAGAGGGCGTTGGCTTGCCTGAGCGTAGCTCGTATCGCCCCAAAACCTTGAAGCTACCTGGGTATCGCCACACCTTTTACTTGAGTGATCCGGTACTGCCAAATGGTGCGTTTACCTGGAATGAAGTCACTCGGAGTGGAACGCGCATTCCTATCACTCGCAATAGTGTGATCAATGTGCTAAGCATTGCCGAAACCTTGCAGGAGATTCAGGAGCTGTTTGGCGATCGCCCTATTTTCATTACCTCCTGGTATCGCACACCCAAAGTCAATGCCGAAATTGGTGGGGCCAGTCAAAGCCTTCACCTGACGGGAGGAGCGGTTGACTTCACAATTTCAGGTGTCACGACCGCCGAGGCTTACCGTCGTCTCGATCCGTGGTGGGGCGATCGCGGAGGTTTGGCCTATGCTCGTACGTTTGTCCATATTGACAATCGTGGTTACAAAGCTCGCTGGACGTATGATGCCTAAGCCCTTGGGGTCTAAACCTGATGGTCTGGCTCAAGGGCACAAACCTGCTCAGAATCATCGAGTTCGATTTGCAAAGTTGAATGACCAATCTTAAAGCGATCGCGCATCTGACCAAAAACATCGGCCAAAAACGCATCCCCTGGATGTCCGTCAGGCATGACGAGGTGAGCTGTGAGCGCTGTTTCAGTAGTGCTCATGGCCCAGATGTGGAGATCGTGGACTTGGCTGACGCCAGGAAGTTCTGCTAAAAACAGCCGTACTGTGTCTGGTTCAATATGATTGGGAACCGCGTCAAGGGCGAGATTGAGGGCATCTCGCAGCAAGCTCCACGTCCCAACCACCACCACCACGACAATAATCAAGCTAATTACCGGGTCGAACCACTGCATTCCTGTCAGCAGAATGGCGACTCCTGCCAGCACGACTCCAAGGGAAACCAGTGCATCCGCAGCCATATGCCAAAATGCGCCGCGAATGTTGAGGTCGTCTTTGCGGCCTGCCATAAACATCCAGGCCGTCAGGGCATTAATCAAAACTCCGACCAGAGCTACGGTAATGATAATTCCACCGGGCACGGTGGCGGTGTCTTGAAATCTCTGAATGGCTTCCCAGGCAATGCCCCCCATGACCAAGAGCAGCACTGTTGAATTGATTAAGGCTCCCAAAATCGACGATCGCCGCAGACCGTAGGTGTAGCGCTGGGTCGGAGGGCGCTGGGTCAGCACGCTAGCACCCCAAGCCAAAACCAGTCCTAGTACGTCACTGAGGTTGTGGCCTGCGTCAGCGAGTAAAGCGAGGGAATCTGCGAAAATTCCGAAGCCAGCTTCTATCACCACAAACACAACATTCAGCGACACGCCAATCAAAAAGGCTTGATTGTG
>JGI12048J13642_10648337_pt1 | contig 11173 bp, 4 predicted proteins | sample ElkSlonscriptome_16_FD_13642 | JGI IMG/M metagenome (IMG submission 13642) | reverse complement strand
TTCATGTTCATTTTTTATTTTAATTTAGGTATATGGAATACAAATCATTGCTCAGAGGCAGTCTTATCAGGAGGTACAAAAGGTTTCTCGCCGATATCAGAATGGATGACGGGACCGGGGTGGTGGCCCACTGTCCCAATTCAGGATCCATGAAAAGTTGCCTGGAAACCGGTGCGGAGGTGTACTGCAGTCCGGTGAATGATCCGAAGCGTAAAACCCGTTTCACCTGGGAGATGATCAGGATCGGCGACGGATGGGTGGGTATCAATACAGGCATTCCCAACCAGGTGGTGTTTGACTGGATCAGGAAGGGGATTGTCCCGGGATTCACGCAATATTCAGCATACAAGCGCGAGGTGAAATGGGAGGACAGCAGGTTTGATATCTATATGAGCAACGATAATGAGGAGTGCTTCATGGAGGTGAAGAATGTAACACTTAAAGCAGGAAGTCAGGCTCAATTCCCTGATTCGGTGACGATCCGGGGCAAGAAACACCTGGAGGCACTGACCAGGCTCCGGAAACGGGGGGTAAGGGCGGTGATGCTCTACTTTGTACAGCGAATGGATGTGGACTCTTTTGCACCGGCCAGGGATATTGATCCGGCATATGCGGAAGCACTTGACAGGGCGAAGGAGGCTGGGGTTGAGGTACATATAGTCCAGGCAAAAGTAACACCGGAAGGCATCTCCTTTGTGAAGATGCTTCCGGCGATATAATTGCTTGTCTGGATGCAAGGCAGTTCCTAATCCGCAACCATTTTCGCGGCAGGCTTTTCTTTAACAAGACAATTGTTGAACTGGGTCAGGTTATTCTGATCCCTGTACTGGTAGGCCTGGTGCATGAAGGCCTGGAGGCGGAGTTCGATGGATGCATCCTCCTGTCCGTCATAGGCGATGCCTACCATGGGGATGTTGTTGTGGTCTCCCCTGAAGCTGTCTGACAATGAGGTGACCAGTGTTCCCGGCATACAGGTGAAGGGTTCGATGTTGGCGATCCCCGAGACGCCGCGGTTTGCAAGCACGACCGAGGTGCCCAGGTTTGGGGCCGGATCTCCGTCGTAATGGCGGTGTACATACGGACCGCAGGCATCAAGCATATCCTTCACAGATACCTCCAGGTGGTGGTCGAACATATCCTTCACAGGGGAGATAATTTTTTTGGCCGACATGTCCTGGGAGAACTCCTGGATCTTCGATTTGAGAATTCCGCCATAGTCGCCCTTCCATTTGCTGTCGCGGGTGTACCGGATCGTTGAGTAAACGAGCCATTCCGACAGTCCGGCGATCCATGTCTCCGCGCCGAATTTTTCCAGCCGGTCAATCAGGTTGGCACTGCAGAAGGCATTGTCGCGCATGAAGATCTCACCGAGGACAGCGATCACCGGTTTGCGTTTCCCGTTTGAGACGGGGATCTCCATGAAGGAGCGACCGATCTGTTCCAGGGTTTCGGGAATGTTCTTTGCCCCGTTTTCGGCACATTTTGCAAGTTCGTTGAGTCCGTGCCTGTAAACCTTTTCCGTGTTCCCCGGGATCAGCTCATAGGGCTTGTGTTCCTGCTTGAACTTGCGGAGGACGTCAAAGGCCACGAAGCTTTTCCAGATGTTGATGCGCAGCTTGGTGCCGTGACCTCCCGACATATCTTCGTAGCTGTTGTCGTTACTGGGGGAGATGATCTCGGCCTTGTCATATCCCAGCCGGTTGAAGAGGATCCGCTGGAATTTGTTGTACTGACCGAAGCGGCAGGGGCCATTGTGGTCGGGCATGAAGAAGCTTACTTTGGATGGATCTATATCGGGCTCCATCAGTTTCTTCAAAAAGCTTCCCGTGGTACAGATCATGGGGAAGCACTCCCTCCCGGAGGTGTGTTTCCGTGCAATCTCCAGGTCTTCCTGCGATTGCATTGGTAGTGATTCGGAGTGGATCCCGAAACCACGGCATGCTGCGGCAACCAGGTAGGAGGCATCACTCATGTAGGGGAAATAGAGGGTGCGTCCATCCATGGGGGAGTTGGGGGATTCGCCCGGACGGTTGATCACTTTCGGACCGGTGTCCTTTGCCTCGCCTTTCAGGCTGTCGAGAAAGGCTTCGTACCGCGTGATCATGCCTGCATCGGCGCTGTGTTCGTCAATCTCGATCTCCATGTAGGGTTTTCCCGCCATCTCCTCGTGGAAGAAATGGGAGAGGAAGGAGTCGGGCCCGCACCGGAAATTCCCCATGTACACGGCATGGAGCTTTGGGTGCTCGGAGATGATCCGCGCTGCGGCGAGGATGCGCTGACCGTTGGGCCAGTACATTTTGCCGTACTGATCGGTGATCTTCTGCTCATGTAGCGGGAGATAGTCCATGGGGATGGGAACCACATCGAGGTTGATCAGTTTCTCCACCATGCTGAGGTTCAGGGAAGGATCACCGGTGTTGTAAGGCCGGCCAACAATGGCAAGGCACTCTTTGTCATCGGGAATTGAGGCCATGACCTCTTTTCCGCGTTCTTCGACACGTTGTTCAAAAGCCGCCTGCCGCTGGTCGGCATGATGCATTGCCTGTGTGATCTTTTTCTTCGAAATGCCGAATTTCTTACCAAATGCATCATACAGTTCCTTCGCCGTCACTTTTCCAAAATAGCGGAAGTTCAGAGCGGGAATCAGCATTTTACTGCGCAGTTCCTTTTTGACCGAAGCCTTGACCATGAAGGGGAAGGTCTGCACCCACGGACAGTTGCAATTGGAGGTTGGGTTGTCCTTTTCGGCTTTTGCATTGATGATGAAAGGGGTGAATACATAGTCCACCTCCTCATTTTCCAGTAATTCGTAAATGTGACCATGCATGACCTCCACCGGGAAGCATGTCTCGGCAACGATAAGCCCCAGGGCTTTTTTGACCGTTTGGTTACTGGTCTCATCCGAAACCACCACCCTGAATCCGAGGTCCCCGAAGAAGGTTCTCCAAAACGGGAATTGCTGGTAGTAGATCATCAATCCCCTGGGGATGCCGATGGTGATGTCATCTTTTTCAGGGGGTCGTTCCTTGAAACCGTCGTTGAGCATCTCCAGTCTTTCCTCAAAGTAGTTGGGGATCCCTTTTCCTTTCCCTTTTCGCTCGTCAAGTTCATATTTCTCGCATCGTCCGCCGTAGAACAGCGGTTTCTTTTCGCCCTGGATGCGGATCCTGCGGATCTCACACTGGTTGGAACATGCCTTGCAGGTGAATTTGTCGACGGTGTAGGGGATCTTGCTGATATCAAACCCCTTGAATCTTGTCTCAAGTTTGTTCTGAATGACATGGTCACGTGCCAGCATGGCTGCACCGATGGCGCCCGTGACATCAAAATGTGGCGGGATGTGGATCTTTTTGCCGGTGACCTGTTCAAAAGCGGCCACCACTGCGCGGTTGTTGGTCACGCCTCCCTGGAAGAGGATGTGGTCTCCGACCCGTTTTTTCCTGACCACCTTCTGGATGTAATTGTGGACGATGGAGTATGCGAGTCCGCCCACCAGGTTCTCCGTTTCCACGCCGCGCTGTTGGAATGAGTTGAGGTCTGACTCCATGAATACAGTGCAGCGGTCGCCGAGGCCTGCAGGCTGCTGTGCACCAAGGGCCAGGTTTCCGAACTCCTCGATGATGCTAATGTCGAGCTTCTCGGCCTGCTCCTCCAGGAAGGATCCTGTTCCGGCAGCACATACCTTATTCATCTCAAAATCAATCACTACGCCGTTGTCGATGCTGATGTATTTTGAATCCTGTCCGCCGATCTCAAAGATGGTATCCACCTTCGGATCAAATGCAATGGCGGCAGTGGCTTGTGCGGTAATCTCGTTTCTGATCAGGTCGGCACCGATGAAGTCGCCTGTGAGGTACCTTCCAGAACCGGTTGTTCCGGCGGCCTTCACAACAACGCGGTCACCCACCTCTTCGAAGATCTCGGTCATTCCCCGCCTGATGGCATCCAGCGGTTTGCTGGCCGTAGGCAGGTAGCGGCGGGCAACGACCCTGTTTTTGTCATCGATCAGGACCACGTTGGTGCTGAGGGATCCGATGTCCAGGCCCAGGTAGACCTCGTAATCGTTTACACCTTCAGGTATTTTGTAAAGCTCCTTGTTGTAGGTCGACTCCGGCCTGTGGAGCGGCTGGAATGTTTTGCCCCGGGATTTCTCCCCTTCGATATAATCATTCAGTTTAACCAGCCCCGGAAATGTTGAGGGTTCATGTTTTTGCTGGTCCAGCTGGTAATAGACTGCACCGATTGCGCCCATGGAGGCATGGTATTCGGGGATGACCAGCTCCTCTTCGCTTACATTCAGTAACTCCCTGAAGGCACGCACCATTCCCTTGTTGGCGGCAACTCCGCCCTGGAAGACTGCGGGGTACTCGATGGTCTTCCCACGGCCCAGGGAACTGATGAAGTTGCGGGCCACGGCAAAACAGAGTCCGGCCACGATGTCATGCACCGGTGTGGCAATCTGCTGCAGGTGGATCATGTCGCTTTTGGCGAAGACCGAACACCGACCGGCAATGCGTGGCGGGTTTTCAGATTTCAGGGAGAGCTCACCGAATTCATTCTCGATGGATACGCCGATGCGTTTGGCCTGTTGATCGAGGAAAGAGCCTGTTCCGGCTGCGCATAATGTGTTCAATGAGAAATCTGAAAGACGCGAGGACTTTTGTTCCACCTCTTCCATGAAGATCAGCTTGGAATCTTCTCCGCCCATTTCGATGATGGTACGCACTTCGGGAAACATACTTGCAACCGATGTGGATTGTGCAATGATCTCATTGATGTATTTTCCACCCACCAGTTCGGCGGCAAGCTTCCCCCCGGTACCTGTAAAGGCGATGGTACCGAAATTATTGGTGGCGTATTCCGACTCCAGCTCTTTGAGCAATTTTCTCAGGAGAACAAATGGTTTGCCCTGGCAGTGGTCGTATCGGTTTTCAATGATGTTCCTGTCGTCGTCCATGACAATCGTGTTGATCGAGATGGAGCCTATGTCGAATCCCAGGTGGATGATCTTCTTCGCGTCGGTCATATTCATTCAGTTTACTCGGGATGCCTGAACTTATCTTTTCACAGGCCACCATCCGGGCATGGCGGAACAAAAAGAGGAAACGCGAGAGGCACTGCAATGTGCGATCTGCCCGGAGAGACAAGTTATGAAAAAAATAGTTGAATGTTCCCTCCTTTGCCGTACACAATCTGACAGTTCTTATTCAGACTAATGAAAAATAATTAATTAGTCATTGAACAGGTCTGCCGGCAGGAAATTTCCACGGGGCCGACCAAAATCTATGGAGAGCATGATCCTGTATGTGTTTTCAAGCGGACTGTCATCCATTACAGGAAAAAGGTATGAAAAATCGATGGCGAAAATGTCGATGTGCAATCCCGCACCACAGGAAAAATACTTCCGGTTTCCCTTTGTTGCGTGCTCATGAAAATACCCTGCTCTCACTTTAAACAGATCGTAAAAACCATATTCGATCCCTGCCCCGATCATCACCTCATGTAGCTCTTCGAGCAGCACACTCCTGGAGCCGTCCTCCAGAAGATATCCCGGTGCATCATAAAATGAGGAATAGATACCCTCGAAGATCGAAGAGGGTTCTCCTCTTCCATACAGGAGGATCTGGTTCCCGGTAATGGAATCTGTGGTGTATAGACCTGGTGTAGGTACCATCAATTTGTTGAGATCAGCATTCAGGGAGATGGAATGTGCATGATCGAAAAAATATTCTATGCTTCCACCCAGACGAAGGTTTGAAGGAATTGGATTTTTTCTCTGGTCATCGTGATATGATAAGGGAGTCCCCATATTGGAGATATTGAGTCCGGCTGCATACCTGACTTTGTGATCTTCCAGGAAGAAAAGATCCTGGTAGTAGACGCCGAAATCAGCTGCAATGGATGTTCCGGGATAGGTGTCGTCTGGTGCATAGGGACTTGACTTTGTTAAGTTTGAAAAGATATACCTGGCCAGGATACCTGCAGACAGGTGTTTTGTTAATTTTCTCGAATAGCCAGCATCCAGGGTGAATTCGAATGGCTTCACCCTGTCAAGGATCACCCCGTTATTCGATGTAAAGACATATTCACCCAGTGAGAAATAGCGGAATGAACTGCTGATGGCACTCACTGAATCCGGTTTGAAATATCCCACCAGGTAGGAGAGGTTGATATTGTCAATTCCAAGATTCTTGAGCCATGTGGCATAGTTGAAGGCAATCCCACCCTTTGGTTCGGCAAACGGATATTTGGCCGGGTTCCAGTGCTGGGAATTCACGTCAGGCGAGGTCGCCACCCCCACGTCACCCATGCCGGAAGACCTTCCATCCGGGGCAATCGTAACAAAAGGAACAGCAGTTGATATTGCGTTCATTGAGCTGCCATTAATTCTGTCCATGTTGACCTGGGCCTGGATGTTGGTCGCAACGATGATCAGCATCCATACCATGAGAAATATTCGGGCCTGGTTGCTGCTGAATAGGTGGAACTGCCTGTTTTTTTGACGGGTTTTCATGCAGAAACGGTTGAGGGTTTAAAAGTATAACGCATTGAATCAGTGCTTTCGTATTTCTTCTTCCCCGGAGCGATAATTCTTATCCTCGTCACATTAACAACTGAATATTCACCTAAAAATATGTGATGATGAAAAAATTTACAATGACCTGGATAACCGTGCTGCTGGCGGGTTATCTGAATGCAAACGCACAGGACGGCCTGTTCATTTCCGAGGTGGCAGATCCCTCGGATGAATATACGGGTCGGTTTATCGAACTCTTCAATGCCGGGAGCGAGACCGTCGATTTCGGTATTACGGAGATGTACCTCACACGGCAGAGCAATGGCGGGACCTCCTGGGGTACCGTTCAGCTTACAGGGACAGTGGCCCCGGGACGAACCTACGTGATCGGTGGCAGTGCCTTCGAATCTTTCTACGGATTTGCCCCTGACCTGGAGACCGGGATACTCACCGGGAACGGCGATGATCCCTATTCTCTTTACATCGGCGGGGACCATGAGACCGGCACCCTCCATGATATCTACGGGGAGACCAATACAGACGGGACCGGGGAGGCGTGGGAATACACCGACTCCCGCGCCGTGCGGGATGAATTTGTCGACAGTCCGGGCACCCTCTGGTTCTCTTCAGAATGGACCATCGAACCTGCAGGCATCGCCGACTGTGATCCGGGAACGCACAACGGTTCTCCCGGTGGCGGCACGATCACACCGGTAGGCGATTTTGCACTTTTTGTCGCTTCCGATACGGTGGAAAACGGGGAGCCTTTTGACCTGGGCATCCTGGTGAGTGAGCTGGTGCAGTCCGACGACATCATCTCTTACCAGTTTGACATCAGCTATGATCCATTGCTACTCGAATATGCCTATGCCTCTGTGAACGGGACCATGGCTGCCGGCGGAACGCTGGCGGAAAATGTCCACCAGGACGGATCGGTTTCGATCAGTTACATGAGTGCCGATCCGCTGATCGGAACAGGGGAGATCCTGTGGCTGACTTTCAATACACTTGAAATGGGAAGTTCAGTGATCAGTCTGTCCGACGCATTTCTGAACAACCTCTCCATCACGGAGCTGTACAATGGGGAGGTGCTGGTATCGGAATCCACGCCGCCTTCAGCAGTGATCATTTACAGTGATACGGTCAACCGGCTTTCAGATATGCTGCAGATCACCGCCACATTCAGCGAAGAGATGGATCCGGCTGTACCAGTATCCATGGACATGAGTGGAGCTGTTACGGAAGCTGGACTGGAGATGGTACGGCTGAGCCCCACGGAATACAGCTTTCTCTATTTCATTCCCAGGGCAGGCGGGGTTGTGGATGTGAGCTTTTCCAGCGGAACAGACATGAATGGCAATCCGGTTGTAGCTGCTCCCGCTGATGGTGCCACATTCAACATTATCCCGATTCGTCCGGGTGATGTAAACGATGATGGAGAGGTGCAGGCCTATGATGCCGCCCTGGCGCTTCAGCACTCTGTGGGGCTGGATCCGCTGCCTGGGCTGGACCCGCTGCCGTGGGAGGCGTGGCGTGACAGTACCGCGAATGTAGACGGCAACGGATCGATCACTGCTTATGATGCCGGGTTGATCCTGCAATACTCGGTAGGTATAACGGGCATCCCGGGGATGAATAAAAAATCTGCCCTTGAGGGGGAGGTAACCTTGAAAATGGAAGATGGATATATTGCAGTTTATGCCGGGAAGGGACTCCTCGGATTGAATGTCAGCGCCGATGCAGAAGCAGCGAAACTGGGTGTACCCGAATTTCCGGCTGGACAATTCTTATCGGCCTACCAGGTTACGGACACCACTTATCGTGCGGGAATTTGCACACACAAACCACCCCAGGAGGGGGTGGTGGTATTGTTGCTTCCCTACAGCGGGGATGAAGCGGTGGACCTTGACCTTACTGTGAATGCAAATTCTTTCCATGCAACTGTTGACGGTCAGACCGGCACCAATGAGTTGTCGAATGACGGATTGAGGATTTTCCCTAACCCGGTGGATCAGCTGCTCAGGATATCAGGGGCAGAAGGGCTGGTTTGTTTACAGGTTTGCGACCTATGGGGCAGGGTAGTGCTTGAGCGGAATGAATGGCATCCCTCCGAACCGCTGGATGTCAGTTCCCTGTTACCTGCGGTATACCTGTTGCGGATCACGGACCAGGCGGGTAGCCGGACCGGCAGGTTTGTGAAATTGTGAATTGACGGTCTGCAGCTGGAAATATGAACATTGACAATTGCGTTGAGGTACATGCTGAATGCAGCAGGCAATAATAAAGTTTTTGAGAAGGGCTGTCTTCCTGTTGCGGTAGGAGCAGCTCTTCTCTGCTTTGGAAAATGTATGCAGATCAGGCATTTTTGTGGGGAAAGAGGATCGGTCGATGGTAAAATATGGAGGCTATTCCCGGAATTCCTGTGAAATCACGCCGGAAATCCTATTTTTGTTCTTCAGAACCATCTCCAATATTTGATTATGAAAAAGTTGATCCTCGTCATTATTTTGGTCTTTGGGTACCAATCACTACTTCTGCAGGGACAGGCGGATTATTCAGCATATGTAAATCCCCTGGTGGGTACCGATTCGCGTTATGACCTGTCCAACGGCAATACCTATCCGGCGATTGCGCTACCGTGGGGCATGAATTTCTGGACGCCGCAGACGAACGAAGACAATAAGAACGGGTGGATCTACCAGTACGATGCCGATCAGTTGAATGGTTTCAGGCAGACCCACCAGCCTTCGCCGTGGATCAGGGATTACGGGGCATTTGCCCTCTTCCCGGTGACCGGTGAGCCGCAGTTTGACAATGAAGGGCGGGCCTCCTGGTTTTCCCACAAGACTGAAACCGTACGGCCCAATTATTACGAGGTGTACCTGGCCGACCATGATACCTGGGTGGAGATCACACCTACTGAGCGGGCTGCAAGGTTCAGGATTACATATCCCGCTGCGCGGGAGGCGTACCTGGTGATCGACGGGTTTGAGAATTCCTACCTGCATGTCCTTCCCGGGGAGAAGCGCATCGTGGGGTACACCAGGCAGAATTCCGGGGGTGTGCCTGAGAATTTCAGGAACTATTTTGTGATCGAGGCAGACACGGAATTCGAGGTACATAGTTTGTATGCCAATGGAAAGGAAAAGTCTGGCGTGACAGAAGTGGAGAGCGGAAGATCCGGTGCGATTATTCGCTTCAAGACCGGTGATGACAACAAGGTGAACCTGGAAGTCGCCTCCTCCTTTATCAGTCATGAGCAGGCGGCACTGAACCTGGAGCGGGAGATCGGTTCCAGGGGGTTTGACGAGATCAGGGAAGCGGGGAAAGCAGCCTGGAACAGGGAGCTCGGGCGTATTGCCGTGGAGGGTGGCAGCGATGCCCAGTTCACCACCTTTTATACTGCTCTATACAGGACCCTGCTCTTCCCCAGGAAATTTTTCGAGTTCGACAGGCAGGGAAAGATCGTGCATTACAGTCCGTATAACGGGAAGATCGAAGATGGCTACATGTTCACCGACAACGGGTTCTGGGATACTTTCAGGGCGGTGTTCCCGTTTTTTACATTGATGTATCCCGATCTGAACACAAGGATCATGCGGGGGCTGGCCAATACGTACCGGGAGAGCGGCTGGTTGCCGGAATGGGCAAGTCCGGGGCACCGAGACTGCATGATCGGCTCCAACTCGGCCATCAATATTGCCGATGCCTACCTGAAGGGGATCCCGAATCCGGAAATTGAGATCTTGTATGAGGCCATTTTGAAAAATTCGAAGTACCAGGGACCGGTGAGTTCAGTGGGCAGGTTTGGTGTTGATTATTACAACGAGTTGGGATACATTCCCTATGATGTGGGTGTGAAGGAGAATACCGCGCGTACACTTGAATATGCCTTTGCCGATTACAACATCTGGAAGCTGGCTGAGAAGCTGGGCCGACCGCAGGAGGAGATCGACATGTTCAGGGAGCGCTCGATGTATTATGTCAATGTATTTGATACGACGGTTAATTTCATGCGCGGGAAGAACGAGGACGGAACGTTCCAGTCGCCTTTCCGGGCCGACAAATGGGGGGATGCGTTCACGGAAGGGTGCTCGTGGCACTGGACCTGGTGCGTGTTTCATGATCCGGCGGGTCTGATGGACCTGATGGGAGGGAAGGAGCCGTTTGTGCAAAAGCTGGATTCCGTTTTTGTGGCAGCGCCCACCTATGATTTTTCCTATTACGGCTTCAGGATCCATGAGATCACGGAGATGCTCATTGCGGGGATGGGTCAGTATGCCCACGGCAACCAGCCCATTCAGCACATGCCTTACCTGTATAATTATGCCGGTGTTCCGTGGAAAACCCAGGCGCATGTACGGGAGATCATGGACCGGTTGTATACCCCGCTGCCGGACGGACTGTGTGGGGATGAGGACAATGGGCAGACATCGGCCTGGTATGTCTTTTCAGCGATGGGGATGTACCCTGTCGCCCCGGGAACGGGAGAGTATGCACTGGGATCACCGATCTTTAAAAAAGTAACCCTGAAGCTCGAAAACGGGAATACTTTTGTGATCGGGGCGCCTTTCAATAGTTCAGAGAACGTCTACATCCGGGATGCAAAGCTGAACGGGAAGCGCTACACAAAGAACTATCTGGAACATACGGCGA
>JGI12048J13642_10057026_pt1 | contig 11174 bp, 8 predicted proteins | sample ElkSlonscriptome_16_FD_13642 | JGI IMG/M metagenome (IMG submission 13642) | reverse complement strand
CTTCACTGATTGCCGCACCACTGACTGCTTGTGCTTCTCAATTTCCGCTTTTTTTTCTTCGTCAAGCCACAGTAAACTAACTTTCGGATACTGTTGCTGACTATTACCTCTGCAATACATTGCTGTTGCGCCTATGAGTCAGGCTAACAATTCGTTTCCAATCCCTGCATCGTCAACAAACAGGGTATATAAAGAACGACTCAGAATTGGACCTCCAGCTCGCGGCAACAATAGGAAACGCCTGCATAATCCAGTATTATTTGGGCTTCTGTATGCAAACCGGAGCCAACCATGCGACAGTTCTTAATTGCCTTTGCTCTTTTTTTTCTGGCCCACTCAGCCTTGGCTAGCCAGCTTGGCTTCCTCGCCAATACCGCCATTGCGGAACTCAGCACAGAAGAATTTGCCTCCTTCAAACAATTTATCAATAAAGAATTAGACGCCTTACCAGATAAAGAAAGTGCGCTCTGGGCTTCAGAGGAAAGCAAAGTGAAGGGCAAAGTAAAACCGGAAATCTCTTATACTGTTGGCGATCAGCAGTGCCGGCGCACCCGCTTTGCCTTGCAGTCGTCGAAGGGTGAAAATCTGTTTCTGAAATTTGATGTGTGCAAGCAGGACGGAACCTGGAAACTAATCGATTCTCCTCTGGCCAATGTCAAAAAAGAAGAATGGCAGACTCTCGAGAACGAGTTAAAAATGATCCTGGACGATGGAGCTGATGGCCATCCAGTTAACTGGGACGTTAAGCGCGTCGGCGTACTTGGCACCATAACACCTTTGAACTCAGAAACAAAAAATGGCACTACTTGCCGGCAAGTAGCAATTTCTGCAGCCGACACCAAAGGATACCGCTCGGGTGGGCGTTATGAATTCTGCTTAAAAGATGACAAGTGGATCAGAACCATTAATTAAGCCACTCAGGAGCAAGCTCTGAAGTCTCCGCAATACTCATTGCTGACTCCAGTGGTGTCGCTTGCTCCGGTCAACTCATTTTCCCAAGCCTGACGACCCGCTCGCAAGTTCCATGTGAGATGGATTGTAAGGTACAAAAATATTGAAAGATTGGCCCGTATCCTGAGATACTGCTTATTAAAATTCATTAACGATCAATAAACACTTAAGGTCCCGTTGTCTCAAAGCATTGGCGGGTTCTAATGCTGTTTCGATTATATGACAGCCAACATCCATCCTTGCTTAAATGGAATATTGCTTGTGTTGATGACGCAGAGTCCACGAATATCGCACTTGCCCTCAACTGCCTGCTGTTCCAAACGCCTTCAACATCAAAGCCAACAGACTTTGTCTGGTCGATTTAGCGTGGCCGTTCACAGAACTTTCAGCGACGAAAACCTCATAAATAACAATTGGTTAATCTACCAGTTTGTTAGCAGCAACACGATCTTCTGACTTCACCGCTAAAGTCGCTATAAGGCGCTGAAACGGAACAAGATAGAAAAAGTTATCAATTTAGAAATTAAAGCAAATAGAACGGATCCGACAGGAAATAATTAAAGGTAACAACAATGATCAGTCCAACCACCCATTTCCACACTGTATTGCTGGTTTTGCTAGCGGTCTTACTGCTGCAGGGTTGCGAGCAAGAAGTGGTAGAAAAAAAGGAAGTTATTCGCCCAGTTCGCACGACGATTATTGCTGAAGTTGCCCAACAATCAGAAACCCGTTTTCCCGGCAGAATTGAACCGGTAGAAAAAGTGGCTCTGTCATTCCAGGTGCCTGGGGCCTTAATCGAATTACCGGTGATCAAAGGTCAAGATGTCAAAAAGGGTGAGTTACTCGCTCGTATTGACCCCCGCGACTATCAGAGCAATGTCAAAGCCTCTGAAGCGAAACAAAAAAATGCCCAGGCCAATGTCAACCGCGCCAAGCCATTGGTGGCCAGGCAATTAGTTAGTAAGTCTGACTTTGATCGCTTAGAAGCCGAATTAGGGATCGCTACTGCCGATCTTGAACGCAGTAAAAAGGCCCTGAATGACACCTATCTCAGAGCTTCATTCGATGGTGTGATCGCCGATACCTTTGTGCAGAATTTTGAAGATGTGCAGGCGAAACAAGCCATCTTGAGTCTACAAGACAACAGTAGCCTCAAGATCTTGGTTCAGGTGCCGGAAAAGCAAGTGCTCAGTTCGGATAAAGATCACGATATTGTCGCTGTTTTTGAAGGTGTTCCTGATCGGGAATTCCCAGTCACCCTAAAAGAATTCGCCACCGAAGCTGACCCCAATACTCAAACCTATGAAGTCACACTGGCAATGGCAAACCCGGAAGACGTCAACTTACTCCCCGGCATGAGCGCCACCGTCATCGGGCGCAAAAAAACCAATGACCAGCAGAGCAAGGTGGTCTACCTGCCAGTTGGTGCCGTGTTTGCTGATCCCGCCGGATCCGACGAGCAATTCATTTGGATTGTCGGCGACGACAATACTGTCAACCGTCAAGCCGTCAAAGTCAGTGCTCTGGAAAATAATCAGGCAGTGATTGAAGAAGGACTCACTCCCGGAGATAAAGTGGTCATAGCAGGAGTCCATCAACTCACTCAAGGCCAACAAGTGAAAGTACTCAACGACCCTTCTTAAAGGCTCGCTTGCCTCTCACCTGAATTTGCCTGCGTCTGAAAAAAGGAAGCCTGATATGAGTATTGCGGTTTATGCCATTCAGAAAAAAACCGTCACCTGGGTGATGACATTTGTCTTATTGATCGGCGGAGCTTTGTCATTTCAAGGACTTTCCCGCCTTGAAGATCCAGAATTTAGCATTAAAGATGCGGTGGTGGTGACGGCTTATCCCGGTGCCTCTCCCGAGGAAGTTGAGCGGGAAGTCACCGACGTTATCGAAACCGAGATTCAACGTCTCAGCCAATTGGACAGCCTGGAGTCGATCAGCAAAGCAGGGCTATCCACGATTACCGTCTCCATCCAGGATAGCTACGATAAAGAAGCCCTACCCGCAGTCTGGGAGCAACTAAGACGTAAAATCAATGATGTACAACCGAAACTACCACCTGGCGTGGGCGTCCCAAAAGTTATTGATGATTTTGGTGATGTCTTTGGATTGTTATATGCCATCACCGGTGATGGTTATTCCTTTCAAGAACTCAATGAGTTCGCCAAACTGCTAAAAAAAGAACTGCTGCTGGTCGATGGTGTGGCCAAAATCGACTTATGGGGTGTGCAGGACGAAGCCATCTATGTGGAATTCTCAACCTCCCGCATGTCCCAACTGGGAATCCGGCCCGCAGAAATAGCGCAAGCGTTGTCTGCACAGAATACCGTAGTCGCCGCGGGCAATGTGCTGGTTGGAGACGAACTGCTGAGAATCGATTCCACCGGAGCCATTAATGCTGTGGAAGACATTAGTAATCTGATCATCCGCAAGCAGGATGGGAAATCCGCCAGTACGCTGATTTATCTTAAAGATATAGCTGAGGTCAAACGGGAGTATATTCAACCCGCCAGCAGGCTGTTGCTGCACAACGGCGTTCCCGCAATTTCCCTGGGCGCCTCGGTGGTGTCAGGGGGCAACGTGGTAGACATGGGTTATGCTTTGCAAACCCGTTTAGATGAAATCATGGCAGCAACCCCTATTGGACTTGAAGTTCATCCCATCAGCCTGCAACACGAAGCGGTTACGCTCGCCATAGATAACTTTCTGGTCAGCCTGCAGCAAGCTGTAGCTATCGTGGTGGTGGTGTTACTGCTGTTTATGGGATTCCGCTCCGGCTTGATCATCGGTGCCGTGTTGTTGGTCACCGTGGTCGGTACATTCATTCTGATGGACCTTGAAGAAGTGGCCTTGCAAAGAATATCTCTCGGAGCGCTGGTCATCGCGCTGGGTATGCTGGTGGATAATGCCATCGTGGTGACCGAGGGCATGTTGGTAAAGATAAAGGCCGGTGCGGATCGCTTATCAGCAGCCAGGGAGGTGGTAGCGCAAACCATGTGGCCGCTGCTGGGTGCCACAGTGATTGCCATTCTGGCCTTTGCCGCAATTGGTGTATCGCAGGATTCTACCGGTGAATTTTGTCGTTCTTTGTTTCAGGTGATGATGTTTTCTTTGCTGCTGAGCTGGGTGACAGCCATTACCGTTACACCGTTATTTTGTGCCGCCTTTTTACCGGGACCAAAAGCAGACGATAGCAACGGTGGAGCGATTAGTGATGGAACGACGGATAATGCGGTAGTCAGTAACCATGAGCGTAGTGGCAACAACACAAGTGACAACAAAACCAGCAGCAATAATAAGAATAGTGGAGACGATGCCTATTCCGGCGCTATTTTCGTGGCTTACCGGAATTTTTTAGCCACTTGCATACGCTTTCGCTGGTTTACTCTGGTGTTTATGGTGGCCCTGTTATTTGCTTCAATCTGGGGATTTATGCAGTTGAAAGGTTCTTTTTTCCCGGCCTCAACCATGCCAAAATACATGCTCCATTACTGGTTACCGCAAGGGACCGATATTCGGACAACCCAAGCCGATGTGGAAAAAATCAGTGCTTATCTGCTGCAAGATGAACGTATTGATTATGTAGATAGCTTTATTGGTGCCGGAGCACCAAGGTTTATCCTGACCTACTCGCCGGAGAAAGACTATTCCAGTTATGCCTTTATCATGGTGTCAGTAAAAAACTATGAAGACATCAACGACTTGATGATAGAGCAGGAAGCCTATATCCAACAAAACTATCCCGATGCGTTACCCCGTTTGCAGAAATTCGCCCTGGGTCCCAGCCCCAAGAACTCAGTTGAAGCTCGCTTTAGCGGACCCGATCCTGTGGTTCTGCGACAATTGTCAGAGCAAGCAAAAGCCATTTACCGTGAAGCCGGAGGCTTGGTCGTCAAAGATGATTGGCGGGAAAAAGTGAAAAAAATAAGGCCGGTTTTTTCCGAGCAGAAAGCTAATTTTGCCGGCGTTACCCGTTCCGATCTGAATAAAGTACTACAAGCTTTCAGCGACGGTGCCGCGCTAGGGATTTACCGGGAAGGCGACGAATTATTGCCCATTTATTGGCGAGCCAGCCCACAAGACAGGCAGGATGTAAGCCAGTTAAGAAATTTGCAAGTTTGGAGTGCGGCCACTGGTCAGGTAGTACCCATCGAGCAGGTGGTGAGTGATTTCAAAGTGGCCTGGGAAGATGCTCTGATCATACGCCGGGACCGCACAACCACTATCACCGCTGGAGCAGAACCTCCTTTCGGAAAACTACCCAGTGAATTATTCAGTATCATTCGCAATGACATTGAGAGTATTCCCTTACCGGATGGTTATAACATGGAGTGGGGTGGTGAGTTCGAAGGCTCTTCCGATGCACAAGCAGCATTGGCGGGCGGCCTGCCCATATCTATTGCGTTAATGATCCTGATTTCCATCGTGCTATTTAATAATCTGCGGATGCCGCTGATTATCTGGCTGACGGTGCCACTGGCGATTATCGGCGTGGCCTGGGGTCTGCTTGGCACTAACCAATCCTTTGGATTTATGCCTTTACTGGGATTCCTCAGTCTGACGGGCATGCTAATCAAGAACGCCATCGTGCTATTGGATGAAATCAACGTTAATGTAGCGCTTGGCAAAGAACCATTATTAGCCACCCTGGATTCGGCAGTATCCCGCGCCAGGCCAGTGATGATGGCTGCAGGCACCACCGTCCTGGGCATGATACCGTTGCTGGCTGATGACTTTTTTATCGGCATGGCAGTTACCATTATGGCCGGTTTGACTTTTGCCAGTATACTCACGCTGATCGTTGTACCAGTGCTTTATACTGTTTTTTACCGGGTCAAGTATGCGTAGAGGCCTTTTATTGCAACTAAATCGCCACAGAAACCCGCCCGTTAATTGAATACCCGGAGCTCTTTAACACATGAATGGATTACCACCTGCAACACTCGATAAAAAAGCCGGAAATTGATGATAAGATCACTATACATACTAGTCTCTGCGCTGCTTTTGCTAGCCTCCCCGGTCCATGCGCTCACCACTGACGAATGCATTATAAAAGAGGTACGCCAAGTTGATAACGATAAAACCGTGGCTGAAATCAGCAGCTATTGTGAAAACCAGCCTGCAGAGACCAGGGAAATACCAAAGCGTGTACTGGTAGAAACCCGGAACCAAAACAATGAATTCGTCATACTGCCGCACCGGCAAAACTACATTTTGCCTATTTCTCATATATCCGAGCCCAATCAAGATCCTTATATGGAAAGTAACTTTTACCCCGGCTTTGACGAACCCATTGAGAACGAAGAAGTCAAATTCCAAATCAGTCTGAAGGCACCACTGACCTTTTCTAATCTGATTGCTGACAACGACGGCATCTATTTTGGCGTTACCATTACCTCGTTCTGGCAGCTCTACAACCGAGACTTATCCAGCCCTTTCCGGGAAAACAACTACCGGCCCGAAATTTTCTACGAAGCCATTATTCCGTCATCATTTCTCAAAGGCACACTGTTAACCAGAATTGGCATTGAACATCAGTCCAATGGTCGTACTCAGTTATTAAGCCGGAGTTGGAATCGGGCATTCATCGGGCTCGGCTATTTCAGGGAAACCTGGGGACTTTATCTACAGCCCTGGTACCGGATACCAGAAGACGAAAAAGAAGATGACAACGACCCCTCCACACCGCCCCCCAGTGAAGGGGACGACAATCCGGATATTGAAGACTTCATGGGCAACTTCGAACTTACCGGCGTGTATAAATACGGAACTATGACCTTCAATACCCTGACCCGCTACAACTTCGATGAAAACAACGGTGCCATTGAAGTGGGCATGAGCTTTCCTTTATACGGTCGACTGCGAGGCTTTTTACAGTATTTTAACGGCTACGGCGAAAGCTTGATTGACTACAATGAGCAGATCGAACGCATCGGTATCGGCTTCCTGTTAACTGATCTGCTCTAGTTAGTGCTCTTCCAGAAACCCCAGTTTTTGATGGGCACTAACGCAGTACAAGGAAGTACTGCCAAAATCGATCGCCTAAGCGATTGATTTTGCAAACAAAGTAAAATCGGCATTTTACTTTGCGACTCCGCGAAACGGCATGCAAGCCGTTTCAGGATGAAAATAGCTACTGAAGAAAAGATGGTATTTTCAGAGCAGACAAAATAGAAGAATCGTGATCAACTCGTGATACTTGCGTGAGGATCTACCAACACCTTTCATTGGACACTGCAGCTACTTTAAACAAGGAGACTGCAAACCATGAAAGTTTTCAACAGAACCACACTCGGGCTAGCCACGCTAGCCTTCCTCAGTCCTGCCCTACAGGCTGCCGACTTTACCGTCACTATCGAAAACCTGACCAGAGGAACTTACTTTACGCCTCTGGCAGTGGCAGCCCATCCAGCCGGAACCAGCCTGTTCACTTCTGGTGAACCTGCTTCGGCGGAAGTCCAGGCCATCGCTGAAGGGGGTGATATTAGTGGAGCCGGTGCACTTCTCACCAGTCTCGGCGCCACCCAGGCCAATAACCCCGCGGGCGGACTGCTGGATCCGGGAGCCTCCACCACCGCTGCGCTGAATACTGACAATACCGGTAACACTCTACTAAGTGTGTTAGCCATGATATTGCCCACTAATGATGGTTTCGTAGCACTTAACTCGATCACCATCCCCACTTCAGCAGGCACCTACACCTACTACGCCAATGCCTATGATTCGGGCACCGAAGCCAATGATGAGCTGCGCGGCAGCGGTGCTCCGGGCGAACCCGGTTTCCCTGTACCTCCTCCGTTAGAAGCCACCGGAACGCTAGGTAGCAACGGTACTGGCTTTAGCGGCTCAGCCGAAGGTTTTATCCATATCCACCGTGGTGTGTTGGGTGATACTGATAATGCCGGTGGTATCTCCGATATTAATAGCACCGTGCACCGCTGGCTGAATCCGGTAGCCAAAATCACCATCACAGTGAACTAGCTTCCGGGAGTCGCATATGAACAGGAAACCCCGTATTTTTGAAAACCCAGTTATCTCCAAACAAATAAGTGTTCTCAGGCAGCTGTGCACTTTCAGACAAGCGATTTTTGCTAACAAAGAGAGCACTGCCAGGTATCAGTATCTGACTCAAGGTAGCCCAAGGCATGGGAAGAAATTTCTCGTTGCAATGATGATCGGCCTGAGTGCCATTATCGCGGGATGCAGCGACGACGATGACGATAATGACAACACCATCACCCCGGAAATCATGGCGGGTTTTGATATCACCGTGACCAACCTGAGCGCGGGTCAGCCTCTATCTCCCACCGCCATGGTATTGCATAACAGCAGTTGGCAAAGCTTCAGCACTGGCCAGCCGGCCTCGGTAGCGCTTGAGGAGCTAGCCGAAGGTGGTGACAACAGTGCTTATCTGGCAGAAGCTGATGCCGCCGCCGCTGTTTATGCCAGCGCCAGTGGCACCGGCCCTATCGCTCCGGGTGGCCATGAAACGGTTAATCTCAGAGTCAGCGACGATAAAGTGGGAACTTTAAACTTCAGTGTGGTGTCTATGTTAGTGAACACCAATGACGCGTTGGCAGCGGTGAATAATAAGTCTATTGCTGATCTGGCCATCGGTGATCGGATGAGTTTCAACGGTCTCAGCTACGACAGCGGCACCGAAGCCAACTCGGAAACGGCGGATACCATGCCGGGACCGGCGGCTGCAGGCGGAGCACAAGAAGGCTTCACTGGGCAACGGGATGACGTCAGAGATGCCATCTATGTTCATCCCGGAGTGATCACCGCCGGCGACGGCTTGAGTTCCTCCGCACTGTCCGCTATCCATCGCTGGGATCATCCTGCCATTCGGGTCACCGTTGAACGGGTTGAGTAATGCCTCGCTGGCTAAGCTTCGGGTTGAGCTTTGGGGCTCAACCCGAGGCTTAAAGTGGAGGAGGAGCAATCAATGAGTACCTGGAATCAGACACAGCCACAAACCCAACGCCGACAACGCTTTCTGGTGGTCGAAGATGAATTGGACATTGCAGAACTGGTAGCTTTGCATTTGGGTGACCTGAATGCAGATGTTGCCACGGTACAGGATGGCGCTGAAGGTCTCGACAAAGCACTAAATGAACGTTGGGATGCTATTCTGTTGGACTTACGGCTGCCCAATATGGACGGGTTAGATATCTGCCGGGCCTTACGTTCACGCTCCAGCTACGTTCCCATCATGATGTTGACTTCCCGTTCCACAGAGTTGGACCGGGTACTGGGTTTAGAGATTGGGGCCGACGACTATTTGGTCAAGCCATTTAGCATTGCCGAATTGAAAGCCCGGGTCAAAGCACTGGTCAGGCGCAGCCAACAAGCGGCTAACAATCCAACTCTGGAAACAGAACAGATCCGTTTCGAAACTTTATTTCTGGATAAATCGCGACGACGGGTGCAACTGCAAGGCTATACCCTGGATTTAACGGCCAAAGAATTTGACCTGCTCTGGCATTTTGCCAGCCAACCGGGAAAGGTATACAAGCGCAGCGAATTGCTTGATCAAGTCTGGGGTTATGGCCACGACGGATACGAGCACACAGTCAACTCCCATATCAATCGTCTCCGCTCTAAACTGGAGAAAGATCCCAGCGATCCTTATTTTATCGAAACCATCTGGGGTGTGGGCTATCGCTTCCGGGAGCTCAGCCACTAATGACAGCAGTGATGGGCATAGTATGAAACTGCCCCTCTATGGCCGTATATCTCTGTTAATTACCGCCATCGCATTGATCAGTGTCATTGGCTTTACCTGGTTAGCCTTGTGGAGTAATGACCGCTACCATCAGGAAGTGACCCAGCAACTGCACCAAGGGCTGGCTCAATATGTATTAGACCACCAACCCGAGCCCTTACTCTCTTCAGCAACCAATAAACCGGGACCATTGAGCATCAATAGTGAAGGGCTAAAAGCGATTGCAAAAAATACCATGATGATCAATCCTGCAGTGGAAGTTTATCTGCTGGATACGGCGGGCAATATTCTTGGACATGCGTTACCGGAAGCCAATGTGGCACCGGGTAAATTAGATGTAGATCCGATTCATCAGGCGATCAATCATCAGAACAAAGGTCCGGTACTTGGCGAGAATCCAAGCAACCCAGACAGAGCCAGCATCTTTTCTGTTGCCCCAATTTTTTCCGCACATGAGCCTCAACAGGCCATCGGTTATCTATATATTATCCTCGCCAGCCACGAGGCCCGCTCGCTCGCTGAGCAGTTGGCAGACAGTCATATCATCCGTTTAACCATAGGCGCATTGGTGGCCATTGCCTTGTTTTTAGGTCTATCAACCTTTTTCAGCTTTATGATCATCACCCGACCGCTGCACCGCTTGACCAAAAAGGTGAGGGCCTACCGGGAAACCCGCTTAAGCAAGGATTCAGATCCAGACTATCACTTCCGCGATGAGGTGGTCGAATTGGCACACAGCTTTGAACTGATGCAAGCCAGAATACAAGAGCAGTTTGATCAACTCAGTGAAACTGACCGCTTGCGCCGGGAACTCATCTCTAATGTGTCACACGACTTACGAACTCCACTGGCCTCTATGCAAGGCTATCTGGAAACTTTATTACTTAAATTCAAACAGCTCGACGAGGACAAACAAAAACGCTATCTTTTAGTGGCCCACCGACATAGCCGGCGCATGGCAATCCTGGTGGGACAATTGTTTGAACTGTCGAAACTAGATGCCGGCAGAATTGAGCCTCAACCCGAAGTATTTTCCCTGGCTGAGTTATTATTCGATATCAAACAGGATTTCGAGTTAAGTGCCGCCAACAAAGGTGTTGAGTTGACCATTTGTCCCACCGCGGATAGTGCGCTGGTAAAGGCTGATATTGGTTTGATTCAGCGGGTGCTGCAAAACCTGTTGGACAATGCTCTGCGTTATACTCCAAGCGGAGGCAATATTAGTGTGCGGCTGGCGACTGAAGCCGGGCAGGTGAGAGTGATGGTGCAGGATAACGGTAGTGGCATTGCCAGCAAAGACGTACCTTTTGTGTTTGAACGTTTCTACCAGGCGCAGTCGGCACAGACAGAGAAAAAACCTATTGGGGCCGGATTGGGTCTCAGTATTGTCAAACGCATACTGGACTTGCATGGCTCAACCATTGAGGTCAGCTCTAAACCGGACCGGGGCACCCATTTCAGTTTTCTACTGCCCAGCGCCGCGTGA
>JGI12048J13642_10622530_pt1 | contig 11183 bp, 8 predicted proteins | sample ElkSlonscriptome_16_FD_13642 | JGI IMG/M metagenome (IMG submission 13642) | reverse complement strand
AGCGAAGCCCGAAGCATCGGAAAAATCCGGCAAAGGCTGGGGTGGATTTTGGAAAGGATTGGGAGGGTAGAGACGTAGCATGCTACGTCTGGGAGCTGAGGAAGATGGGGGAGATTAGGGAGATTATGTAGGGGCGGGTTTCACTACTATCTTTTTGGTTACACCCAGATGTAACTAAACCCGCCCCGACTAAATGACAAATGACAAATGACGAATGACGAATGACAAAGGACAAAAAAGGAGGAAGCCGTTAATTGAATTTTTCTGACTTTTCCTTCTGGTGGATTCTACTACTTTACGCCATTCCTTTCTTTGCCATTCGCTATGTTGGCAAATCACTAAAGCTGTGGCGAGACGAGTTGGACACCATCGGGTTGGCGGTAATGTCACTGATGTTGTTCTTAAACGCCAGTCGCTCCAGTTTCGCCATCTTTATTGTTGAAATCGTTTTCAACTACTTCATGGTACGGCTGATGCTGCGGCGTCGTGGAAATGGTGCCAAGCTAATTGCCGCGATTGTAATTATCACCGATATTGCTATCCTCGCCTACCTCAAATACTTAACCTTTTTTGCTGAAGATGTAGTTGGCATTGTCGTACCGGGATTCAAGAACAACTGGGAACAAGGCTTTCCCTTGCCCATCTTTCAACAAATTCCCCCTGGTGTTTCCTTCTACACCTTCCAGATGGTGGCGTTTGTGGTTGATTCCCTCAGACCTAAATATAAAAAACCCATCGCCTTTCTGGATTACATTAACTTTATTGCCTTCTTCCCTCAGATTGTCGCTGGACCGATTGAACGACGGGCTGACTTATTACCCCAAATTCAATCATTTCGGTTTAAATTCACAGCCGAAAACTTTGAGTTGGGATTACGGTGGCTATCCTTGGGCTTCTTTATGAAGTTGGTGCTAGCCGATAATATCGCCCCCTACATTAACTTACAAGAAACCGCCAATCCCTGGATTGTTTGGTTCTTTGCTTACTTATTTACCTTGCGAATCTACTTTGATTTTGCTGGGTATAGTTTCATGGCGCTGGGTGTGGCGAGAATATTGGGAGTTAAACTAACCGTGAACTTTCTGGCACCCTATACTTCTGTCAGTATCCAAGAGTTTTGGCGGCGATGGCACATTACCCTAAATAACTGGTTTCGCGACTATGTGTTTCTGCCCCTAATGGGGTCTAAAAAACAATTAGCCGCTTTCTTTTTATTCATCACCTTTACCTTATCCGGATTCTGGCATGGTGCGGCGTGGAATTTCATTATTTGGGGCGCGTATCACGGGGCGTTACTGTTGCTATTGCGATATACAGGTAGACCTTTTCAACGCTGGATGGGAGCAGGAAAAGTCTCCCGGTTTCAGTTTATATCCTGGGCGCTAACCTTTGGTTCAGTGACGCTGGGGTGTCTGTTCTTTATGGATACAAATATTCTGCGATTACTCTCAAAGTTACGCACGATTGTTACCCCATGGGCGTATTCGTTATCGAATTTAGGCGAATTCTTGAGTTCCTACAGCCTCAACGAAGGCACGGTTTTAATTGTCACGCTGTTGTTGGCAAATGCCGTGTTATTTATGGAACATCTCGCCGTTTGGCAAAAACGGAAGTTTGAATATGAATTGTTACTATTACCTTGGGTATCGCGAGTTTTATTAGGATTAACTATCCTATTCGCGGCGAATCAGCCGTCTGAGTTTATTTACTTTGAATTCTGATGTGGAAACCATTAAAACTGACCAGTTGGATTGCAGTTGCTGCTATCGCGTGGACAATCGGTTATATTTACAACGCCCGCTATGGCGGAGAATTAAGCTGGCTCCGGATGATGTACGAAGACAAAATCGCGTTAGCTGAGGAGAAGGTGGAAGCGCCGCGACGGTTACTGATTACTGGCGGTTCAGGGGCGCATTATACGATTAATTCCGAGTTGATGTCAGAGAAATTGGGAATTCCGGTGTTGAACTTGGGAATCGATGGACCGGTGGGTTTGAATGTGATTCTTCCCAGTATTATTGGTCAAGTTCGTCCCGGAGATATTGTGCTACTGATTCCCGAATATCTCATTTTATGGTCAGAAGATGGATTAGGCGATCGCTCGGCTCAATTTGGTGTGGCGATTGGACGTCCGGGGTTAGGTGGAATTCCCCCGAAACAATTGGCTCAAGATACCCTACTCCTGGGTACAGCCACACTCAGAGGTATCACTAAATCTACGATAGATGTAATCCAAAAAGGACAGATGACGGGGTACTACTCGGATGGAGTGAATGCGTATGGTGATCCCGCCCCAGAAGATGATAAACGCCGCACAGGAGAGTGGTGGGAATTACCGATTAATAAACCCATCACCAAACATGCACTTAAACGGATTGAGCAATTTCGTCAGGAAGTCGAAGCCAAGGGGGGAACATTAGTTCTATCATTACCCTGGGTTTATGCTCGCACCGATGAGAAATCCGTGGAAAATGTGGAAAAAACGGCAGAGGAGTTAGCCAAAATTGCCCCATTAATTTATGACCCAGAGTCTTTAAATATGAAGACGAACTCCGATTTATTTGCCGATACCCACTACCACCTAACCCCTAAATCTCGGACAATTCGTTCTAGGGAGTTGGTGAAGCAACTGAGAGAAATTCCTGAACTGGACTTTAGGAATGAACAATGAACCATGAACCCTCGATTCACATCTGTATTCTCGGCGGGGGGTTTGGTGGACTTTACACCGCCTTGTACCTGCAACGGTTTCGCTTGTTTAAATCACCGAAGTATAAAATTACCTTAATCGATCGCAAAGATCATCTAGTGTTTACACCCTTACTTTATGAACGGGTGACCCAGGAACTGCAAGCCTGGGAAATTGCCCCCCGTTATCGAACCTTAATTGAAAACACAACGGTTGACTTTTGTCAAGGAAATATTCAGTCGGTCGATCTCGAAAAACGCCAAGTGAAGCTGCAATTAGAGACACTATCAGAATTAGGGCAAAATCTGAAAATCCTAAATTATGACTATTTAGTCTTAGCCGTTGGTGCCGAGATGCGCTTAGAGGGCGTACCGGGTGTGGCGACTTACGCTTATCCCTTTCGCACCGTTACTGATGCAGAACGCCTCAACCAACAGCTTAACCAGTTGGAACAGTCGAATTTGCCCCAAATTCGCATCGCGGTGATCGGTGCAGGACCCAGTGGTGTAGAGTTAGCTTGTAAACTGAGCGATCGCTTGCAGGAACGGGGACAGATAAGACTGATTGAACGGGGTCAGCAATTGCTGAAAACCTTTACCCCCTACAGTCAAAAATCCGCCTATCGCGCCTTAACTGCACGTCGAGTACAAATGGATTTTGTAACTAGCGTAGAGGCGATTGAATCGGATCAAATTACCCTGATTAATCAGAACGGAAAAACCCTTATGCCTGTTGATCTGGTGTTATGGACAGTGGGGACTCGTTCAATTGAATGGGTACGCCATCTCCCTTGTCAGCAGAATCCTCAAGGTAAGATACTCACCCACCCTACTTTACAGGTTGTGGATTATCCAGAAGTCTTAGCCCTAGGGGATATGGCAGAAATTCAAGATTATCCAGGTCAACTCCCAAAAACCGCACAAGTGGCTTACCAACAAGCGGATTGTGCCGCCAAAAACCTGTATCGGGCGGTTAGGCGTAAACGGTTAAAGCCGTTCCGCTATTTACATTTAGGCGAAATGTTGACCTTGGGAAAAGGGGAGGCGGTAGTGTCCAGTTTTGCCATGAAGATCAGCGGTCGTTTGGCTGGTATGATTAGACAATTCGTCTATCTTCAGCGATTGCCCACCCTGCGCCATCGCTGGCGGGTGTTGCAGCATTGGGTCGGTCAATGGTTGGTTAATTTAAGGCGACAATTGGCACAGCTATTCTGGAAACGGCGACGAAAAACGGTTCGTTAATTGTCATTTGTCATTCGTCATTCGTCATATTTCATACTTAAGGGGAATTTTACTGACTTAGTATCGAAATTATCGTTTTTTGAGGCAAATCCTAAAATCCCGTGAGGTCTACCGTTTATGGCGTCCAGTGTGCAGAAACCGAAAGGTAAGTGGTTGAGTAAACTTGAACCCTTGTTTGGGTTTGATTTGCGATCGCTAGCTGTGTTTCGTATCGGTGTCGCGATTATCCTGATTGCCGATTTGCTCATCCGTGCCCAGGATATTACAACACTGTACAGCGATGCGGGGGTATTGCCGCGCCCAGCATTGATCGAGGAAATTCTGCATCCCTGGTATTGGTCTGTACATCTACTGGGGGGTCAACCCTTTATTCAAGGCGTTGTCTTTTTGCTGGCGGGGTTAATTGCCGTCGCCCTACTGGTAGGATACCGGACAAGGTTAGCTGCGATCGCGTCTTGGGTGTTGTTGATTTCCCTACAAAATCGGAATCCTACCGTATTATTTGCCGCCGATGACATGATGCGGGCGCTATTGTTCTGGATGATGTTTTTACCCCTAGGGGCGTGTTACTCGGTGGATAGTTCCTTAAATTCATCCAGTAAGCCGTTACCCAAGCGGATTATCACCGGGGCTACATTCGCGCTAACCTTACAAATTTATTACATCTATGCCTTTTCCGCTGCGTTTAAAACAACCAGCGATATCTGGTTTCCCAAACTCACCGCCGTCTATTATGCCTTAAGTTTTGACCAGTACGCTGCACCACTGGGTCAATTCTTGCTGAACTTCCCGCCCCTGTTAGTGTTTTCCACCGTTGCCACATTAATATTGGAGTGGATTGGACCCCTATTTCTATTTATCCCCTGGCGCACCACGTTTTTCCGCTGCGCCACGATTATCACGTTTATCTTGTTACATATTGGGTTTGGCTTGACGCTGCATATCGGCTTGTTTCCAGCATTAGGGATATTTGTCTGGTTGGTGTTTATCCCAACTGAGGTATGGGATGCCCTTTATAAGCGAGTGTATACCCCCGAACGGGCAGGATTGAGGATTTATTATGATGCCGACTGTGGGTTCTGTAAAAAGGTTGTTTATCTGTTGCGAACCTTTTTAATCTTGCCCAAAACCCCCTTACAAACGGCGCAGGATGACCCCTCAATTTATGCCGACATGCAGGAAAAAAACTCCTGGGTGGTTGTAGACTGGCAGGATAACAGGCATTTCAAGTGGGAAGCGATGGCGTATGTGGTGAGTCTTTCTCCGGTCTTTAAACCTCTCGCTTATATTCTCCGTTGGCGTCCTTTGATGGCGGTGGGAACAAAGTTCTATGAGACAATTGCCTCAAATCGTCAAGTTGCGGGTCAATTCACCGCCCCCTTAAAATTTCGTCCGGTGGAAGTCCGTTCTTCGGGACTATTAAACATCGTCACCTTGTTGTTATTGGCTTACGTTACCGTTTGGAATTTCCGCAGTTTAGCTGATGCGCGATCCCTAAAGCAGACACTCGATCCCAATGTTCGTGCCAAAATTGACCGGGTGATGAAGTCAAGGACGCTGAATTCCCTAGACTGGATTAGTCGCCTCTTGCGACTCGATCAATCCTGGAGTATTTTCGCCCCAGCGCCGCCCAGAGATGATGGCTGGCACGTTATTGTCGGTAAACTCAAGGATGGTAGCGAGGTTGACCTTTTGCGGAATGGGAGATCTGTAAATTGGGATAAGCCAACGATTAAGCAGCGCAATGCCCTGTATCCCAATATGCAGTGGCGTACCTACTTCATCAATCTCAATCGCGCGATCGGTAATAAACTTTATCCTTATTATGCTGAGTATTTATGTCGCACCTGGAATGAACAGCATCAGGGAAACCAACAACTAGAAAGTTTAGAAATTTACTTTGTCGAAGAACGGACGGTTCCACCTGGAGAAACTCAGAATTTAGAGAATAAAAATCAGTGGCAGCAATCTTGTTCTGGAAAAGATTAAGCGAAATTAATAAAAATCAAGTCAATAAATAAAAAAATATCGAACCTAATAGTCTATGAACAGGGAAAAACAACAAAAGCTAGCATCTCCACCAGAACGATGGAAATTATTACTGATCGCGGTGTTAGTTTTAGGTCTATTTTTCCGCTTTGTTCATCTTGACCAGAAAGTCTACTGGCTTGATGAAACCCACTCATCTTTGCGAATTTTCGGCTATACAGAACCGGAATTCATTCAAGATATCTTTTCCGGTGATGTCGTTAATTCTGATGATTTGCTCAAGTATCAGCGTCCGAGTCCGACCAAAAATTGGGGAGATACGATTCGGGTTTTAGCAGGAAACACGGAGCATTCTCCACTTTACTATCTCGCACTCAGAGTTTGGGCAATTGGGTTTGGCAGTTCAGTGGCAGCACTAAGAAGCTTTTCCGTTTTGATTAGCGTATTTGCTTTACCTGGCATTTATTGGCTCTGCCGAGAACTGTTTGAATCACCTTTTGTTGCCTGGGTAGCCGTGGCGCTGATGGCGATTTCACCTTTCCATATTTTGTATGCTCAGGAAGTTCGTCCCTATAGTTTATTGACGGTAGCTATTTTACTCTCAAGCGCCGCTTTATTGAGAGCCATACGCCTGACTAAAAAGATAAGTTGGGGTATATATGCCGTTACTCTAATATTAGGGTTTTACACCCATTGGTTTTTTACTGTTGTCGCAGCGTCTCATGGACTTTATGTCGTTGTCACTCAGAAATTTCGCTTGAATAAAACGGTTATTGCTTATAGTCTAGCCTCTTTAGCTGGGATTATTGCCTTCTCTCCCTGGATAATCAATACGATAACGGCACCACCTCCCTTAGAAGAGCAAATGGGTTGGGTTTTCCAAAAATTGCCTCTATTAACTTTAGTTAAATCCTGGGGATTAAGTGTTAGCCGTGTTTTTTTCGACTTAGATAGAGGATGGTGCTTACCTTTAAACAGTCCAGATTGCAGCTATTTATTGAGTGATGATGAATCCCTCATCTATTGGTTAATTTTGCCGCTGATTGTTTTAGGGGGATATTCGATTTATTTTATTTGCCAAAAAACTCCAGCACGGGTATGGTTTTTTATTCTCAGCTTGATTGGAGTTATGGCTGCAGCCTTGATAATCCCCGATCTTATTAAAGGCGGTCAACGGTCAACCGTGACTCGTTATGTTATCCCTTGTCTATTAGGCTTTCAGTTAGCTGTTGCTTACCTTTTGGCAAGCAAAATGTCCACAAATTTCCGGTCAGTTAGGCAACAGAAAATATGGCAAGCAATTTTTGTGATTTTGATTTCCCTCGGCATTTTATCGAATCTAATTATTACTCAAGCCCATGGATGGTGGAGTAAAGGCGGTAATTATCATGTTCACCCTATTGCGACTATCGTTAACCAAGCTGAACAACCCCTCGTCTTGTATTCAGTTCCATCAAATGTGCTTTGGGGTAAAGGGGGGGCTGTGGGGAGAGTTGTACCCCTGACTCGTCAGTTTGAGCCAGATGTAGGAATTTTGTTTGTCGTTCAACCAACTGTTCCGTCGAAAATTCCGGCACAGTTTCAAGACGTGTTTGTTTACCGACCTCATGATGAATTAAAATCTTGGTTAGAACAAAATCAAAATTATACACTTGAGCCTGTTGTTGTTGATCCCCGTCGTCGAGAAAACCCACGACTGTGGAAACTCGTTAAGTAGCCTTTCAATCAAACAATTATCAAAATTGGTTTGCCATGTCAAAACTCAGTCATACACATCCCTATAAATTCACCGTCAATCTTCTATCTATTGTTATCCTATTTTTCATCGGAATACAGTTCTATACCGCCAAACATCTGAGGGGGTTTTGGCCCAAGTTTCGACGACTGCAATATCCTTATAAACTACTCAAGCCCCCGCCAGATCCTAACCTCTGGCCCTTCGTTAGTTATCCGATGTACAATTATGCCAAACATGAAGGAGATACAATCAAGCAATATTCAATTTATGCTACTCTAGATGATTCAACTGAAGTCCTGATTCAGCCTGAAGATTTAGGTGTAAATTACTGGGTTTTTATGTATGGACTTAAAGAATCACTACGGTTAGAAAAAAAAGAAATGATTATAAATTTTGTCCAGTTGTACGAAAGTCGCTACCACACTAAAATTATCAATTTGCGATTGTATAATTATCCCCTTGTCTTACAGAAAGACAAGATAATTGAAGCGGAACCCCAACTGGTTAAACAGTATCCAATTGCCGAATTAATGAAAAAATGATACCGATGTTTAATAAACTAACTATGCCTTGGGAATGGTGGACAACCTATTGGTTCAGACTCACCCCCTTGTTTAATCTAGCGATTAGTCGAATTATTATTGTTGGCTCTCAACTCTTCTATTTATTAGTTCCAGGTCGAGATGGGACTATAGTGAGTCAGTTAGTTAATAATTCTCAATTGCCAGATTTTCTTTACAATCCGCTACCCATTTTAAAGATTATACTCTTCCCATTGGAGCTACATCATCCTCCTCCCGTTGTGCTGCTATTGGCAATTTTAGCGTTAACTATAATAACCGGAACCTTCGGTTTAATTGGACTATTCACTACTCTGAATTTAATTATATTTGCGATTGGGAATATATTGATTCAAGCTTATATATACTCCTTCGGTGCCTTGTATAGTCATTCTCAAGCCTTAGTCATGATATCACTTTTCATCTTGGCTTTGAGTCCTGCTGGTCAAGTTTTATCCCTAGACGATCTGCGGCGTCGTATTCGACAAAATCGCCAGAGAAAAAGCGTAGATACTTTTGATATTCAGCAAGAAAAAAGTCACTTGGCTAGATGGCCCCTTTTACTTATCCAGTGGATGTTTGCAATTATCTACCTGGATTCAGCTATGAGTAAGCTGCTTAAAGGAGGACTCGATTGGATGAATGGTTATACATTACAATATTATTTATGGCAAGATGGACTGATTTGGAATAGACCCTTGGGGATTTGGTTAGCCGGACAACATACATTAGCTATACTATCGTCTTGGGTAGCAATCCTGTTTGAGGCAACATTTTTCTTTGTGCTATTTTTTCCCCGTTTAATCTGGTTTTATATCCCTCTAGGAATTTGCTTCCATACAGGAATATATATTGCTCAAAATGCTCCATTTTTGAAGTATATTCCCTGCTATTCAGTCTTTATTCCTTGGGCAGAATTAGTCAAAAATGTGTCTAAACGTCGTCGCATTGATGGTTCAACTCACAACCCTGAAATTATTTATGACAAATCAGATAATCATTGTCTCACTATCATTACTGTTTTATCTTACTTTAATTGGTTTAATCGGCTAACATTCAGGGATTGGCAGACCCAACACTCATCCCAGAGCAATAACATGGCGGAAATTGCCCTGGATGACTATCAAAAACCGCTTTATCTTGTCCTCCCTAGCGGCTCAAAACGCAAAGGCTTTTTAGCGTTCCGCGAAAGCCTGCGGTATTTGCCTCCCTTATGGCTGTTGTACCCGGTACTTTCTTTGCCCTTTATCTCTAAAATCAGTGCGAACTTGTATAAATCGATGGAGTCAAGACAATAAGGAATTAAAATATGACAGATTCATTATCCTTTGAACAATATCAATCCCTGATAGCCCCATCAAATCCACTGGCGTTATCGGTGGTTATCCCTATCTACAATGAAGTCGCTAGCATACCCCACCTGGTTGACGCTGTAGCAACCAGTTTAAGTACCAATCAGCTTTCCTACGAAATTGTCTGTGTCGATGATGGTTCCCAAGATGGTTCCACAGAACTCCTTCTGGAGTTAGCACGCAGCCGCCCGGACTTAAAAGCGGTGATTCTCCGCCGAAATTACGGTCAAACCGCCGCCATGTCAGCCGGATTTAAACATGCTCAAGGTCGCGTTATTGTGATGATAGATGGCGACTTACAAAATGATCCGGCTGATATTCCCGCCTTACTCGCCAAGATGGAAGAAGGGTATGATTTAGTCAGTGGTTGGCGCAAAGAACGACAAGATGCAGCTTTAACTCGACTCCTCCCCTCTAAAATTGCCAATTGGCTAATTGGGAAAGTGACTGGTGTTAAATTACATGACTATGGGTGTTCCCTAAAAGCCTATCGTTCTGAACTGGTGGCGGATATGCATCTCTATGGTGAGTTACATCGATTCCTACCGGCGTTAGCCTATATTGAGGGAGCAAGAATTACGGAAATTCCTGTGCGACATCATGCCCGTCGCTACGGTCAAAGTAAGTATGGCTTAGGACGAACATTTCGTGTAATTATGGATTTAGTTACCGTATTTTTCATGAAGAAATTTCTCACTCGCCCCATGCATGTCTTTGGATTATTCGGCTTGCTTTCCTTTGGTGTGGGATTGTTTTTAGGGCTATATTTAACCGTACTTAAACTAGGGTTTGGACAGCAGATTGGTGACCGACCTTTGCTGATTTTAGCTGTTGTTCTGTTATTAGCAGGTGTCCAGTTATTTAGCTTTGGTCTGTTAGCAGAAGTGTTAATGCGAACCTATCACGAGTCCCAAGGGCGACCGATTTATCGGGTGCGGGAGGTGATTGACGGGAATTAGGGGGTGATGGGGTGATGGGGTGAGCTCACAAGGGTAGGTTTTTTAAGATTGGGGTTGAGGTAAGACAAGGTAGACCAGTAGACCATCACTTCGACTTCGCTCAGCGACCGTAGACAAGGAAGAGTGAGAACGAAAAATAGGGCGTTTCGGCTTTTAGAAGTTAGCTTGACCGAACAAAATGCTGTACGGTTTTCCCTCCTTGTCTAGTCCCCACCCTCAAGTAAAAAACCTACACCTGTCAGGATGGGGTGAGGGGGTGAGACGCTAGGAGGGCGGGTTTAGTCAAGTTATCGGTTGAAAGGCAAACGTTATTGGTAAAACCCGCCCCTACAATTGACCGTTAACCGTGGTTTCCCATCGATATTTTAGGGATTTGTCCACAAACGTTCACTTAAAATTGCCAGTCCTGCGGCGCTGATTTCTGCCAGAATACTAACCAGGCGAAATAGGGCAACACCCGTTAAGATAAGCGCCGCAGGCAACTGCTGATCCAAAAGCGCGATCGCAGTGGCTTCAAATACGCCTAAACCTCCCGGTGCGCCAGGTATGACTAATCCCAGTAACCAGGCGAAACTAAACGCACTCAGTAACGACGGGATCTGACTCGGAGTAATTGATCCTACCGCCAGTAAGGTAAATAAGAATCCGGTTCCCC
>JGI12048J13642_10017431_pt1 | contig 11190 bp, 9 predicted proteins | sample ElkSlonscriptome_16_FD_13642 | JGI IMG/M metagenome (IMG submission 13642) | reverse complement strand
CGAGCACCCCTTCCGGCACAATTTTACCTTCACCAACAAGCAATAAAGTGCCAACCATCGCCCGCACCATATTGCGTAAAAAGCCTGTTGCAGCAACATGAAACTCGAGCGTGTGATCAGTATGCTCGAGCCGACTGACTAGCACCTCCCGCACCGTACCCCGCGTTTCCTGCGTTGCCAGCGCTGCAAAATCGTGCTTGCCTTCAAACAACGGTGTAGCTTGTTGCATAGCAGTAATATTCAATCGTTTCGGCAAGTGTAGCACGTAATTTCGGTCTAAGGCCGTGCCCCTAAGGCTCTCTCGCACCAGCTTCATTTTGTAAATGTATTCACGGTACAAACAGTCGTACTGGGCATGAAAATTATCAGCGACGTGTTCGACATGGAGCACCCGCACATCCGGCGGCAAATGTGCATTTAGTGCCCGTTGCAGTTTTTCCGGTGCAAAACGCCCGTCACCATCACAGTGCACCACCATCGCTAGCGCGTGCACGCCTCTATCCGTGCGACCTGCTGCCCAAGCGGTTGGGGTCATGCCGGGGAGTTTGCTGAGGGCAGATTCTAGGCAACCTTGCACGGTGCGTTCGCCCGTTTTGCGTTGCACTTGCCAACCGAAAAAGTGCGTACCGTCATACTCGAGCGTCAATTTATAGCGCACTACAACCCCGCAGTTGAGGTGTTGACGTCTGGCTGTAACCACCCCAAACGCTGAATGATGAACGGGGTAATGATGAGACCCGTGCTGCCAATGGCGAAATAACGCACGAAGGCGATGAGCGCGTCCCGTTTGAGGATTTCGGGCAGGAGGAGGCTCGAGCCAAGCAATACCGCAAACGTCAACACCAACCCCAGTCCGGCTACCATCACACGTTTAGCTAATGAGTCAGGCACACGATATGGCACCAACAAAGGTGCAACGGCAAACGCTGCTAATCCGCCCATCATCACTTCAGAATCTGCCACGCCCAAAAGCCAATGTAATAACAGCGGTAGGAAAATCGCTAGGGCAACCTGCAAGGGTTTGGGAGATACCACAAGGTAGGCGTACCACGTAGGCACTTCTTCGCGGATAATCATCTGGTAAACGCGTAACCCCACCCAGACCACGCCCGCGCCAATCAGCCAACCACCCCACAAATCAAGGGGAATGTGCAGACCAAGATAGACTCGAGTCACCGAAATCACCCCAACCAACAAAGCAGTCAACAACCAAAACCAAGGTTTACGCACGTAACTGGCCACCATCCCCCAAAACATGACGCTGGCTTGAGCGTGTCCGCTGGGAAAGGCTGCCCCGAGTCCCGTTGCCACTGCTTCAGGGGTAAGACCAACACTGGCATCAAGCACGTAGGGACGAGGGGTGTCGATGATGCCTTTGAGATGAAAGTTAAGAAAATAGCCCAGCAAAAACGTCATTCCCAAATACCTACCAAAACGGGCATCAACTGCCAAATAAACGACTAACAAAAAAACAATATACGCCCGTTCTGAACCCAAATTGGTAATGAATAACGCCACTTCAGTCAGAGCAGGTGAGGCGAATTGCTGCAAAAAATACACCGCGTCCATGCAGGCATCTTAACGGGGCAAACGCCAACTAAGCTGTAGGCATCGCGTCACAACCATACCCACACGTAAATCAATGTGCAAATCAATAAGCTAATGTGCAAATCAACACGTGAATCCATGAACCACGCAAGCGCCAACGCTTTTGAACTCACCACGTAAGCTATGTCCTTGTGAAGCTGTGCGGGTCATGAAACTATGCAATTATGACGCAATCTACCCAAACTTCCCAAAAACTTTTTGCCCGTGCCAGTGAGCTTATCCCCGGTGGCGTCAACTCGCCCGTGCGTGCTTTCGGCAGCGTCGGCGGTATCCCGCGTTTTATTGAACGTGCCCAAGGGGCTTACCTGTGGGATGCTGACGGCAACCAATACATCGACGGTATCGGGTCGTGGGGGCCGATGATTATGGGTCACACCCACCCGCACGTGTTAGATGCCATCAACAAAGCCGCCACAACAGGTACCAGCTTCGGCGCACCGACTGAACGCGAAATTACACTGGCCGAGTTAGTACTCGCCAAATACCCCAGTTGTGAGCGGGTGCGCTTTGTCAATTCTGGCACCGAAGCCACCATGAGCGCCCTGCGAGTAGCACGGGGAGCAACTGGTCGCGACTACATCGTCAAGTTTGCTGGCAACTATCACGGTCACGGCGATGCCCTACTGGTAGCGGCTGGTTCTGGGGCGATGACCACAGGTGTGCCGTCTAGTGCTGGCGTGCCTGAAGACACCGCCAAAACCACCTTAGTGGCCGAATACAACGACCTTGACAGCGTACGTGCCCTGTTTGACGCCCATCCTGAGCAAATCGCGGCGGTCATCTTTGAACCCGTCGTGGGTAACATGGGCGTGGTGGTGCCGACGGCTGACTTTTTACAAGGTTTACGCCAACTTACCCGCGAACAGGGGGCGCTGCTCATTGCCGACGAAGTGATGACGGGCTTTCGCTTGGCACCGGGGGGCGCAGTAGAACGTTTGAACATCGACCCGGATTTGGTCTGTTGGGGCAAAATTATTGGCGGCGGTCTGCCGGTAGGCGCTTACGGCGGCAAAGCCGCTGTGATGGATCACGTGTCGCCTGTGGGTAAGGTATATCAAGCAGGGACACTTTCAGGTAATCCATTAGCAATGGCCGCAGGTATTGCCACGATGGCACTAATCAATAGCACACCGGACTTGTATGACATTTTGGAAGCCCGCACCAAGCAGCTCGAGCACGGCCTCACCCAAGCCGCCAGCGACGCGGGTATCACCGTCACCATCAACCGCATTGGCTCGATGATCACGGTATTTTTCACCGATCATGCTGTCACCAGTTTTACGACAGCTTCTGCCACTGATACTGACATGTTCAAACGCTGGTTTCACGGCTTACTATCACGTGGCGTGTATTGGCCTGCTAGCAACTACGAAGCGGCGTTCTTTTCGTATGCTCACACCAAGCAAGACATCGACGCCATTATTGAGGCGGCAGCGGCAGCATTTAAAGACCTAGCAGTAACTGCGTAACGCACCAAGATGTGCAGCTCGAGCGGCGCTTCGGCGTCGCTTTTTGTTATTATTTTAATTAATTTTTGCATGGTAAGTTTATCTCCTATGTTTTGTTACAAAAGTGCCGCCCTAAAGTATCGCCCTAAAGTATCGCTGTAAACAGGGCTGAGGTCATGCTTGCTCGCTGTTATCTCTGGGCTAATGTGTGCAGCCCTCACTTCAGTCAGCTCGAGGCTTATGACAGCCATAACGGTCTTTTGTTTGCATCCCTCTGTTAGCATGCGGCAATGGACAAGTCGTTTGCCGTGTTGGGTGCTTTGTGCATCTCGTTTTCTGCCATTTTCATTCGTCTTGCTGCAGTATCACCGAGTACGGCAGCCTTTTTTCGTGTTGCTTACGCGTTTCCGGTACTCCTCATCTTGTGGCTAGCGACCCGCCAAGGCGACACTCGAGACCGCCGCACCCGCCTTGCTACTGTCGGCGCGGGTCTACTCATTGGCATCAGTTTCACCCTTTGGAATTATGCCATCGGCATGATTGGCGCAGGCTTGTCCACTGTTTTGGGCAACACCCAAGTGATGTTTGTAGGTTTACTGGCGTGGTTTTTGTTCGATGAACGCCCTAGCAATTTGGCGTTTGCGATAATTCCGTTGGTGTTTGTGGGTGTTGCCCTCAGTTCTGGTCTTGGGCGAGCAGATAGTTACGGGGCGAGTCCGCTGCTAGGAACTGGTTTGAGTTTGGTGAACGGCTTGATTTACGGGATTTACCTGATTACCTTTCGCTCGCTCAACAAACGGGCTAGTTCCCCAATTGGGCCAGTGCTCGAGGCTACCTTCGGTTCGCTAATTATGATTGCCGTACTTGGTGTTATTACCGACCCTAATTTCAGCTTAGCGTGGCAGTTTCCTGCCCATCTCTGGTTAATGGCAGTAGCACTCATCTCACAGGTGACAGGTTGGTTGCTGATTGCGAGGGTATTACCCCGTTTGGCATCGTTAGAGACGTCCATTATTTTGCTGTTACAACCACTACTGACTGTCTTTTGGAGTTACCTTATCTTCCGCGAAGTACCGTCACTGGTGCAGTGGGGTGGGGTGGTGTTGGTGCTCGCTGGTGTAGGGCTATTGAGTGTGCGGGGTAGCGTCCGCAAAACTGCGCCTGCCGTTGCCACACGTTAGTTGCTATACGTTAGTTGCCGCACGTCAAACGTGTGTCTCGAGCATCATCTTGACCTGCTTGGGGTGATGCTCAAAGTTGGGTTTGTGAAGTTGGGTTCGTGAAGTTTGCTTTATGAAGTTTGCGTTGTGAAGTTTGCTTTATGGAGTTTGCTTTATGGAGTTTGCGTTGTGAACGCACTGCGCTCTGCCGCTCACCTCCGTCATCACCTCTATCATCACTATTCTGCAGTGACATTGGGGCGATGGCGTTTTGATTACAATGATGTATGCCCCTGACGCTGCCTACCTTTTTGCACGCCCCCAACATTGCCGTTCCTCACGCGTTTACGACCCGTATAGGTGGGGTGAGTCCTGCGCCTTATGCCAGCCTAAACTTGGGCTTGAGTTCTGGGGATAGGCAAGCCAATGTGGCAACCAATCGTGCTCGAGCCCTTGACGCATTCGGCAGTCACGCAGATCAGTGTTGCGCCTTCCACCAAATACACAGCGCCCGCGTCGTAAGGGCAAAAGCCACCTATTTTGAAGAAGAAGCCGATGCCAGTATCAGCGATGACCCTAGTTTGACGTTGATTGTCAGCACGGCTGATTGCGCCCCGATTTTGTTTCATGACCCCGTTCAGGGGGTCGTAGCAGCAGCGCACTGCGGTTGGCGTGGGACGGTTAAAGGCATGGTAAATGCGGTTTTGGACATGTTTGCTGATTATGGCAGCCACATGGAAAACGTACACGCAGCCATTGGACCAGGTATTTCACGGCCAAATTATCAAGTGGGTGCTGAGGTAATTAAAGCGTTCACCGAGGCAGGATTTCCTGAAACAATTTACGAACCTGACGGCACAGGGCGTTATTTACTGGATGTGGCAGCAGCTAACCGTTATTTGTTAGAACGTCGGGGCGTTGGCAACATCTGGCAAAGTGAAATGTGTACGTATGCTGACCCGACGCGGTTTTACTCGCATAGGCGTGATAAAGGGCGCACGGGGCGGCATTGGGCNCTCATCAAGTTGGCTTAATTGGTTGGGTGGTTGGCTCGAGCAACTTGTAATACAACACCGTCGCCGCAGGTGTGCCGTCGGTATTAATGGCATATGCCGGAATATGACCCACTTCGACATAGCCCAAGTTTTGGTAGAGGCTGTTGGCGGGGTCGCCTGCCCTTGTATCAAGCACTAAGGTCGTGCGGGCAATGCTAGCAGCATGGTGCTCGAGCCTCCCCATGAGTGCTGTGGCGATACCTTGCCGGCGAAAACCACGGTGTACCAATAGTTTGGCGACTTCTGCTCGCATAAAAGCGTTTTGCTTTTGGGCAAGGTGCAACTGCACGCTGCCGACAATGTGCGCCGTACCCTCTTGGTGCGCTGTACCCTCTTGGTGCACTGTACCCTCTTGGTGCGCAACCCACAAACACACCTGACGCTTACGCACAGCAAGGCTGGTCTCGAGCCAATAATCAAGTGCCGTTTCTTCAGCAAGTGGCGGCAAAAATCCCACCGATGCACCGCCGTCTACCACGTCACGCAACAGGTCAGCAAACGCATCAAGGTGAGTTTCGATGTCTTGGGCAGTGGCTCTTGCCACCACAAGCGGCGTGTTCCTCATGGTCATTGGGCTGCTTTACCAACAATCCCGACTAGAATCTGCACCAAAGTCCTAAGCAAAACGTCAGTCATACGCTGGCGCAACCTCACCGACGGGCACAGCAGGACGGGGAATCAGACGCTTGCCCTGCAGCACATCAAACGACGCTTCGGCAAAACGTACCACGATGTCGCCTTCGGGCAAGTGGTAGGTCACGCCTGTGCTGACAAGTTCTTCCCATGCTTCTTGGCGTGCCATAACGGGGGTGCGTATGGTGTCTACAAAACGCTTGCGCGTGTCTTCGGGAAGATACCTAAGGTGTTCGCGGTAAAGGGGACTTTTACGCAAAGCCACCTCGAGCCAGCGACCACTGCGCCACTGAACTTGAATGTAAATAGCTTGCACCGTCGTCCCAATAGCAAGCGCCATCCACACGCCTTCAATGCCAAAACCAAGTTGCAACGCTAACAAATACGCCAGCGGCACAACAACCACCAAACGTCCAATGCTGGTACCCACGAGCCCCGGGCGGGTGTCGCCAGCGCCGCGCATCGCCCCATTGGTGACAATCGCTATCGCCAACAGGGGCTGGGCAAAGGTGTTGATGCGTAAATAACTGGTACCTGCGGCAATGACAGTGGGGTGGGCGCTCGAGTCAAAGAGGCGAATAATCTGCGGCGCAAAAATAATGATCGGCACAGCAATCACCGACATAACAACGACACCCAACACCATAGCCACATCACCATTTTCCCAAGCACGTTTTACTCGCCACGCTCCAAGTGACTGCCCCACGAGCGATGTCGCTGCCACGTTCACACCCAACCCAGGCATAAACGCCAGCGATTCCACCTGAAAACCAATCGCTAGCGCTGCCGCACCGTAGGTACCTGCCGCAGTCGAGGTGACAATACCAATCACTAGCAACTGGGCACTATTACGCACCACACCTTGCACGCCAGACGGGATGCCAATGGACAAAATATCCCAAAACATGCGCCAATCTGGCCGGTACGTACCAGGTAACAAACGGATGACGTTTTTACCCGAATAGATAATTAAAATGCCCAATACACAGCCCAAAAACCGCGCTGCTACCGTACCGAGGGCAGCACCTGCGACGCCCAAGGCTGGAAACGGACCCGGACCAAACATAAACAGGTAGTTGAAACCAATATTGAGAATGTTGATACTACCGACCAAGTAGAGGGGCGTCATGGTGTCGCCTGCACCTTGCATGACCCGACCAACCACCAAATTGGTAATCAAAAAGACCGTTCCCAAAAAGAGAATTTGCAAATAGTCGGTACCAAGCACAACCGCCATGGGGTCGCCGTCGCCGTTGAGCCAACGCAAGATAGGATTGGCGGCAAAATAGCCAATGACGGTGAGCACCAGTGACATCAACACGCTCAGCGACAGGGTTTGCCGGGTGACATAACTGAGTCGAGGGAGATCGCCCGCTCCCCGTGCTTGGGCTGCTAGCGCCATCGCCCCTGCCGCTACCGACAAAAACATAATCAGTACCAACATGCGAATAGTCGTGCTCATGCCCACAGCAGCAATGGCAATGGGACCTAACCTACCCGCCATAAATACGTCAACGACGTTTACGAGACTTTGCATCAAGTTGGCAATCATCACCGGTAACGCCAGACGCCACATATCGGTAAACAACGTGCGGTAGCGAGCAAGATTAGTCATAAACATTACGCTAGCACAGGTGCTACACGGGTTTTTCAGCTACCGTTACCGAGCTCGAGCCAATTGTTGACCGCTTATTCACCGTTTGCCCCACCTCACCACAACCTAAAACATTAGCCCAAACATTAGCTCGAACATTAGCCCAAACATTGGCCCAAACATTGGTTCAAACATCAGCTCGGAATTTATTCAGGCAGGGGCTCAGGCGTCTGTAAGGAACACGATGTGGGCAACAGCGGCTACACGGTCACTCTGTACCGCCCAGCCAAACAGCCTGCATCTCCCACCTTCTGCGTCTACCGCCTTCATGGAGGTTGTTCATGGTAATCTCATCTGCGTTTCACCTTGAAGAACCTCACACCCGTCACAAAAGGCATGATAAAGTAAAACATCGTATACTCACTTGCCTAAGGCGTTGCTAAGCTAGCGGGTATATGCGAGGTTGCGGTACCTGCTTAGTGCGCGTCTAGCACGCGACTCACAGGGGTCGGCTCGAGACTTTACAAGATAGCCTCAGGGCTTCTTGGTGGCAACCAAACCGATACTCGAGGAGTGAGTCTGTGAAAATCTATTTCGTGAGGCACGGTGAGACAGATTACGCCTCTGTAGAAGCTCGAGGCGTCAAAGGTTGGGCACGGTCGTTTGCGCCGCTTTCGCCTATTGGACGCGTACAGATCGACACGATTGCCAAAGATTATCGCCTAGAGGAAACCGAAGCCATCTTGTGCAGCAGCTACACGCGGGCGCTAGAATCTGCCGCTCGCCTCAGTCGGGCGCTCAACAAACCCCTTTACGTTGAGTATGACCTACACGAGTGGCTCCCCCAAAAAGATTCTTTGGGTAATAGCGACGCAGAAACCATCGCCCGAGCCCAAGCTGCCCTGCGCTACTACACAGGCTTCAATTATTACAACGGTGATGTCAATCCTGAAGACATGATGTACGCCCCTGATTTCGACGAGTCAATACCCCCCGAAGCTCGAGAATTACCCCCAGCCGAAGCGCGCACGTGGGAAAGCCTCGAAGAAGTGCGCGAACGGGTCGTGCGGGCATTGCGCCGTTATAATCACCTCTCGAGCGTGGTAGTCGTCAGTCACGCGGTAGTGATTGCTAGCTTTTTGGGCGTCAAACGGCAAATCAGCCACGCTGAAATTGTGGCGTTTGACCTTGACTTGGAAACCACCGAAGCCACCCAAGTGCGGGCGTTTTGAGGCAAAACCCGTCAAGTACACGTCATTACTGATATAACACAACGTCATAGCACAACGACAAAAGCAGTATGACAAAATTGCATAAAATCTGTCCTAAACGTTAGTTTTGAAAACTTTGTGAACCTACCTACAAGCCCATCGTGGGCTTGCTTTTTTTGATGTGCTCGTCTTATACTTATACCCGATATGGGTATTTTAGAATTTCTCCAACAGCCGTGGGCTTGGTACGTTGCCGGCCCGCTTATTGGCCTTACGGTGCCTGCGCTACTCTTTTTGGGCGACAAAAAGTTTGGCATCTCAGCCAACTTTCGCCATGCTTGCGCGATGGTGCCTAATAACGTGTCATTTTTTCAGTACGACTGGCGCAAAGAAAGCTGGAACTTGCTCTTTGCCCTTGGGATCGTCTTAGGTGGCCTCGTCGGTAGCACCTTACTTAATAATGGTGAACCCTTGCAGATTGCCGCGCAGACACAAACGGCGCTCGAGTCACTGAATATCACATTCGACGGTGAACTTGTCCCGCAACAGATTTTCGCCAACTTCAGCGTGGGCAACATCGCCATCTTGCTCATCGGTGGGTTACTCGTTGGTTTCGGTGCCCGTTATGCCGGCGGTTGCACCTCAGGACACGCCATTTCTGGGCTTTCCGACTTGCAACTACCCTCGCTGGTAGCTGTAATTGGCTTTTTCATCGGTGGCTTGGTAATGACGTATCTGCTCTTCCCGCTCATTTTTTAAGGACGCACTATGACAACTCAAACCCCTTCACAAACCCGCCCTTTATCCCTCGCATCTATCGGCGAAGGCACGCGCTACTTGTTAGCAGGCACCCTGTTTGGCATCGTCGCCGTCAAGTCACAAATTATTTCTTGGTACCGCATCCAAGAGATGTTCCGCTTCCACAGTTTTCACATGTACGGCGTCATCGGTAGTGCTGTGCTCGTGGGCATTGTGTCGGTGTGGTTGATTAAGCGGTTCAACGTCAAAACGATTTCTGGTGACCCCATTACCTTCCAAGACAAAGCACCGACCTACCCCCGTTACATCGTGGGCGGTACTATCTTCGGGCTAGGTTGGGCGTTAGTAGGCGCTTGCCCAGGGCCGATGCTGGCGTTACTCGGTTCAGGGGTATTCAGTATCATCATCGTCATGATCGGGGCATACCTTGGCACGTGGCTCTATGGCTTGCTGCGTAGCTACTTGCCGCACTGAGTCGCTTTAATAAAGACTTTTGACCAAACGAATAAACTCGAGGACACGCACCCCACGTGTCCTTTTTTCGTTGACAGTTGGTTACGTTAACAGGATGACGAGTTCAACGTGCTGCACCACTGTGCATGTTACGGCGCTGAACCATCTGTTTGGCTTGATGCTGTCGGCAAGATACGTTCAACTTACGACATTACACGCCGCGTCTCAGCCGCAATCATGCCTTCTTCGTCAGTAGGAATCACCAATATGTGCACCCGACTGTCGCTACTAGCAATATCACCCTCGCCTTGTTGATTTTTGGCACTATCGAGCTGAATACCCAAAAAGTCCAACCCTGCCAATGACGCTTCACGCACCTCGGCGTCGTGTTCGCCAATACCCGCTGTGAACACCACCACGTCTAAGCCACCCATAGCAGCAGCGTAAGCACCGATGGTCTTTTTGACGCGGTAGCAAAACATGTCAAAGGCCGCTCGAGCACCCTCATTCCCCGCTGCTGCGGCCTTTTCGACATCACGCATATCATTAGAAACACCAGATACCCCCAGCAAGCCAGACTGCTTGTTCAACAGAGTATCCACTTCATCAGCACTCATGCCTTGCCGCATCAGTTGCAACACCACACTCGGATCAAGATCACCCGAACGCGTCCCCATCAACAAACCCGCAAGGGGCGTAAAACCCATGCTGGTATCGACCGAAACCCCCGCGTCCACTGCTGCTGCACTGGCACCGTTGCCCAAATGCAACGTGATAATTTTAAGGTCATTTCGCCCCAACATGTCGGCGGCTTGCTGGCTGACGTACGCGTGGCTAGTGCCATGAAAACCGTAGCGGCGGATGCCGTGCTGGTCATAAAAACGCTTGGGAAGACCATACAGATACGCCACTGGCGGCAGACTGCTATGAAAAGCAGTATCGAACACAGCCACATGCGGCACGTTGGCCAAGACCTTACGGGCGGCACGGATACCCTCGAGATTCGCCGGATTGTGCAAAGGGGCAAGGGGTATCAGGTCGTTAATGCCCTCAATCACGTCGTCATTAATGCGCACCGCTTGGCGATAACGTTCACCACCGTGCACCACCCGATGACCCACCGCTTGAATATGCTCGGTGATGCCGTTTTGAGTGTGCTCGAGCACCGTTAGCGCATAGTGAAACGCACTGGTGTGATCGTGTACGTCTTTGGGTTTGGGAGTATCAGCCTGTGCAAGAGAACTGCTCAAAGCAGCCTCAGCGCCGATA
>JGI12048J13642_10091498_pt1 | contig 11192 bp, 5 predicted proteins | sample ElkSlonscriptome_16_FD_13642 | JGI IMG/M metagenome (IMG submission 13642) | reverse complement strand
CGTGTGCAATCGGCGACGTGCCCTGCCCGGCTTCATTGGAGAAAATCGCACGCTTCATGCCGAACAGGAACGCGTAGCCCATGGTGCCGCCAATGAACGCGCCGCTGGCCTCCAGGGTGGAGAACGCGCCTTTGAAGATCAGCGCGAACATGTCGGGCAGGTAGGCCAGGTTCACCACGAGTACGTAGATGGCCGCCAGCAGGTACAGCGCGATCATGACCGGGACGAGCCGGCCGGTGACCGCGCCGATGCGCTGGATGCCGCCGATGATGACCATGCCCACGATCAACGCCAGCAGAATACCGGTCGCGATGCCGGGTACGCCGAAATACTCGGCCGTAATGGCGCCGGCATTCCATGCCTGAAACATGTTACCGCCGGTGGCAGCCATGACCAGACAGGTCAGGCAGAACAGCCCGCCGAGCACGCTGCCAAGCTTGCCGGTCGAGGGAAAGCGCAGCGCGAGCCCGTCGCGGATCACATACATCGGCCCGCCGTGCGGATTGCCCGGCTCATCGGTCTTGCGGTACAGCATCGTGAGCGTGACTTCAGTCAGCTTGGTGGCCATGCCCAAAAAGCCAATGATCCAGATCCAGAACACCGCGCCCGGGCCGCCGAGCGAAATCGCTATAGCCACCCCGCCGATGTTGCCCAGCCCGACCGTGGCGGACAACGCGGTGGACAGTGCCTGAAAATGATTGATGGCTCCGGGGTCATCGCCCTCATCGTAGCGCCCGCGAACCACGCCGACTCCGTGAGTCAGCGCACGGTATTGCGCAAACCCGCTCCACAGCGTAAACCCGAGACCGGTCGCCACCATGATGTACAGCACATAGTCGTGCCACAGGATTTCGTTCATGGTGATCAGGAAGCTGTCCATAGGCGTTGCGGCCTCCGGTGAGGTGAATGCAGTACGCAGGTGGCGTGAGAGCCGCCGTGCGTCAGGATTTCTCGACGATGGCCGTAACGCCCATGCCGCCTGCCGTGCAGACAGAGATCAGGCCGCGCCCGCCATCGCTGTGTATCAGTTTCGCCAGCGCGCCAAGAATGCGGGCGCCGGTCGCCGCAAACGGATGACCGATCGCCAGGCTGCCGCCCTTGACGTTGAGCCGGTCGCGGTCAATTTTGCCCAGCGGTTCCTCGCGGCCCAATCGGTCCCGGCAAAACACCGGGTCTTCCCAGGCTTTCAGCGTGGCCAGCACCTGCGCGGCAAACGCCTCGTGGATTTCGAAATAGTCGAAGTCCGCGAAGCCCAGACCGGCATCGGCCAGCATATCCGACACCGCGTAGGCCGGCGCCATTAAAAGCCCCTCGCTGCCGACAAAGTCCACGGCTGCAACCTTGCCGTAGCGCAGGTAGCCGAGCACGGGCAGGCCGCGTGCGCGCGCCCACTCGTCCGACGCCAGCAGCACGCTGGCGGCACCGTCGGTCAGCGGCGTGCTGTTGCCGGCGGTCATCGTCCCGGTCGGGCTGCGATCGAACGCGGGCTTAAGCTTGGCGAGCTTGTCGAGCGACGTGTCGGCCCGCACGTTGTTGTCGCGCTCGGCGCCCTCGAACGGCACGATCAGGTCATCGTAAAAACCGTCGGCGTAGGCCTGCGCCGCCCGGGTATGGCTGGTCAACGCGAGCTCGTCCTGCTCGGCGCGACCGATCTCCCACTCCTTGGCCGTCAACTCGGTGCTCTGACCCATCGACAGCCCGGTGCGCGGCTCCACCACCCCGGGCAAGACCGGTTTGAAAAAGCTCGGGCGCAGTCCGAGCCATGGGCTTAGCTTCTGGCCCAGTGTGCGCCCGGTGGCGCTCTTTAGTAGCAGTTTGCGGTAGGCGTCGGGGTACACGATGGGTGTGTCGCTGATGGTATCGGTGCCCGCCGCGATGCCGGCATCGATTTGCCCGAGCGCAATTTTGTTGCCGATCAGAATGGCAGCTTCCAGACTGGTGCCGCAGGCGCGCTGCAGGTCGAACGCCGGAGTCGTCGGCGCCAGGCCGCTGCCCAGGACGCACTCGCGCGCCAGATTCCAGTCGCGCGAGTGCTTGATTACGGCGCCGAGCGACACATCGCCCAGGCGCTCGCCCTGCAGGCTAAAGCGGTCGACCAGGCCGCGCAGCGCGGCGGTCATCATGTCCTGATTCGACACATCGGCGTAGGCGGTGTGGGCGCGGCAGAACGGGATCCGTGCCGACCCGACGATCGCGACCGGGCGGGTTTCGCGGTAATGCATGGCGGAGCCTCAGCAAGAACTGTCAGAGGCCTACGATAGTGGTGTTGCAGCGGATTTGCATCCGTGCAGTCGCTCAGTGGGCCGCGAGCGGCGCCTCCGGGCTGGCCGGCGCCCGGCCCAGTACCGCGTCACGATGCGGGAAGCGACCGAATTGTTTGATGATGTCGTAGCGGAGCTCAGCGAACTGCGCCACTGTTTCGAACGTGTCGCGCAGAGTGGCCGATGACCGTTTCGCCAGCGCCGAGTAGATGCGCACCGACATCGCCTGAATTTTCAGCGACTCGATGCGCTGCAGCGGCATGAAAAAGAACAGCTGCTGCAGCGGCTCCAGTTCGCGGTATGAGTCGTCCGCGACACCCTGCTGACACAACCGCAGCGCGGCGCGATCTCCGCGATACGCAAACTTGCTATCGGGCAGCAGGTGCCTTGGGAACTGGCCCAGCAGCAGGATCAGCGCCAGCCGGCCGCGCGGGCTGCCGGCCCATTCGTTCAGCTCGCCGGCCAGTGCCTGCTTGACCAGGCCGCCGAAGCGCTCGCGGAGCTCGGCATCGAACGCCGGATGGGCGCCGAACCATGCGCTCATCCGGCTGTCCAGCGTCAGCTGGTCCTGCGTGCGATCGGCAAACCAGAAGTCGAGCACGCTGTCGATGGCGGGGGTGTCCATGGGGTAATGATTGCAGCCTGTTGATGGCCGTACGGTGAACGGCGTCACGAAGTCGCTGCGCCGCTGGCACAGTATTGTGCTGAGTTTTTAGGGGCTTAGCTGATCCATGCAGGCAGCCGGCTTTTTGAGCCGCCGCGCGTTTTTCAGCTATAATGACAGGTTCGCGGCACGACTACGGTTAGCGGCGGGCAGCACCTTCGGAAACCTCTCGGCAACGGCGTCGCGGACGTCCCCGGCGGGGGTTGTGTTGCCCACAAAAAATAGTAAAAACGATCACTTACATTTGCCTGATCGTCGCGTCAGAGGCCGCAAGCGTGGGGCAATGCAATGGCGATAGACGGCCGCTGCAGGTAGCGGGCTCCGCCGCTGGCTCCGTCGTTTATACAGGTGTCTTGCACGTGTATTGAATTTCTGCGAGGTCCCGCAGCGGACCGAGCGTGTTTGTGAGTAACGATCTATGGGCGCACACAAGAATTCTGACCGACTCCCAAGCGGGCTGCCGCCGGCGCAGGGACTTTACCGGCCCGAGCAGGAGCATGATTCCTGTGGTGTGGGGTTTGTGGCGCACATCAAGGGTGAACGCAGCCACCAGATTCTTAAAGACGTCGATCATCTCGGCTGCCGCATGGACCACCGCGGCGCCCGGGGTGCTGAGCGAAACACCGGTGACGGCGCCGGCATTCTGACGGCTCTGCCGCTGGAGTTCCTGGCCCGCGTCGCTGAGGAGGCCTTTGCCACGGAGCTGCCTGTGCCCGGGCGGTTTGCGGCAGGCAACGTGTTCCTGCCGCGCGTTTCGGCGGAAAACGAGCACTGCCGGCAGCACGTGGAGCAGCTGTGCGCCGCCGCCGGTCTGCAGGTTATCGGCTGGCGCGCGGTGCCCACGGATGCCGATGCGGCCGACCTGGGGCCGACAGCGCGCGCGGCGCAACCGGACGTCCAGCAGCTGTTTGTGACCGCCCCGGACGAGCTGGCCGGCGCTGAATTCGAGCGCCGTATCTACCGGGTGCGCAAGCAGGCTGCCAGCGAACTCCGGGCTGACCCGAACCTGACTCAGGCTGACATGTTCTACGTGTGCAGCCTGTCGCCGAGGGTGATCGTCTACAAGGGCATGCTGGCGCCCGATCAGGTGGTGCCGTTTTATCCGGATCTGCAGTGCGAGGACTACACCACGCATATCGCGATGGCGCACTCCCGCTTTTCCACCAACACTTTTCCAAGCTGGGACCGCGCGCAGCCTTTGCGCTTCATGTCGCACAATGGGGAGATCAACACGCTGCGCGGCAACGCCAACTGGATGCGCGCTCGCGAGGGCGTTGCCGAGAGCGACCTCTTCGGCGACAGCCTGAACGAAGTCTTTCCGGTGATCGAGCCGGAAGTGTCCGATTCGGGGGCATTCGACAATGTGCTCGAGTTTCTGCTGATGGCGGGCTTCTCTCTGCAGGAAGCTGTGATGATGATGGTGCCGGAGGCCTGGCAGAAAGATGAGTTGATGTCGCCGGAGAAGCGGGCGTTTTACGAGTACAACTCCGCAAAAATGGAACCCTGGGACGGTCCCGCTTCCATTGCATTTACCGACGGTCGCTATATCGGCGCGGTGCTGGACCGCAACGGCCTGCGGCCGAGCCGCTATTACCTGACCCATGACGACCGGGTGATCATGGCCAGTGAGGTCGGGGTTGTGCCGGTGGATCCGGCCAACGTGAAATTCAAGGGCCGGCTCGAGCCGGGACGCATGTTCCTGGTGGATTTCGAGAAGGGCCAACTGATTCCGGACGACGAACTGAAAGAGCAGTTCGCGACCGCCCGGCCTTATGCAGAGTGGCTCGATCAGGGCCGTGTGATTCTCAAGGACCTCAACCCGGGGGGCCGCGGCGCCGGACTCCATGCCGACAGTCTGATAGAGCGCATGCAGGCGTTTGGCTACACTGCCGAAACGCTGCAGTTCATGCTGCGACCGCTGGTTAACGAGGTGCGCGACCCGCTCGGCTCAATGGGCAACGACTCGGCGCTGGCGGTGCTGAGCGACAAGCCGCGCATGATCTACGACTACTTCAAGCAAATGTTCGCGCAGGTGACCAACCCGCCGATCGATTCCATTCGCGAAGAATGCATCATGTCGCTGGAGTGTTTTATCGGGCCCGAAACCAACCTGCTTGAGGTAGATGCGGCGAGTTGTCGGCGCATCGCGCTGCGGCACCCGATACTGACCAACGACAACCTGACAGCGCTGCGGGACATGGACCATGCCGGCATGAAATCGAAGGCGCTCGATATCACGTATCCGATAGAGCAGGCTAACGGCGGTCTCGAGGCTAAACTCGACCGGCTCTGTGCCGCGGCCGAGCAGGCGATTGACGACGGCTACAGTTTCCTTGTTTTGACCGACCGCGACATGGGCGCGGAGCGGATCGCCGTCAGCGCACTGCTGGCCTGCGCTACCGTGCACCATCATCTGGTGCGCACTTCAAAGCGCACGCGCATCGGTCTGGTGGTTGAAACCGGCGAGGCCCGGGAGGTCCATCAGCATTGCCTGCTGGTCGGTTACGGTGCGGACGCGATCAACCCCTACCTGGCCTACGAGGCACTGTGGCAGTCCCGCCGCGACGGGCTGCTCGACGCCGAGCGTTTTCCGGATGACGCCGCTGTGGTGGACGCGTATCGCAAGGCGGTGGGCAAGGGCATGCTCAAGGTCATGGCCAAGATGGGTATCTCGACGCTGGCGTCTTACAAGGGTGCACAGATTTTTGAAGCGCTCGGCATTGCCGGCGAAGTCATCGAGCGCAGCTTTGTGGGTACGGTCAGTCGTCTGCAGGGTGTCGGCTATGCGGTGCTCGAAGAAGAGAGCCGTCGCCGGCATGCGCTCGGTTATCCGGCGCGGCCGGACGACAAGCTCCCCGAACTCACCAACCCGGGCGATTTCCATTGGCGCAGTGCTGGTGAGCGCCATGCCTGGAACCCCGATTCCATTCATGCACTGCAAACCGCGGCGCGCGCAAACAACGCTGCCGATTATCAGCGTTTTGCCTCCCGGATCAATGACGACGCGCGCGCCAACTGCACGCTGCGAGGACTGATCGAGCTGAAGACCGCCGAGCGGCGCGCGGTGCCGCTCGAGGAAGTCGAACCGGCGTCCGAGATCGTCAAGCGTTTCGTGACCGGCGCGATGAGTTATGGCTCGATCTCGAAAGAGTCGCATGAAGCGCTGGCCGTGGCCATGAATCGTCTGGGCGGCAAGAGCAACACTGGCGAAGGGGGCGAGGACCCCGAGCGCTTCGAGACCATGCCGTCCGGCGATTCTCGCCGGTCCGCGATCAAGCAGATTGCGTCGGGGCGCTTTGGCGTTACCGCGTGGTACCTCACCAATGCCGATGAGCTGCAGATCAAGATGGCGCAGGGCGCGAAGCCGGGCGAGGGCGGCGAGCTGCCCGGACGCAAGGTTGACGAAATTATCGCGCGCATCCGTTACTCGACGCCGGGGGTCGGCCTGATCAGCCCACCGCCGCACCACGATATTTATTCCATAGAAGATCTCGCGCAGCTGATCCACGATCTGAAAAACGCTAACCCGAGCGCGCGCGTCAGCGTCAAACTGGTGTCGGAAGTGGGCGTCGGAACGATTGCGGCCGGCGTGTCCAAGGCGCACGCTGATCATATTCTGGTCTCGGGGGATTCCGGCGGCACCGGCGCGTCGCCGCTGACCAGCATCAAGCATGCCGGCCTGCCCTGGGAGCTCGGCGTCGCCGAGGCCCACCAGACACTGGTGCTTAACGACCTTCGCAGTCGGGTAGTACTGCAGGCTGACGGCGGTTTCAAAACTGGCCGCGACGTGGTGATTGCTGCGCTGCTTGGTGCGGAGGAATACGGTTTCTCAACGGCGCCGCTGATCACGATGGGCTGCATCATGATGCGTAAGTGTCACCTGAACACCTGCCCGGTTGGCATCGCAACGCAGGACCCGGTGCTGCGTCGCAAGTTTGCCGGCAAGCCGGAGCACGTCGTCAACTACCTGTTCATGGTTGCCGAAGAGGCCCGTGCGCTGATGGCCGAACTGGGTTTCCGGCGGATCGTGGACATGATTGGTCGCACCGACGTCATGGACATCCGTCAGGCTCAGGCGCACTGGAAGTCCGATGGTCTCGACCTGGCGCCTGTCCTGGCGCCGGCGCAGAAGCCGCGGCCCAACGTCGACGTGCACTGCACGATGGCGCAGGATCACAGCCTGCAGCTGGCGCTCGACAACCGGCTGATCGAGCTCGCGCGCCCGGCCGTCGAGAAGGGTGAGCCGGTGACCGGCGAGCTGCAGATCGTTAACACCAACCGTACGGTCGGCACAATGCTGAGCCACAAAGTGGTCAAGCGCTGGGGCGAGCGCGGCCTGCCCATCGACACGATTCAGTTCAAGTTCAACGGCTCCGCCGGGCAGAGCTTTGGTGCCTGGCTGGCCCGCGGCATTACGCTGGAACTTGAGGGGGACAGCAACGACTATGTCGGCAAAGGTTTGTCGGGCGGCCGCTTGATTGTTTACCCCCCGCGCGGCAGTAGCTTCGTGGCCGAAGACAACGTGTTGATTGGCAATGTGGCATTGTACGGCGCCACCGGCGGACGCGCGTACTTTCGTGGCCGCGCGGCCGAGCGCTTTTGCGTGCGCAATTCGGGTGCCAAGGCCGTAGTCGAGGGCGTGGGCGACCACGGCTGCGAGTACATGACCGGCGGACGTGCCGTTATTCTCGGCCCCACCGGCCGCAACTTCGCGGCCGGCATGTCGGGCGGCGTGGCCTATGTGTGGGACGTCAACGGCGACTTCGAGTCGAAGGTTAATCAGGGCATGGTCGAACTCGATCCGGTCGATGACGACGACGATATTTCCGAGCTGCGGGAGATGATCGAACTGCACGCCGACCTGACGGATTCCGATGCCGCGAAACGCGTTCTGGACGGCTGGCCGGAGGTGCTGGAGCAGTTCGTCAAAGTCATGCCGACCGACTACAAGCGCGTGCTTGTCGAGCGCAAGAGGCACGATGAGGAAATCGAGTCCGAAATCCACGATGCCGACCAGACTGGCGAGTTCATGGTGGGCGCTATCAGAGGGGAGGCCTGAGATGGGCAAGCCGACAGGTTTCATGGAGTATCGGCGGCGCCCGGTTCCGTATCGCGATGTAGCGGAGCGTCAGCGCGACTACGACGAGGTGTACGGCCAGCCGGTCGAAGACAAGCTGCGCCGGCAGGGTGCGCGCTGCATGGATTGCGGCGTGCCGTTCTGCCAGTCGCACACCGGTTGCCCCATCGACAATCTGATCCCGGAGTGGAATCACCTGGTGTACCAGGGCCGCTGGCAGGAAGCGCTTGAGCGGCTGCACAAGACCAACAACTTCCCCGAATTCACCGGCCGTGTCTGCCCGGCGCCCTGCGAGGGAGCCTGTGTGCTGGGCATCAACAGTCCCGCGGTAACCATCAAAAATATCGAGAACGCCATTATTGATCGCGGCTTTGCGGAAGGCTGGGTGCAGCCGCGAATGCCGTCGGCGCGCTCAGGCAAGACCGTCGCCGTTGTAGGCTCCGGGCCGGCGGGGCTGACGGCGGCTGAGCAGCTCAACCAGGCGGGTCATCAGGTAACTGTGTACGAGCGCGCCGATCGTATCGGCGGGCTGCTGATGTACGGTATTCCGAATATGAAGCTCGACAAGCAGCTGGTCGAGCGTCGCCTGGAGCTACTGCGCCAGGCGGGCATCGACTTCGTGGCCGGCACCGACATTGGCCGCGACATCATGCCGGCGCAGCTGCAGACTGATTTCGACGCGGTGCTTTACGCCACCGGTGCCACCACGCCGCGCGACCTGCCGGTGCCCGGGCGCGATCTCGAGGGCATTCATTTCGCGATGGATTTTCTGACTGCGCACACTCAGAGTCTGCTCGACTCCGATCTGCAGGACGGCAATTACATCAGCGCAGCCGACTGCAAGGTTATCGTGATTGGCGGTGGTGATACCGGTACAGACTGTATTGGCACGGCTGTGCGCCACGGCTGCAGCAGCCTGGTGAATTTCGAGCTGCTGCCGCAGCCCCCGGAGAAGCGCGGCGCGGACAATCCCTGGCCCGAGTGGCCGGTGATTCTGCGCACCGACTATGGTCATGAAGAAGCGATCGAGCGCTTTGGCTGTGACCCCCGCGCTTACGGCATCGTGACCAAGGAATTTATCGACGACGGCAACGGTCGGGTCGCCGGCGTGCGCACGAAGTTTCTCGAGTGGAAGCAGGTCGATGGCCGCCTGCAGATGCAGGAGATTCCCGGCAGCGAGCAGACTTACGAGGCCGACCTGGTGCTGCTGGCGATGGGCTTCACCGGTCCCGAGACCTACGCGGTCGAGCCGCTGTCGCTCAAGCTGGACGATCGCGGCAATTACCGGGCTGCCTATGGCGACTACACGACCAGCGTGCCTGGTGTGTTTGCTGCCGGCGACTGTCGGCGCGGGCAGTCACTGGTGGTGTGGGGTATCAATGAAGGTCGCGGCGTCGCCCGGGCCATTGATGAGTACCTGACCGGTCAGTCGCTGCTCCCGGCCCCGACCCTGACGATGGGTGCTGCGACCGGCTGAGCGTCGGCGCTGCTGTTATGGCTCAGGCCTGCAGCGGCAGCAGCTGGCCGGCTAGCCACAGCAGCGCGAACAGCAGTGGCTGATGCAGCAGGTAGATCAGCAGGCTGTGACGTCCCGGCGTCGCCAGCCAGTCGGCGCGCGGCAGCGCTGCCAGCGGGTCACTGCGAAATAGTGAAGTGTGAGCCAGAGCGACCCCGAAAAACGCCGCCGCCAGCCATGGGAACAGGGGTACGTAGTCGACCGAGTAACTCGGCACCCAGGCCTGCAGGTGGTTAAATGGCCACCAGGTGCCCACCCAGCCGGCCAGGGATGCCAGCAGCACCGTGGCGCCGGCGCCCGCCGCCAGCCGTGGCAGCCGCAGCACCGGGGTCACCACCAGACTTGCCACAATAATAAAGTGCAGAATGCCGAAGTGAATCCAGTTCTGTGGGTACATCCGCACCGAGACCGCGGTGACCGCGGCGGCGCCCAGACCGATTTCGACCAGCCGGCGAAGATACTTTTTCGGCCGCACCCGGTCCCCGTGAGCCAGTACCAGCCCGGCGCCCACACAGCCGATGAACAGCGTAAGAATCACCGAGCGAAACGCTTTCCATTCGGGACCCTGCGGGATCGTCGTTTCGAAGTAGCCGAAGGTGCGTAAGTCGTAAATAAAGTGGTAGATCACCATCAGCACAATCGCGAGACTGCGCGCGAGGTCGAGGGTGACAATGCGCCTGGTGCTCAGCCCGCTGCTCCGGCCTGGAAATCCCAGTCGGTCAGGTCGGTGCCGCGGTGCACGACCCGCTCCAGTGCCGCAAATACCTCTCCGTCGTAAGCGGCGCCGACGTTCCTGCGCAGCTCGCCCAGCGCCGCCTCGCTGCTTAGCGCATCACGGTACGCGCGAGGGCTGACCAGCGCGACATAGGCATTGCCCAGCGCCAGTATGCGTCCGGGCAGGGTGATGCGGTCTGCGCGAATGCCTTCCGGGTACCCGTTGCCGTCCAGCGTCTCCTGCTTCTGCGCGATCGCGTGCAGAATCGGGTCGTCGAAATCCAGTCGCCGCAGAATCTCGACGCCTTCGTCGACGTGGCTTTGCAGGAGCTGCTGCTCGCTGGCGCTGAGTTCGTCCCGTTTGGTCAGCAGTTCACGCGGCAGCGAGAGCTTGCCGATGTTGGCCAGCAGTGCGGCCGTTACCAGGTTCCGGGTCGCTTGCTGGTCGAGACCGAGCTCGTCCGCGACGGCGCGGCACAACTCCGCGAGCCGCGCCGAGTGAAACGCGGAGTAGGGGTCATGCAGATCGATGACGTCAATGAGTGAGGCTACCAGCTTGTTGAACAGCGGATGATCGCTGCCAGCGTTTGCCCGGGCGCGCGCTGGATGACGCATAACCGGCAGCTGTGTCGCTCGCTCACTGACGCGTGCGCTGCGCTCCCGCCACGCCAGCAAAGCGGCACCCAGCGCAACCACGCCGAGACCGAGTGCCAGGTAGCGGGCCCGGATGCGCTGCCGGACGCCTCCCAGCGCGAGGTCGGCGTCGATGCGCTTGACGAAGGTCCAGTCGGTGCCGGGCACCCGCCGCGTGTTCTGCAGCGCTGTGGTGCCTCCATCCAGACTGATCTGGCGGAAGCCGGCTTCCGGTGCAGCGTCGATGCGGCTGAGCGACGGCGTGCCGGCGAGCAGCACCGCCGGCGTGGACGGCATGCCCGCCACGAGGAGCGCCGCGTCGGTGTC
>JGI12048J13642_10183599_pt1 | contig 11199 bp, 7 predicted proteins | sample ElkSlonscriptome_16_FD_13642 | JGI IMG/M metagenome (IMG submission 13642) | reverse complement strand
ATCCAATTGTAGCCAATCTTGGAACGCCAAACTATACGAAGGTGGCAGCGGTTGGCTGAACTTCCCTCTCATTTGAGTATTGCTGATCCCAAAACTCACGCCCTGAGTTTTTGTCTCAGGGTGGAGCAGCTGGCTGGATTGTCAGGCTCATAACCTGAAGGTCGCAGGTTCCAAATCCTGCCCCCGCAAACACCAGACAAACGCCCCAAAAGACGCTTGCCGTCGCCGGCTTGAAACTCCGGTCGGACTACGCCCTCACTACATTCCAAGCCGGCGGCGGCATTCTCATCTTGATTGACGCAACGTCTCACTTTGATTGTCGCGCTGCAGTCAGGTCATGTGCGGTCGATACACTCAAGCGCGCCCCTGGTCTGAACTGGTAGAGATTTACCGGCACGCACAAAAGTTTATCCCCCGGAGTCTCTTCGTAAGCCCGGAGGCGCCTGCTGCCGTAGCTGGTCGAGGAGCGGCCGGGCGGACGGGTCGATGGCCACCAGTCGCTCGGCCCAGGCCAGCGCATCGGCGGTGCGGCCGGCATCGCGGTTGATGGTGACCAGCGCCAGCAAGGTGTCCCGATTGGCCGGATGAAGCGCATGGCTGGCTTCGAGAACGGCGAGGGCCTCGTCGACCCGGCCGGCGCCGTTGAGCGCCACCGCGTGGACGTAGGCATAGCCCGCGTTGTCGGGATCGAGCTCGGCGGCCCGTTCAATCTCGCCCAAGGCTTCGGACGAACGCTGCTGACGAACGAGGTTGAGGCCGAGCGCCAGATGCAGTTCCGCGTCCTCGGGCCGTCTCCGCAGGTCGTCGCGCAGCAGTCGTTCACCCTCGGCGTCGCGGCCGCGACCCGCGTAAAGTTGAGCGAGGTAGACGGTCGCCGGAGTGAAGCTCGGATCGAGCTTGCGGGCGGCCAAGTATTCCGCTTCGGCCTCGGCGGGCCGACCGCGTTGCGCATAGAGGTTGCCGAGATTGACGCGGGATTCCGGCCGGTCGGCGTTGAGACGCTGCGCCGCCACGTAGTCGTCGACGGCGCGGGACAAGCGCTCGCGGTCCGCCGGCGGCACTCGGTCCGGCGGTACGGCGGCGAGCAGCGAGGCGGCTTCGATGCGAACGCCCAGAACCGGATCGGCGAGCAGGCGGCTGGCCATCGGCCAGATTTGCTGGAGCGGAAGCGTCCGTAACGCGCGCAGCGCTGCCAGCCGGACCAGGTGGTCGGGGTCGGCGAGGCCTCGTTCAGCCGCCGACAACGCCTCGCGGCTCGGATAGCCGGCGAGGCTGTGATATGCGGTGGCGCGCGCGATCGACGGCGCATCGGAGTTGACGGCGAGTTGCAGAAGCAGGGACGCCGCCTCGGGCTTGTCGGCGCGCGCCGCGGCCAAGGCTTCGGTCCAGGTCTGGAAACCTTTGCGCTCGGGCCCGTACCAGCGCTCGACCGCCGCCGCGGCCCAGGCGGCGTCCTTGTCGGCGTGGCAATCGTTGCAGGCGTTGGATGTTCCGAAGCGCACCGACTCGTCGGGGCGCGGGATGCGGAACCCGTGGTCGTGGCGCGGATCGACGACCATGTAGGTCCGTACCGGCATGTGGCAGGCAACGCATTGGCCGGCGGGCGAACCGGCGGCATGGTGGTGATGGGCAAGGGCGTCGAACTTCGCTCCGTCGTGACACTGCGCGCAAACGGCGTTGCCCTCGGCCACCAACTTCAGCGAATGCGGGTCGTGGCAGTCGCTGCACGAAACGCCCGCCGTGAACATCCGGCTCTGGCGGAACGGGGCGTAGTTGTAGACCTCGTCCAGGCTCTTGCCGTCGGCCTCGAACAGGCCGGGCTCGAGCAGGCTCGGCACGTGCGTCTCCAGCAGCGACTGCCCGGGCCGCCACGGTTCGGCGATCTTGGTGGCGCGCGAATGGCAGACACCGCAGGTCTCCAGCTCCTTGGCGCTGGTCCTGGGCACGCTGCGGCGGGCGCTGCCGGTCGCCGGATCGAGGGTCCACTGCACGTCTTCGCGCTCGTCGAAATGGACGCTCAGCCCATCCTCGCCTTTCCTGTCTCCGTTTGCCCACGCCACATGGGCTGCTCCCGGGCCGTGGCAGGTTTCGCACGCGACGTCGATCTCGGCCCAGGTGGTCGCATAGGAATCCGTCGCCGGATCATAGTTCTTACGCAATTCCGTCGAATGACACTCGGCACACTGAAAGTTCCAGGTCTGGTCGATGCCGGTCCAGTGCAGCGGATCGCCCGCCTTCAGGTTCTGATCCGGGTAGAGATGGAACCAACGTTGCCCGCCTTCCGGCTTCGGTCTCGAGTCCCAGGCGATGCCCAACGCCTGCATCCGTCCGTCGGGAAAGGCGATCAGGTACTGTTGTAACGGGATGACGCCGAAGACGTAGCGGATCTCGAAGTCGGCGAGTTCGCCGTTCGGTCCGTCGGTATTGACGAAGAACTTGCCGTCCCGCCTGAAGAACCGCGAGGTGACGCCGCCGCAGGTGAAGGTGGCATTGTCGAAGTCGCCAAGGACAGTCTCCTCGGTTGCCTCGGCCATCGCCAGGTCGTGGTGCGAGCCGCGCCACGCCGCGCTCTCGGCCTCATGGCACCCGGCGCACGTACCGCTGCCGACGAAACCCGTGGCCGCGTCCGAGGACGGAGCCGCGGCGACGCTGGCAACGGAAAACAGCAGGGTGAGTGCGAGGCCGATACGGTGGAGCCGTTCCATTTCAGAAGTAATACCCGATCCGTGCCTCGATCTGCCACCGATACGGCTCGAAGCCTTTGTCGTGGATCAGCGAGCGCGAGTACTCCAGCGACGCGACGAAACTATCGAAGAACTTTTTGCCGATCATCAGGTCGAACGGGATGAACAGCTTTCCGTCGTCCTGGTAATTGATCTCGATGGTTTCGCTGGCGTAGGCGGTCACGAACCAATGATCCGGCAGGCCGACGTTGAACTTCGGCTGGAGCTTCAACAGATTGATGTCGGTGCGTCCACTGCTCCCGTCGCGGCTGGCGACGCTGTTGAGATAGATCGCCTTGGCCAGGAAAAAACTGCCCGGGCCGATCTCCGGCAGGCTGTAACGGGCGCCGACGACTGGTCCGATCTGGTACTTGCCTTTGCCCGCCTCGTCCAGGCCCGCGGTCGGCCAGACGGCGCGCACGCCGAGTCCGTAGCCCAGCCGCGCGGTCGGCGGCGGTGCAATGATCGCGATCTCGGTCAACAGATCGCCCTGCCCGAACCGGTTGTGCCCATTGGGGTTAAAGCCGCTGGTCACGTCGTGGGAAAAGACAAGCGGCTGATCGAAACGCCCGTAGAGTTTCCAGCCGTCGCCGAGGCCGGTCCACAGGTCAGCGCGCAGGGTCGTCACCCACTTTTCCGGCTCGCGGCCGTTGGCGTCGGGCAGCCGCTGGTAGCGTTGGCGAAGCTGGACGACGTTCCTCGGCAGCGTGATGTCCTCGCCCGTATTGAAGCTGCCATGGATCGCGGCTTCGGCCCCCGATTCGGACGGCGCGGCCTCATCCGCCAGAGCGACTCCCGCTGCGTATAACACTGGGAGAACTCCCAAAGCGGCCAGACAATGCACTCGCCTCGTGGCCGGCTTGCTCAGTTCTGTTTCTCCTCGAACGCAAAAATCCGATTCCAGTCGGTCTTCATGCTGATGACGATCCAGCCCTGCTTCTTCGCCTCGTCGTACAGCGCCTGGGTGAAGGTGCCGACCCGGGTGTCGGGCAGCCCCTGCACCGGTCCGTAGGCGTACTCGCGCTTCGCGTCGTCGTGAAGCAAAATCATTGACAACCGCGCGCCGTCACCGGCCTTCGTGTATTCCAGCATCTGACGGTCGCCGGTCGAGTTGCCGAATGCCGCGTAGGGCCTACGCCCGATCATCAGGTGGATGCCCTCGGGCTTGCCGGCATTGTTGTTGTCCAGGAGCGGTTTCGGCTCCTTGGTGAGAAACGGCTTGCCGTCCTTGCGATAGCCGTACTTGGTCTCCCCGGCGGTTCCGACCACTTGCTCCGGCGGAACCCCGTAAACGCGCTCGGAGTACACGCGCACAAAGTCCTGACCGCCGCCGGTGACGATGTACGTCTTGTAAACGTTGGCGTGGAGGTACTTGAGGAGCTCCTGCATCGGCAGGTACGTGAGGTCGGTGTAGGGCCGGTTCCAGCGCGCGTCCTTGGCGGTTGCGAGCCACTTCTCCGCCTCGGCCTTGAACTCGTCAACACTCATACCGGTAAGGGTAGCGGCCAGGATCTTGAAAAGGTCGTCCATCGAGAGCTTGGCAATGGCCTCACGGTTGCCCGACAGCACGGTCTTGAACGGCTCCACCTTCGCCAGCTCCGGTTTCGCCTTGACCACCGCCGGAACCCGCTCCAGGCAGTAGACGACCTGGGTATACATGGGGTGCTCGACCCACAGCGTGCCGTCCTGGTCGAAGGTCGCGATGCGCTCTGCCGGCGGCACGAACTTCAAGCTTCCCTGAGTGGTGGTCTCCTTCACGAAGGCAACGATCGCCTGCTTCGCCGGCCCGTCGTTCCACGAGGACAGCGGATCGTCGGCGGCACGCGCCGGTGCGGCGAGCAGCAGCACGGCGCAGAGCGCCAGAGCAAAATTGGTGTTTACCTCGCGAACCCGCTGTTTCATTGATGCTTTTCTCCGGATGATGCGGGCGCCCCTTTTTCGGAGGGGCGCCCAGTTCATCACTTCCTACAGGACCTCATCCCGCTCGTCGCTCGGGTGCCCACCTTTCATGCTTTTGGATGGCCCGCTTCTGCATTTCGATCTCCTCCATCACCCGCGCCCGGATCCCGGGCGCCTGATGCTGGTTCACATCAACCGGACCGTCAATGGCCCGCGTGGCTGCTGCTGTTCATTGTCTTCACCCGTTGAATGACCTGCTCCAGGTTGTAGCTGGCGGGGTCCTGCATCGGCGGGAATGTGCGGTAAGACTCCAACTCCTTCAGCCACAGCTGCTGGCCGATCGGCAGCATGTTCCAGTTATAGACGTAGGCGGTCATCGGCCCGGCAAGCGCGCCGCCCATTCCGAAGAGCGTCTTCTGCTGTGACCCGATAGACGTCTCGAACGGGTCGCGCTTGATGTTCACGACCTGGGTCCAGTGGTAGGGCTGAACGCCCGCCGTGAAGCCGTCCGGCGCATCGGACACCATCGCGAAGTACATCTTCCAGTTCTTGTAGCGGACCGCCGACGGGTCCTTGCCGGAGTAATACATGAAGGTGTTGCGGGCGGCGGTGTCGGCCTTGCCCAGCAGGTAGTCGCGCTGGTTGACCCCGTCGAGCGTGGTCTTGACGATCCCGGGATATTTGCCCTTCTCGATCTGGGCCTTGAGGTCGTTGTTCTTGGGGCCACCGGCAAGGTCGACCAGTGTCGGCATCCAGTCGAGCGACGCGAAGATGTCGTTCAGCACGGTGCCGGCTTTGATGTGGCCGGGCCAGCGCACAACCGCGGGAGCGCGCATGCCGCCCTCCCAGGTGGTCAGCTTGCCGCCCTTGAACGGAGTCACGCCGCCGTCGGGGAAAGTGATGGTTTCCGCACCGTTGTCGGTTGTAAAGACGACGATGGTGTTGTCGAGTTCACCCATGTCCTCGAGCTTCTTCAACACGTAGCCGATGTTGTCGTCCATCTGCTTCATGCCAGCCTCGTTGGCGCCCCAGTCCTTGCCGCCCTTTGTGCCGACCATGTCGGCGTATTCGTCCGACAGCACGGTGGTGACGTGCATGCGAGCCGGGTTGTACCAGACGAAGAACGGCCTGTTGGTCTTCTCGGGGTCGTTGCGGTCGAGAAAGTCGATGACCTTGGCCGAGATCTCCTCGTCCACGGTCTTCGAGCGCTCCAGCGTCAGCGGCCCCTCGTCGGTGCAGGTCTGGTTGGCGGAGGTGCCGTCGGAGGACTTGCAAGAGATCACCGGGCGCGGCGGGGTCAGGCAGGTGGTCGTTGCCGGGTCCACCGCCCCAGGCACTTCCGGAAGGCCGGGGATCGGCGTATTTTTGCAAGGTGGCGCCACCGCCTGGTCCGTCGGCGAGGAATTGATGTCGGGAAAGCTCACCCCCTGCATCGCGTCGAGGTGATAGAGATAGCCCCAGAACTCCTGGAAGCCGTGCGCGGTCGGCAGGGCGTCGGTATGGTCGCCAAGGTGGTTCTTGCCGAACTCGCCCGTCGAGTACCCCAGATCCCGCAGGAAAACCGCTAGCGACGGGGTTCCGGGCATAAGGTAGCTGGGGCTGCCGGGCAACTGCGGCATGATCATGCCGGTCCTGAGCGGCTGCATGCCCGTGAAGAAGGCGTTGCGCCCGGCCGTGCAGCTCTGCTCGGCGTAGTAGTCGGTGAGCATCGCGCCTTCGCGGCCGATGCGGTCGATGTTGGGCGTCTCGCCGACCATCAGGCCGCGATGATAAATCGACGGCTGCATCCAGCCGATGTCGTCGCCCATGATGAACAGGATGTTCGGCTTCTTTTCCTGCGCGGCCGCCGGAGCCGGCGAACCGACGGTCGCTAGGCCGACGGCGAAGACCGCCGCCCCCAAGCCGCCCGCGAGCCGCGCGGTGGCGCTGCGCATTTCTCGTTTTCTCATCGCTAACTCCTCCTTGACATGTGAAAGACCCACGGAACCGATCGGGCCGGGCGGGGGCCTAGTCAAATTTTTGGCCCGATCCATCCGTTTTGGCCATATCTCTCGGCAATTCCGATTTTGTTCAAAATTTCGCTTTCGAGATCATCCAGCAGCTCGCGATATTGTTCGATCCTACAACCAGAGTCACTGCCGTCCGCCTGCCAGTACCGGAGCGCACGCAGAGCCTCGTCGTAGTCCCCGCAGATGGTCCTGAACGTCGGATCGGCCACGTAGAGCCGGTGCATCGCCAGTTCGTGCCGTGGGAATCGGCTGACGAGGGTTTCAATCTCTCGCACGTCAGCTTCGCCTCCCGCTGGTCGAAGGGTCTCAAGATCGCGAAATCAAATCACCCATAGCCCAAGCCACCGACAAACTGCGAGTACGAACATGTTCGCACGCCGCGTCGCGACGCAGGCGGCCCGGTCCATCGACCCTCCTCGCCGCGCCAACGGTTTCCCATGACATTTCGGCGATCGTCCAAAAGTCCTTCCGGCGTTTAGGCATTCCCTGTAGCTTGCTTTCCTCATTGCAGAGCCCAAATTAGTTAGCGCATCACGCATGCCGGAGATGACGGGAAAGAAGAGCGAGCGGTGGCATCAGACCGGCAAGCATTGCATTTGGAGAAGGTCGACGATCGCCGGCAACCGTCGCCGTCCGAGACGCGTAGTCAGCTCGAACGCATGGTAGCGAGCCCGACGTTCCAGGCGAGCGAGCGGCGGAAGGCGTTTCTCCGTTATCTGGTGGAGGAGGCGTTGGCGGGCCGCGCCGACCGTTTGAAAGGCTTCGCCGTCGCCGTCGCCGTCTTCGGCCGCGACGAGACTTTCGCCGTCGCCGTCGCCGTCTTCGGCCGCGACGAGACTTTCGATCCGCAAACCGACTCGATCGTCCGGCTGGAAGCGCGGCGACTGCGCCGCGATCTCGACGGCTATTACGTCGACGCCGGTCGCCGCGACCCGGTGCGCATCTCGATTCCCAAAGGCGGCTACGTCCCCGATTTCGAGTGCCGGGACGTCGCGATGGCGCAAGGCGCGCCGCCATCCGGCGACGCGCGGACGTACCGGAGTTGGCTCGCCATGGGCCTCCTTGCCGGTGTATTTTTCGCGGTCTTGGGATGGCTTGGCACGGGCTTGCTCGAGTCCAAGTCATGGTGGTGGTCCGACGGCGGCGAAAGCACTGCGACGGAACTGCCTCGAGGACCCAAGATCGCCGTGTTGCCCTTCCGGAGTCTGAGCGACGATCCCGAACAAGCCTATTTTGCCCAAGGTATTACCGACCAGATCATTACGGATCTCTCCCGATTCAGGGCACTGTTCGTTCTGTCGATGCAATCCATGGCGAATCACCAGGAACACTTGGCCAATCCTCAAGCCCTTCGACGGGAGCTCGGTATCGACTATTTGTTGATCGGCAGCGTTCGACGCGACGAGGACCACATCAAAATTTTGGCCCGTCTGATAGACGCGGAGTCAGGCACTATCGTTTGGGCAGATTCCTATGGCGGAGAGGTTACGCCATCCGACGTTTTTGCAATCCAAGAAGATGTTTCGCACCAGGTGTCGGCAATCCTCGCCAGCCACTATGGCGTGATCGCGGAAGCCGGACAAACCGAAGCGCAACACCAACCTCCGACGTCGCTTTCGGCCTACGATTGCGTCCTTCGCTACTATAATCATCAGAGGTTTCTCGAGCCCGAGGAGCACGCCAGGGTGCGCGACTGCCTCGAGCGCGCCGTCCTGGTCGAACCCGACTATGCGGACGCGTGGGCCGTGCTCGCCAACGTCTACGCACAGGAATATCGCCATCGTTTCAATCCGCGACCGGAGATCTACGACCCTCGCGAGCGTTCCCTTGCCGCGGCCGAGCGCGCCGTTGACATCGAGCCAAGGAACCCAACCGCCCAGCTGATGCTTGCGAACGCACTGTTCGATCGGCTCGATCTCGTAGGGTTCAAGGCGGCCGGGGAACGGGCGATCGCTCTCAATCCCAACGATCCGGACAGCCTGGCTCACTACGGTATGCGTCTGGTCTACATGGGGGAGTGGGAACGGGGGTTCGCATTAGTGACCAAGGCGACCACACTCAGTCCCGAATTCCCGAAGTGGTACCGGGCTCCCCTATTCTTCTATTACTACCAAACGGGCGACTACGAACGGGCGATGGTCGAGTCGCATGCACTAGAGGTCCCCAGTCTATGGCGGTTATTGTTCAGGGCGATGGTTCTCGGGCAGATGGGGCGGAAAGAGGAGGCGCGGCCGGCAGTCGAAGCGGCGCTCGCGATGAAGCCGGATGTCCGAGAACTCTTTTGGGACATGGCGCGCCTCTGGAACATACCGGACCCGCACATCGAGCACATGGCGGACGGCCTGCGCAAGGCCGGTCTCGCTATCTCCCCGGCGCCACCGGCATCGTGATCCGACGCGCCACCATCCGTCATGACGGAGCAGACAATCTGCGGATGCGGCCGCGTGCCGACGAGTAGGACTGAGGAGCACGGGACCCCGCCGCCGCCTATCGCATGCACCATGCCGACGAAGCCATCATCGAGCGCCTCGCCGACGGCTTGCGCAAGGGGGGCTGGAAACAACCGGGCGGCCCATAGTCACTCCCGGCGGCGCGCCGCCGGGCCCGACCAAGGTCTCAAGGAACATTTTCCTTGATTTTGCGCGCATCGCGCAAATTGTTTCCTGATTACGCACTATCCTCAGCCGATCTTGTTCGGCACATAACGGGAACACCTGTGCATTTGCAAGGAGTTCGCCATGTCACGCAGCAAGATCCAGTTTCAGAAAGGCCTCAGTGAGCGGCAATTTCGGGCAGACTATGGAACCGAGGAGCAATGCCGTACGGCGTTGTTCGCCTGGCGTTGGCCCAAGGGCTTCGTCTGCCCACGCTGTGGCGGCGTGCGTTGCTGCGACATCGGCTCATCCAGTGCACCGCTTGTCGCCATCGGGTCTCACTGACGGCCGGCACCATCTTTCACGCCACAAAGTTGCCGCTCCTGGTCTGGTTCCAGGCCATCTATCTCGTGACCCAGACCAAGAAGGGGATCTCGAGCCTCGAGTTGGGCCGTCGTCTTGGGGTGACCCAGACAACAGCCTGGAAGGTGCAGCAGAAACTGGCGCAGGTCATGCTGGACCGCGAGGCCGCAAAGCCCGTCGGCGGACCCGACAAACGGGTGGAGATGGACGACGCCTACCTCGGCGGTGCCCGGCGCGGCGGCAAGCGAGGCCGTGGGGCCGCCGGCAAGACACCCTTCGTCGTGGTGGTGGAAACCACCATCGAGGGCTGCCCGCTGCGCCTCAAGCTGAACGCCGTCAAGGGCTTCCGCAAGGTCGAGATCAAAAAGCTCAGCCTGCGCACCCTGCTCCCCGGCACCACCGTGATCAGCGACGCCCTCGGCTACTTTGGCGCCGTCTCCCAAGGGGGCTGCCGCCACCAACCAACCATCACCGGCAGTGGCGCTGGGGCCGTCCAGATCCCCGCCTTCACGTGGGTCAACACGATGATCGGCAATATCAAAAACGCCATCAGAGGCACCTATCCACACTACACGACAGTCTAGCTGAGAGGCCGAGAATTTGCTGTTCTGAACGATTCTGTCTTACGAACGGAGCCGTTCATGAACCGACATCTTCTCGACGCTCTCATGGGTACGCTATCGGGCCATCTTGATCTCAGCAAGTCGCGTGTGGAGACGTTGGCGTTGCTAATTTTAGGTTTGGTCAACGGCCGCACGGTCAATCTGAGTCACATTGCCAGCCAGCTTTCCGGGACCGCTTTGATCCCATCGGCGTATCGCCGCCTGCAGCGATTTTTTCAGTATGTGCGCCTCGACGGGAACTGGTCGGCGCCGCTCATTGTCAAATGGCTGGGGATCAAGCCGCCTTGGGTCCTGTGCCTGGATCGGACCAACTGGAAGATCGGCCGGCGTGACGTCAACATCCTGACGCTGGCGATCACCACGCGGCGGGTCCGCATCCCGCTGATGTGGACGCTGCTGCCCAGCGGCGGCTGCAGTACTCAGGATGAACGCATCAAATTGATGCGTCGCTACCTCGCCATCTTCGATCCCGCCTCGATCTCCTGGCTCCTCGCCGACCGCGAGTTCATCGGCGTCAGGTGGATGGAATTCCTGTTGGAAAACAATATCATCTTTGCCATCCGGCTGAAGGAGGACACCGTCATCTATCTCGAGGACGGTCATACCTATCAATTCAAAAGCCTCTTGCGCACGCGCCGGAAAGCCAAGCAGATCCTAGCCCAGCCGGGACGTCTCGCCACCATGATCAACTGCCCGGGACTGCCTCTTACCTTCGCGGCCAAACGCCTCGCCGACGATGAGTTCCTGATCGTCGCCACCAACGGACCCACCGACAAGGCTCTCAACATCTACAGGAAACGGTGGCAGATCGAATGTCTGTTTGGCGACAGCAAAACCCGGGGGCTCAACATGGAAGACACGCGTATCACCGACCCGGCCAAACTCAACACCCTCCTCTTCATCATCAGCTTCGCCATGGCCTGGGCTCACGTCACCGCCGCCGCCACTCAGGCCGGCGCCGCCATCAAGAAACGCGCCCACGGATACC
>JGI12048J13642_10460222_pt1 | contig 11200 bp, 8 predicted proteins | sample ElkSlonscriptome_16_FD_13642 | JGI IMG/M metagenome (IMG submission 13642) | reverse complement strand
CTCGCGAGCCGCCTCAAGCGTGCGCTGAACATCCTCATCAGTATGAGCCAAAGATGTAAACCCAGCCTCAAACTGAGACGGAGCCAGATAAACGCCATGTTCCAACATGCCTCGATGGAAGCGGCCAAACTTCTGTCCGTCCGACTTTTTCGCATCGTCATAGCTGTGAACAGGGCCAGGATTGAAGAAAAAGCCAAACATGCCGCTGATCTGTCCGCCACAGGACTCATGGCCTGTCTCCTGGGCGATCGCCAACATGCCATCGGCCATCTTTTTCGTAATCTGGTCAAGCTGCTCATAGGTTCCAGGACGCTTCAGCAGTTCCAGCGTCTTGATGCCTGCGGTCATCGCCAAAGGATTGCCCGACAGAGTCCCAGCCTGATACATGGGGCCAGCCGGAGCCACCATTTCCATGATGTCTTTGCGTCCGCCGTAGGCTCCAACAGGCAGGCCACCGCCAATAATCTTGCCAAGAGTTGTAAGGTCGGGAGTAACGCCAAATTTTTCTTGCGCACCACCATAGGCAATCCGAAATCCGGTCATGACTTCATCGAACACGAGCAGTGCTCCATGAGCTTGAGTCAGTTCCCGCAGTCCTTCTAAAAATCCAGGCTGGGGCGCAATGAACCCAGAGTTACCGACGACAGGCTCTAGAATCAGTCCGGCAATCTCACCCGGATTTTCTTCAAATAGCTTTTTGACCGCCTCTAAATCGTTGTAGGGAGCGGTGAGGGTGCTGGCTGTTGCAGCTTTAGGCACACCCGGAGAGTCAGGCAGTCCCAGGGTGGCAACACCCGATCCGGCTTTCACCAAAAACATATCGGCGTGCCCGTGGTAGCAGCCTTCAAATTTGATGACTTTTTCGCGTCCGGTAAAGGCCCGCATGAGGCGCAACACAGCCATACAGGCTTCTGTGCCAGAGTTGACAAAGCGCACCATCTCGATGCTGGGCACGGCGTCAATCACCATTTCTGCCAACACATTTTCGAGATAACAGGGTGCTCCAAAGCTGGTGCCTTTGTCTAAAGCATCGTGCAATGCACCAATCACTTCTGGGTGAGCATGACCACAGATGGCAGGCCCCCAAGTGCCCACATAGTCGATGTATTGGTTATTATCAACATCCCAAATGTAGGCTCCCTTGACCCGGTCGAATACAATCGGCTGCCCCCCCACAGACTTAAATGCCCGCACGGGAGAGCTTACACCACCAGGCATGAGCGTTTGGGCTGCGGAAAAAATTTCTTCTGATTTAGTCGTTTTGATCGGTGTTGTAACCAAGGGAATCTCCTTCTTCTCGTCCTGATTTCTATGCAGTTAGATAATTTTTTTAGCCAGTCAATCTGGGTATAAGCCTCACCCCTAACTTCCAACTGGGGTAAAACCAAGCCGTGATTATTATCCTACTCAAACCCAAATCACGGGCTGACCTGTTGTAAAGCGTTATGCAGTTCAGAATCACCAGCGCTAAACCGCAACAGCAGGTTGAACGGAGCGCTGGAGTCCGCTGAGACCGATTTCTGCCAACAGCGCCATCAACGCAATAGGAATCGCCCCGACAAGCAACACGGAGATGTCATACAACGCGAACCCCAGCACAATGAAGTCGCCCAGCCCCCCAGCCCCAATGAATGCTGCCAGCGTGGCGCTGGCAATCACCTCAATGGTAGCGGTTTTGATCCCCGCCACAATCACAGGCAGAGCCAGAGGCACTTCGATCATCTGTAAGATTTCACGATTCGACATGCCCATGCCGACAGCGGCCTCGCGAATATTGGCGTCAATACTACGAAAAGCAACGTCCGTGCTGATCAGAATTGGTGGCATCACAAGCAACGTAAGGGCGATCGCCGCCGACTGAAAGCTTAGCCCAAAGTAAGGAATCGCAATGAACAGCACTGCCAAACTGGGGATCACTCGCAGAGCATTGAACCCATTGATCAGAACAGTTGAGGCCAAGCGCGATCGCGCGCTCCAAAACCCAAGGGGCAAGCCTAGCCCTATCCCGATCGCCAGAGGAACCACCACCAGTACAACATGTCGAACAAAAGCACTGCCTAACCGTTCAGGATTGGAAACAGCGTAGTCCCAGGCTTGCAAAAAAATATCCATGGCGATCGCCTCTATTCACACCCACTACACCAACCAACCCGTTTCGTCTTCGTCGTGACGCTGACGATGATACTCCGCCGGAGAAAGCGGCTGGGACGGTTGTGTTGGCTGAGACGATTGAGCTAAAGGTTGATTCGAGGATTGCACAGGCTGAGAAGACGAAACCATATTGCTCTGATGTTGACACCAAAGGTACAACGCTTCTTCAATAGCCTGAGTGCGATCGTCACTCCATGCATCTACCACATCCATTAGTTCACTGTCGATCATGACAACAACTTGCTGTTTGGAACTCGACACGCTCAACTCCTCAACTCCGATCACCGCGTTTCAGACATGTTCTACCTTAACGGGCATTGGTGTCGAGCAGTTGAAATCGAGGCGCGAATCTAGACACGAATAGAGAGAAGGGCGATCGCCCGACAAAGTTGTTTTTAGTAGCGTACGTTACATTTTTTGCTGATTTACACCCCGAATTGCGCCTGCTCCTAAAGAAAACCTTTGGGTAAGCCGGGGATCACAGAAACCTTGACTACCCTGAGTGAAAGTAGTCCCCCATTGACGAGAGTGTAGGTAGGGAGTCTTATGGCACAAAGCTTTGGTTTAATCGGTCTTGCAGTTATGGGCGAGAATCTGGCGCTTAATGTGGAGCGCAACGGGTTCTCTATCGCCGTATATAACCGATCGCGCGAGAAGACCGACGCCTTTATGGCTGATCGCGCGAAGGGAAAGAATGTCAAGCCTACGTATTCTCTTGAAGAATTTGTCAGTTCTCTAGAGCGTCCTCGCCGCATTCTGATCATGGTCAAAGCGGGAAAGCCCGTCGATATGGTGATCGACCAGCTCAGACCATTGCTTGACCCAGACGACATGATCATCGATGGCGGTAACTCGCTGTATGAAGATACAGAACGCCGAGTCCAGTCTCTAGAATCGACTGGATTCCGATTCATTGGCATGGGTGTTAGCGGTGGTGAAGAAGGCGCGCTCAACGGCCCTAGCTTGATGCCAGGTGGTACGAAAGAAGCCTATGAATCTATCGAACCCATCGTGACCAAAATCGCGGCTCAAGTGGACGACGGCCCCTGCGTGACCTACATCGGCCCCGGCGGTTCAGGTCACTATGTCAAGATGGTGCACAACGGCATCGAGTATGGCGACATGCAGCTCATTGCCGAAGCCTATGACCTCCTGAAAAATGTAGGGGGCTTAGACCAAAAACAGCTCCATGAAGTGTTCTCTGAGTGGAACAAAACGCCTGAACTGGATTCCTTCCTGATTGAAATTACAGCAGACATCTTTACCAAGACAGATTCTGGCTCAGGTCTACCCATGGTGGATGTGATTCTCGATTCTGCTGGACAAAAAGGCACCGGACGCTGGACAGTCGTCAGCGCGCTGGATTTGGGAGTCCCGATTCCCACGATTACCGCCGCAGTAAACGCTCGCATCACGTCGTCCTACAAGCAAGAGCGGGTAGCGGCATCCAAGCAACTGAGTGGCCCGTCAGGCAAATATGAAGGCGATCCCAGTACCCTAATCAGCATGGTGCGAGATGCTCTATACTGCTCGAAAATCTGCTCTTATGCTCAGGGCATGGCGCTGCTTGGAAAGGCATCCAGCGAGTATGGATACAGCCTCGATTTAGGCGAGACGGCTCGTATCTGGAAAGGCGGTTGTATTATCCGAGCTGCTTTTCTGAACAAGATCAAGAAAGCCTACGACCAAAACCCAGATTTGCCGAACTTGTTGCTAGCTCCTGAATTTATCCAAACGATTTTGGATCGTCAGGATGCGTGGCGAGAAGTCTTGGCGATCGCCGCTAAGCTTGGTATTCCGGTTCCGGCGTTTAGTGCTTCTCTCGACTACTTCGACAGCTATCGTCGAGCATCACTGCCTCAGAATCTAACTCAAGCTCAGCGTGACTATTTCGGAGCCCACACCTTCGAGCGGGTCGATCAGGAGGGAACGTTCCACTTTAGCTGGTTCTAAAGTCGAATCTATAGCTGTAGTCAGCTTAGTTCTAAACAAAAACGCCGTAGGGATGCTTTCCAGATCATCCTTACGGCGTTTTTATAGGTTAGGACAGATATTGGCGTTGCGAAATTGACGAATGATATAGAACCTACTAAACCACCAATTGCCCGCTGTACAGGCATGGCAATGCCAATGCCCCTCCGAAAATCATTCGCCAGTTGGCAATCTCCATAAACTATTGGTTTTACATCAGCGCGTAGCACTATACACAAGACTATCCTCAAAATTGTCAGTAAATCACACCGTAAGCGAAGGTTCATCCACGGGCAAGAAGATAGTCAGCACTTCACCCTGCTGAGGATATTGGCGAACCGTAAATTTGCCGCCCAAGGCTTGAAATAGGTTCTTCGTGACATCCAAATTAAGGCTAAGATTACCCGTCTCAGGTTGAAACATCAGTAGCTGGCCCACAGACTGCAACGTTGAGTCAAAGATGGAATATCCAGATGACATCGGGAAGTCACAGACCGTCTGAGTCTGGCTCGCCTTTGTCCCTGCATTCATCGCTTGCGAAGCGGAACCAAAGCGAGAGTAAAACTGGAGCTTGAGCTGGCTGCCGGCAGGCATAACGCGCATCTCAATGTGACTACCGGGGGGCAACGCATGGGTGAGGCGATCAATCAATCCCGTCAAGACCTGGTCGAGCATGGTGGGATCGCTGAGTATGGGCGGAACCCGATGGGGCAACACCAAATCGAGCGTGAGATTATGTTGCTCAGCTTGTTGTTGCCAGCGCATCATGTTTTGCTGCAAAACCTGATCGAGTGAAATGGCTGCAAGAGGGCTTGAAGGCGTATCAGAAGGCTGAGTTTCTAGTTCCACAGCCCGGAAGATCAGCCCAAACCGATCGATCTGTTTCGTACACTCTCTATCGATGACTCCTAGTCGTTTTATGACTTGCTCTGGCAAGTCTTTACGCCGCAGCAGCGAGCGAGTCATGGTGCGAATTGTGGAGAGAGGCGTGCGAACTTCATGGGCGATCGCCCGCAATAGCTCAGCATCGATAGATTGTGAAGTAGGAGACTGACCCGGAATGGGCTCCACTGTATCGACAGCGTCAGTATTTTCGTTCCAGGGCGATCGCCATTCTGCATCAATGCGAGAAGCCGAAGCTGGTTTCCAAAAACTAGAGTGGTTGTGAATAGACTTAGGCAAATTGAGGTTGAGCAGCTTTTTCGTGGGCGATCGCCGAGTGCTAGCACTCGAACGACTATGATGACGCCCCGGCTTCGACCGATTGGTCATCGTCGGTTCTGACAGGTTCGCCAGCATCAAATGACTAAAGTCACTCACCAAACGATAATCTGGCGTCACCGGTGCAAACTGTTGCACTAACGTGTCAAGTTTCGCAACCACAGAAGGAACTGTCATTTCCATGCGCGATCGCAGCGCTCGCCAACATTGCCAGACCACTTCTGGCGTAAACGAAAACATGAATTGTTCGTGCCCATTGTCCAGATCAGGAGACAAACGTGATGCAAAATGATTCGAAGAACTAGCTGACCCTTCCTCCGCTGAAGCTGATGTTCCTAACGCCATTACCAGACTGAAGTCTGCTGTCAGCACCAGACAAAACGGCTCTGCTCCAAGCGGGTCGTCGGGCATCAGCGGCAGAGTGGCGCTTGCCGATTGAGCCGACTCAATGATGTGAGACGCAGGCATTAACTGAAGGGGAGTATGAGCATGAAGAGGATCAGAGCTTCCCGTCAGCGTCCAGCTCGAAAATTGAGAAATCAACCGCGACTCACTCAAAACAGGCAGAGGGCCAGAAATCACCAGTCCTTCCATCGGTAATGCGTCGCCATTAGAGCTAAGCGTAGGCGATGAGTCGAGCGATCGCGCTAACAGATCGTTAAGTCCGGCTACGGCTCCATACCACTCACGACGAGGACGAGAGCTGTAGTGCGGTCTGTCAGTACGGGTTTCAGGGTGAGTAGCACGAGGGCGAAGAGTGGGTTGCTCCATCGCCATAATTTCACCGAATGTTGGAAGATACCACTTGTATGCAGACATGAGTTCCGGGCTAAGCATTAAATATGCAGAAAGGAAGATTTGATTCCATCTAAAATTTGCACTCTTCCCTATGAAGATAATAGACAGACCTTTACTCTGAACAGACTTAAAACCGAACAGATCAGTCGCAATCTCCGTCCTCAGGATGAATCAGATTTAGATCCTAGAGCAATGCGCAGATAGGTTAGGACAGATATTGATGGAGAAGCCGCGCGGTGCGCGGCTTCTCCATCAACGATTGGTTTTAATATCAGCGCGTAGCGCTATAGAGGGTTCAACCGTGTCGTGGACGTGAAACTGCTGCGACGTCAATCACCGGAATTCGTTGCTGGGAAAGGCAATCCGCCGCTGCTCGAATCGTCGCCCCCGTCGTGTAAATGTCATCCACTAAAATGACGCAGGGATGAGGCATTGGCTGGGCCGGGTGTAGCCCGTATCGCCTCAGAACGGTACGGTTAATACGAAAAGCTCCAGTAAGATTGAGCTCCCGTTTAGTCGCAGACAGCCCAAACTGAGCCTCGGTTGAGCGCACCCGTTCCAAAAGGGATGGACTTAGTCGCAATCCGGTCACATCGCAAAAACCTGCTGCTATCAGTTCCGCTTGGTTATAGCCTCGCCGAGCTTGCTTTTCGGCATGAAGCGGGATGGGGACGACAAGGGTTGATTTTGGGAAGGGTTTCTGTGAGCGATCCTGATTCATCGCGTTAGCCGCAATCCACAGACGACCTAGCTCTCGTCCGAGTCGATTCCCCAAAGCTTCTTGTTGTCCATACTTGAGGTTGGCGATCGCCCGTTTCAGGCTGCCCTGATAAGCTCCCCAACAGACCAGACGGGTCGTAGACTGCTCAGAGCCTTGACCAAACGACAGAGAAATCTGCTCTATGCCGCCTGCAACATCCAACTGACAATGCTGAATCTGTCGCCAGCAGTCGACACAGCAGACATCAGACGCAGCGCGATCGCACAACGCACAGGATGACTTCATCACCGTGTCTAGCATGTGATCAAACAGTCGGCTTAGCTTGGGGAGAGTCTTCATCAGTGCAGCCCTTGGTACTATTCTTTGGTGATCAAAGAACGCGGTTGGCATGAGTTTAGCGAGATCAGTGGCCAACTTCTCTCGTATCAACACCGAGTCTCTGCCTGACTCCAATTCCCCTAATCGGTATTTTTGGTGATTGGCATCGGTCATTCAAAGAACAGCTCTTAATGTCCGATGTGGCGATCGCATTAAAAATCGCGTTAAAAATTGTTACTCCTCTTGCCTTTTGTTGCCTGGGCAGCAGACATTTAAGGAGAATTCTCTATGCTGCACATAACGACGTTTATGTCCATCTAATGTCCCAACCTCAGGCTCACCATAGGACAACGAAGTGCAGACTAGCCAACCGCGTGGTTCGTTCGCGAATAGTTTGCGTTTAGATTAGATTGCTACACCAAGCCGTTACAGCAATCCTCTCACTTAGCAGTTCACAAGCGATTTAGTATCGCTATATTATCAACGGTTTTTATCAAATATCTTGATGCGCCCATGGCTTTGAGTAAACAGCAAAATCGTAGACAGCAAAATTTACCTACCATCAACGAGCGGATTCGATTTCCCGAAATTAGAGTCATTGACTCAGAAGGCGAGCAGCTCGGCATTATGGAGCCTTCTGAAGCACTGCGACTGGCCCAAGAGCGAGACCTAGACCTAGTGCTACTCAGTGACAAGGCCGAGCCCCCCGTTTGTCGCATTATCAACTACGGCAAATACAAGTTTGAGCAAGAGAAGAAAGCTCGGGAAGCTCGGAAGAAACAGCATACCTCCGATGTCAAAGAGGTCAAGATGCGCTACAAAATTGGCGACCACGACTATCATGTGCGAGTCAACCAAGCCACTCGATTTATCAAAGCTGGCGACAAGGTCAAAGCCACAGTGATGTTTCGCGGACGCGAAATCCAGCACTCAGATTTGGCAGAGACGTTGCTCAAGCGACTTGCTGGCGATCTGAAAGACATCGCCGAAGTTCAGCAGCTTCCTAAGCGCGAAGGCCGCAACATGATGATGATGCTTTCGCCTAAGAAATCTTGAGCGTAAGATTCTCATTCCTGAGCATTTCGACCCAGAAAACCTGTAACCGCTAGGAACTTTTCAGCGATAAAACCCCTCGCAGTTATGACGTGATCGCAGCCTCCAAAGCTGCCTGTAGTTCTTGCGTCACTTGGGCGATCGCCCGTCGCCGCTGATGACGATAGTCAGGCAATTGCTGGGAGATCGAGATCGGATCAGCAATCGTTATTTCAGCATAGCGATCGCCCAAATCAGGCGGTTGGCTCGCAGAGTGACGACGAATCTGGCGCAGCATTTTCCAGATCAGGAGAGTGGTGTCAGCAAATCGATCAACGGTGGGGTGTTCAGCCACATACTTTCCTGTGACGCTGACAAAAGTCTCCACAAGCCGCATGTGCCACAAGCGCAAATTCGCTTCTTCAGCCACTAAATCCGCTAGTCCCCGCTCCAAGGGCGATAGCGATTCGGCAGATTTGAGATCATCTCGATAGATCCGATCCCAAGCCGATTGTTCAATACGACGACAGCGATCGCTCAATTCTCCTTTGGGTTTGATCCCTAAAGACTGCTCAGCAACGGCGATCGCCCGATCAAGCAACGCGTGGAGCCGCATACCGAGTTCTGGAGTTGCAGCAGCATCCCTAGAGGGGTCAGATTGCTCGGATGGTTTGTAAGTTTCTATCGCCTGACCATAATATTTCCGATAAAAAGTCTCCATTTGAGACAGTAGATGCTCTCCTAGACCAATCAATCGCTGATACAGCAACTTTTCTTGGTCTAAAGAAGGCGGCTTGCCGTTCTCCAAAGTAGCTAAAGTTTGCAGCGTTTCAGAATTATTAACGATACCGCTTTCAGCCTCAAGCTGACTGAGCAGCTCTTCCAAGGTTTTCCAAGGAGCACTCACAAAACGATATTGAATTCCGATCGGAACAATCAGCACCTCTTCGTCGCGGCCTGCCTTTTCCAAGTCTTCCGCACACCAAAATCCAAACTGAGCAATGCCCGGCTCGATCGGGCTGACAATTTCGTTATGACCGTTGGTGCCGCCTTCTGGAGCTGCCGCAATCGGGAAGTCCCCATCCACAAAAAGATTTCGAATCGAGCGTAGTCCAGCTGTATCCAAGCTACCTCGTCGAATGGGAGTGCCCCCCAGCTTCGAAATCAGCCACCCTACCGCAGCCCCAGCCCAGAGGGGAATGCCCCGGTCGTAGATGAACTGAATGTGAGGCTGGGTGCGAAACGGTCTGCCCTGACGACGGGCGATCGCCGGCAATATATTCCAGACCATTTGTCCCATACAAAGGGGATCAATGGTGGTGGGATGACGAAACGCCAGCAGCAACCGAATATTGCCTGCCTGAAACTGATGAAACAGATCGATCAGCTTTTCAGCCTGCGTGACATCAATCCGAACTACACTCTTGCGACGCCGCAGCCAAAACGGAAGAAGCGATCGCCCCAACCGCAACACGAGAGGGCTAAAGTCGGGATCAATGAACTCTAACGGAGGCTGAGCTTGAGTAATGCGAGAGGTCACGATACCTTCCTATGGCAGTAAAAAACAAAAAACAATGACTAAGAAGTAATACCAATTCTTTGAATGAATTTGAACAAACACGACAACCAAAACGGCTAAAATCGTAAATCCAAAATCCGAATCTAAATTCTAAAACTGGCGCACGTCTCTTCTAAAAGAATGCAGTGTTCGCAAGGCGATCGCCCCTTTACTTGTGCCGAAATTTTGTTTCTCAAAAATCGTCTGAGCTTGTCGCAAACGCTCTAATCGGTCGGAGATGATTGGGTAGCCTCCATGCCTACCGCTTCACAAACATGGCTGAGCTGATGTTCATCGAGTTTGTTTAACAGTCCTTCTAAAACATATCTCACCATTTTTGGCCCCTGATAAATCCAGCCTGTATAGGTTTGCAGCAGGCTTGCCCCAGCCGTAATCTTCTCCCAAGCATCCTCAGCGGTAAAGATGCCTCCAACGCCAATGATAGGCAACTGTCCTTGGGTTTGCTGATAGATAAAACGAATCACATCGGTGGAGCGTTGTCCCAGAGGAGCGCCACTCAGTCCCCCCATTTCCGCCTCAACTGGATTTCCCGTCGGGTAGAGAATTCTGGTCTGGAGGCGATCGCGCCGAATCGTCGTGTTCGTGGCGATAATGCCCGCAAGCTGATGAGTTTGAGCCAAAGTAATAATATCGGCGATCGCCTCCCAATCAAGATCGGGAGAGATTTTGACCAGCAGTGGTTTTTCTCCTTGATTCTCGTCTTGCAAAGCCACCAGGATAGAGTTGAGCTGCTCAGTCGCCTGGAGCGATCGCAGCCCTGGAGTATTGGGAGACGAGACGTTCACCACAAAGTAGTCGCCCAGAGCCTTGAGACATCGAAAACTGGCCTGATAGTCTGCCGCCGCCGCCTCTAGGGGAGTCACCTTCGACTTACCCAGATTGACACCCAAGGGAACGAGCTGAGGATGGCGCGATCGCGTTTGCCGCAGCCGTTTAGCTAGGGCGATCGCGCCACGATTGTTAAACCCCATGCGGTTCATTGCCGCGCGATCGCGCGGCAATCGAAAGAGACGAGGCTTCGGATTTCCAGGCTGAGCAATCTGCGTCACCGTCCCTAACTCGGCATAGCCAAAGCCCAAAGAAGACCACACCCCTCCAGCCTCACCGTTTTTATCGAATCCAGCCGCTAAACCCAGCGGATTGGCAAACGAGATGCCCCAAAGCGATTGATTCAAGCGGCTATCCGTCACCGTACAAGATTGTTCGAGGCGAGATCGGAAAGCCTTCGCTACCCGAGAGTCCGGGTTCTGATTCATCCAGCGCAAACTACCGATTAGGTAACGGTGCAACTCTTCTGGATCGGCCTTGATTCCCGAAAACAAAAATGGACGCACCACAGACTGATACACATCAGTCTGATCAACATCAAGCCAGTTTACGTCGCGAGTCATGGATCTCTTGAGGTTTCC
>JGI12048J13642_10688918_pt1 | contig 11205 bp, 9 predicted proteins | sample ElkSlonscriptome_16_FD_13642 | JGI IMG/M metagenome (IMG submission 13642) | reverse complement strand
AGGGATTGGAGGGCTCGGAGAAGACGAGGTCGTATTCGTCGCGGCTCGTCAGCAGCACCTCGCGCGCGTCCCCGACGATGAGCCGCACCTTGGGGTTGGCGAGCACGTCGTGGTTTACCGGGGAGCACACCCGGGCCACCTCGGTCATAGCCGGCTCGATCTCGATGACGTCCACCTGCTCCACTCCCGGGATGGCCGCGAGCCAGCCGGCCGTGCTGCCGGTGCCGAGCCCGATGACCATCACCCGCTTTACGTCGGGGTGGAGGATGGCGCCGAGGAGGCCGCTCATCACTTGCGTGGCCGAGTCCTCCACCGCCGACCCGTCGCTCTTGCCGCTGACGACGAAGGCGGTGTCGTTGAGGGTGCTCAGCGCGAGGCTGCTCTCGCGGCCATCGACCTCCCAACTGACGGAGGCCCGCTGCTGCTCCATCCAGAGACGGAGGTTGTTGCGGGTCGTGTTCTTGATGACCGCATCGACCCGCCCGGCCCCGATGGGACTGTGCCGCCACACCGCGGTGGGGCCGGTAGGGACCAAGAGGAGCGCCGCCGCGAGCGAGGCGCCGAGGACCGGTCGAAGCCACTCCGCGACGACGACGCGGCGGCCTCGGGTCCCGAGCACCATCGCCGCCGCCCCCGTGATCACCAGCGCCCACACCGTGAGCTTCCACGTCCCGGGCGCGCTCAGCCACGGCAGCACGAAGAAGCCGCCCGCGAGCGACCCGAGGATCGAGCCCAGCGTATTGGTGGCGTAGGCCAGCCCCACATGACGGCTCACCGCTTCGCGGCCCTCGCCGAGCAGCGCGATGAGCATCGGGAACTGGTAGCCGGCGACGATGGCCGCGGGCAGGGCCACGATGGCGGTAATGATCGTCCAGCCGATCGCGTGGCCGAAGAGACCGGAGTAGCCGAAGCCGCGCAGCACCAGGGTCGCGACGGCGAGGTCGTCGCCGAGGGCGTAGGGGGCCGCGATGAAGACCGCCTCGAGTCCGCAGGTGGCGGCGAAGTCGAGCAGGGTCGGGCGCCGAGTGGCGTTGCGTGTCGTGTACAGCAAGCCCCCGAGGCCGATGCCCAGGAGGGCCACGGTGAGGATGAGACCGAAGGTGTAGGTCGAGCCGCCGAGCAGCGGGCCCAGCATGCGGTACCAGACCAGCTCCAGCAGCAGGAAGACGAAGCCGGTGACGCCCGCGGCCGCCAGGACGAAGGGGAAAGGAGCACCGACGGGACGGGGCTCGTTCTCGTTCTCGTTCTCGTTCTCGTTCTCGTTCTCGTTCTCGTTCTCGTGCTCGTGCTCGTGCTCGGGGGCGGTCTTGGTCTCGGGGGCGGTCTTGGCTCGTTCGTCTTCGCGGGCGTGGCGGCGGGCCATGATTCGAGCCACGACGCCGACGAGGACGTTGATGGCGCAGCCCATCCAGAGGGTGAAGCGGATGCCGAAGATCTCGAGCAGGACGAAGGTGGAGAGGCCCGCGCCGAATACGGCCCCGAGCGCGTTGGCGCCGTAGAGCAGGGCGGTGGAGTGGCGGCCGACGTCGTCGTCGTCGATGGCCGCCTTGGCGGCCGCGGGGAGGGTGCCGCCCATCAGAAGCGTGGGTGGGAGCAGGACCAGCGCGCTCAGCAGGAGGCGCACGAGGGTTCCGCCGACGAGACCGAGCGACAGCGTGCCGCCCGCGGCGATGTAGGCCGAGCGGGCCACCCACAGCAGTCCGGGGGTGATGGCGGCGGTGAGGGCGATGGCGAGCTCGAAGCGGGCGTAGAGCTCGAGCGGGCGCTTCGAGACCTCGGCGCGGCGGCTGAGGAGGAGGCTGCCGTAGCCGAGGCCACCCATGAACACGGCCAGCACGGCAGCGTTGGCGGGGGTGGAGGCGCCGAACACGAGACGCAGTTCCCGGAGCCAGGCCACCTGGTAGATCAAGGCGCAGAAGCCCGACAGAAAGAGCAGGAACGCGATGCGGTGGCGTCGCGGAGCGGGTAGGGCGCCCATCGTGGCGGAGTCTAGTTGCGCGCCTCGAGCGCTGTCACCTTTCCCTCCGGGGCCGCGGCCGCCGATGACCTCCGCATGCGGCTCGAGCACCTCGGGGTGGCAGCCTCCGACGAGCCCGTCATGGCCGGCATCCTGCGCCAGCTCGAGGGGATCCCCTTGGCCTCGACCCGGTCTTGCCGCGTCTGCGGGTGATGGCCCCGCCCGCCCTGCTGCACCGTGCGGCGCTGCGGGCATCCCGTGACTCCGGCGCCGACGCCCAGGCATGGATCGACGCATGGCGGGCCGCTCCCCCGGTTGGCGGCGCGGAGCCAGACCGCCATAGTACGGCCGATGCTTCGCACCTCCATTCTGGTCTGGGGCCTTTCCCTGCTCGGTGTCGCGTGTAGCCCGGCCGCTCCGCCGCCGCCCGAGCCGGTGCCGGCCCCCGTGCCAAGTGCGACCGCGGCGCCCTTCGATGCGCAGGCCGTGGCCAAGCGGCTCATCATCGTCGACGGTCACATCGATCTGCCTCACCGCCTGCGCAAGGGCATGAAGGACGGGAAGATCTCGGTGGACGTCACGGTGCCCACCGACGAAGGCGACTTCGACTGGCCGCGGGCACACGCCGGCGGCCTCGATGCCCCCTTCATGAGCATCTACGTCCCCGCCAAGTACCAGAAGGAGGGCGGCGCCAAGGCGGTGGCCGATCAGCTCATCGACATCGTGGAGGGGATCGCCGAGCAGGCACCGGACAAGTTCGTCTTGGCCCCCACGGTGGCCGACGTCCGCCGCGCCTTCGCCGAAGGAAAGATCGCCCTCCCGATGGGCATCGAGAACGGCGCCGCCATCGAAGGGGACCTCACCAACCTGAAGCACTTCCACGATCGGGGCGTGCGCTACATCACTCTCACCCACTCGGAGGACAACGACATCTGCGACTCCTCCTACGCCGAGACCCACACGCACAACGGTCTGTCCGAGCTGGGTAAGCAGGTGGTGCGCGTGATGAACGAGCTGGGGATCATGATCGACGTCTCCCACATCTCGGACGACGCCTTCTGGCAGGTGATGGAGCTGAGTCGCACGCCGGTCATCGCCTCTCATTCGTCGTGCCGGCACTTCACCCCCGGCTTCGAGCGCAATATCGCCGACGACATGATCGAGCGCGTGGCCGACGGCGACGGCGTCGTCATGATCAACTACGGCTCCACCTTCGTGACGGCCGAGGCGCGCGCGTGGTCGAACGCGTACTGGGAGGCGCGCAAAGGCTTCGCCGACGAGAAGGGCCTCGCCATGGAGCACCCGGAGGTCGACGCCTTCGCCGAGAAGTACAAGCAGGAGCACCCATTGCCCTTCGCCTCGGTCACCGACGTTGCCGATCACATCGAGCACGTCATCGAGGTGGCCGGCATCGACCACGTGGGCCTCGGTTCCGATTTCGACGGCGTGGGCGACTCGTTGCCCCGTGGCCTCGAAGATCCCTCCAAGCTCCCCAACCTCCTCGCCGAGCTGCACCGTCGCGGCCGCACCGACGTCGACCTCGAGAAGATCGCGGGCGAGAACCTCCTCCGGGTCTGGGCCGCCATCGAGGCCTACGCGGAACAGCGCAAGCCGGCTGCCTCGGCCTCTCGGTAGCGGCATCCTTCACGGCCTACCATCGAGGTCGCTCAGCCAGAGGGTTGCCTCGACGTGTAGCCATGCAGCACAGATGCGAGCGGCTTCCGTTCAGGACGTTCTCCGCCCTTCGGCCTAGGAGATCGGTATGGAGGTTGCCGCACTTCGAACTCTGCACCTAGACGCTTGCGAGGCCGCCGTACGCCTCTCGCTGCCGATCCCGTGGGTCAGCGACTTGGTGTCGTGGGTAGCGGGAAAGGGGAGGTGGAACCATTGGGAGCTCGATCGCGTCTCCGTTCGCGGTGACGATGAGGCCCGGGCGCTGGTTACCCTCCGCTTTGCCTCCGATGGGGATGAGCCGCAGGGAACGGGCCACCGCGAGGCTCTCATGGATCTGGTGATGATCGTCTTGGACCGACTCCGGGAGCGATGGAAGAAGGACCATCCAGTCGAGGAAGGCGAGACCTCCTGATGGATCACGCAACAGCTCGAGCGCTCGGTCGAATTCTCTGCGGGGAGGTCGCGCTCACCCGCGCGGCGGCACTTCTCGCTCGTCGACTGAGAACGCCTCGGCACAGAGGCATGGCGCAAGTGGTGATGGAGACGTCGGCGGCCAACACGTCGACGCTCATGTTGCACCTTCGCTGCATCCGCACCGCGGACGTCGGCCCTCGAGCCCGGTTCGTTCTCTGGCTAGCGGGAATGGCTCTCCGGCTGGGGGACCGGTGGGCCCTCCGATTCCTAGCCCTGCGACTGCGCCGCCAAAGAGAGCTCACCCGGCAGGCGCTGCTCGTGGTCGACGCGTCCGCTCACGAGCTCCTCTTCTCCCGCCTCGTCCCGAGCAGTCGGCTCGCTCGGCTCGTCTTGCGTGGTGACCCCGTGCAAGGTCTGATCGGCGGACAGGCGGTCGCTTCGTCCTGAGGTCACCTCGGCCGATGTCGTCATCGAATCGAGGCGTCACCCGCGGACCGATCAGCCGCGCCCTTTCAGCCATCGCTCCAGACGGGGCGAGTGGTGCCCCCGACGACGTCGCGCGAGGGCTCGCCGGACCAGTGCCTCGACCTGGCGGTGTCGGTTCTGCGCTCGCCCGCCGACCGCGGACCAGAGCCGGTCGACCTCGTGACAGGTGAGCTTGCGCCAGCTGCCAGGCGGCAGCCCGCCCAGCTCGAGAGGGCCGATGACGGTGCGGTGAAGCGCCGTCAGGCGGAGCCCAGCGGCGTAGCACATGCGCCGCAGTTGGCGGTTCTTTCCCTCGCGCAAGACCACTTCGACGTCCGTCGTGCACGCGCCGGGACGGACGGCCTCGACGGACGCGACACGAAGAACGCCGAGGGCGGTCTCGACCCCTGCGACCAGGACCGCCAGGCGCGGATCGTCGACCTCGCATCGCTCCGCGATGGTGAGGCGGTACACCTTCGGGCACCGGTTCACCGGCTTGAGGAGGGCGTTGGCGAGCTCGCCGTCGGTGGTGAGCAGGAGGGCGCCCGTCGTCTCGCGGTCGAGACGTCCCACCGGCTGACACCCAGGCGGCAGCGCGCCCATCAGGGCGGACAGATCTTCACGGCCGCTGGGGTCGGCGACGGTCACGGTCATCCCGGCTGGCTTGTGGAACAGGGCTGCCTCGTGAGGTCCGGCGGGCGTGACACGGACGCCGTCGACGGTCACCACGTCGTCGCCGAAGACCAGCTCGTCGGCCGGCAGCACGCCGCCGTTGACGGCGACACGGCCCGCGTCGATGGCTTGCGCGATGTCGCGTCTCGGCCAGCGCGTCTCGTCCCGGAGCCACTTGTCCAGTCGCTGCGGTAGCTTCGACTCGAAGGACACAACTGCGTCATGCCGTAACCGGGCTCACCTGGCCACCGAACGGGCGTGTTGGCGTCCGGTGGGATAAACTCATGGGCAAGACCATGGGATTCGACTGGAGCAAGACGGCAGAAGACGACCACGGCCTCCGCATCGGCCTGCCGGCGCGGCTCTTCGACGTACTGGCCGCCCGCGGGATCGGCGAGCGGGGCCAGAAGCTCGTCGATCTCGGCACCGGCGTGGGACAGTTCGCGCGGGACTTCGCGCGAAGGGGGGTCGAGGTCACCGCCGTCGATGCTTCCGAGACCCTCATCGAGGCGGCGCGGAGACAGAGCGAGAAGCAAGACGTTCGCATGGACTACGTGGTGGCCGAGGCCGAGCGCACGGGACTTCCCGCCAAGTCCTTCGATGTGGTCTCGGCCGCCGAGGCATGGGAATGGTTCGACCGGCCCAAGACGATCCGTGAGGTGAAGCGCCTGCTCAAGCCCGCCGGGTGGCTCGTCATCGTGAGCTTCGACTGGCTACCCTTGCGAGGCAACGTGGTCACGGCCACCGAGGCGCTCATCGAGAAGTACAATCCCGAGTGGCGCTGGGGCGGAGGAACGGGCATCTACCCCGAATGGCTCCGCCACATCCGCGCCGGTGGATTCAGTGATCTCGAGACTTTCTCGTTCGACGTGACCCACGACTACAGCCACGACCACTGGACGCGACGGGTCAGCTCCAGCTCCGCGGTGCGAGCGAGCCTCTCTCCCGACGAAGTCCACCGCTTCACCGAGACCCTGCGCACCGCCCTCGCGGATCAGTTCCCCGATGAGGCAGTGCCGGTGATGCACTGTTGCTGGGTGATCAGCGCCCGCGTCCCCAACTGATCGGACAGAGACTGGCTTCGGCTCGCGCGGGCCATCACGGCGGCGCCGTCGTCGGTCAGGCCGAGGAGCCGGCGGGAATGCCGGGGACCTTCAGCACCTTCTCCTTCTCGGCCTTCCGGTCGAGATGGGCGTACTGCGCGTCGATGGCCGCGATGTCGAGCGTGAGGATGCGCCAGTAGAGCTTGAGCATCAGCGGGTAGATCGAGGTGTGCACCGCCGCCTTCACCTCGTCGTCGTAGTAGGGGTAGGCCTTCTTGTGGAATGACGCGAGGTTGTAGAAGGGGATGCCCGGGTACTTGTGGTGCTCGTTGTGGTACGTGACGTTGTTCCACAAGAAGTTGGTGACGTGGCACTTGGTGCCGTACGTGCGCGAGCTGTAGGCGTCGTCGCTCGTGTCATCCATCCCGAAGTGCTCGACCATCGAGGTGCTGCTCGCGAGGAAGGAGCCCAACAGGAAGGGCAGCCCGAAGAAGAAGATGAAGACCTGCAGCGGCATGAGCAGGAAGGCCGTCAGCATGAGCCCGCCGATCATCAGCAGCTCCAGGTTCATGCGGATGAACTCCCAGCGGCTCAGGCGCTTGGTGTAACGCATCATCTGCAGCGCCCAGTACAAGGGGTAGGCCCCCAGGTAGACGACGAGCAGGAGGATCTTCGCCAACAGCGGGTTCTTCGTGTAGTCGGTCACCACGAAGTTATCCACGTCCGGGTAGGTGTTGGTGATCCGGTGGTGGTGCAGGTGGTAGTTCCGGTAGATGGTCACGCTCATCCCGGTGGGTGACCAGCACAACAGCGACAGCCAGTAGGTCGCCGTCTTGTTCCGGGTGATGTTGCCGTGCACGACGTCGTGGGCGACCGCCCCGAGTCCTCGGATGAGGTACGCGATGAGGATCGAGCATGCGACGCCGATCGGAATCGCAAAGCGGTGGTCCTGCGTTTGGTAGAGCACGACCGCGGCCGCGGCCCAAATACCGTACAAAAGCGGAACCTTGAGGATGTAGAGCGGCTTCCGCTGGTATGCTTCCCGCAGGATTTCCTTCGGAACGGCGTCCATCCCAGTCATGGCAATCTCCTGGGCGCCCGGGCCTCGGCGTGCAAGCCTCGGTAGGCGCTCGGGGTGGTAGTTGGCACAAAATTCAACCGATGTGTACCTTTATCGCCCATGGGAGCAGGCGTCAGGTTGCCGCGCCCACGACGAAGCCGGGGAGGCGCATGAGCTGCCGTACTAGATGCCTCGTGTTGCTCTTCGGGTTGGCCTGTCTCGGTACACCCAGCTCGGCCTTCGCGGCGCTGCCTCAGGTCGACTGGAAGACGCGGTCCGCGGCGCGGACGCTGGGCGTCGAGGGCCTCCAGCTCATGCGGAAGGAAGCGTGGGCGGAAGCGTACGACAAGCTCGAGCGGGCCTACAGCCTCTACCCGGTCCCGACGCTGGGGCTCGCCACCGCCCGCTGCCTCGATAAGCTCGGACGCCTCGTCGAGTCGGCCGAGCGCTACCGCGAGGTGGGATCGATGGAGGTCGCGGCGAGCGACGGCTTCCAGCAGCAGCGCGCGGTGAAGGCGGCGCAAGAAGAGCGAGCTGACCTCCTGCCCCGCATCCCCAACCTCGAGATCATGGTGCGGGGCGATCGTGGTGACGGCATCGAGGTCCTCGTCGACACCGAGAGGCTCCCGCCCGAGTTGATCGATGCCGCGCACCCCGTCGACCCGGGGGAGTACGAGGTTCGGGTACGCCGGGGCGACGTCACGATCACCGAGTCGGCCACCGTTGAGGAGGAGGAGACGGTGCGGGTCGTGGTCAAGCTGCCCAACATTCCCTTACCCCCCCTTCCGCCACAGGGACCCGACTGGCACTCGTGGATGTGGGTCGGCTTCGGCGTCGGGGGCGGAGGACTGCTCACCGCCATCGTCAACGGGAGCGTCGCCATCAGCATGCGGGGCTCGTTGCGCGACCGGTGCGCGCCCGACGGCATCTGCCCGCCCAGCGCGCACGACGTCGTCGACGGCTACGACGCGGCCCGCTACGCCAGCACCATCGGCTTCGTCGTCGGAGGGCTGGGGATGGCGGCGGGCACCGTCTTCTTCTTCCTCGACGATGGCGGCGACGAGGAGGACGACGCAACCGTCGACGATCTCGAGATCGGCGTTGGGCCTACCGGCCTCGAGCTGCGTTTTTGATAAGCTGATCGCCAGATGCGCCTCCGCTGGTCATGGCTCCCCCTCGCGGCGCTGCTCGCGAGCTGTGCGCTCGAGTCTTTCGAGCGCGGTCCGGAGCGTCCGGTCGAAGTCGAGCCCCCCGAGCCCGTATCGCTGTGCCCGTTGGCCGGCCCGCCGCCGCGACCCGACGTCCCCGACCCGGAAGGCGGCGAGACCTTCGTCGTCGCCGTGCGCTCGGTGGTTTGGCCAGATTTCATCACCGAAGACCGGAAGGAGTTGATCCCCAAGGAGAAAGTGCCGGGCTTCGACCTCGACGGCCGATGCAGCTGTACCGCCGACGTCCCGCTGAGCTGCGTCACTGCGCCCGGGGCCATACGCGCGAATCACTGCGATGATGCGAAGGGACGCGACAACAATCTCAGCGTGGCGCTCGCGCCGTTGGCGGTACTTGCCCCCGATCCGAGCGACCTCTTCTCGACGAGCGCGGAGGCGGGCCGGTGGTCGGTGATCATCGAGGTGAAGGGCTACTCAGGCGCCTTCAATGACCCGCGGGTCGAGGTGGCTACCTTCGGTGCCGTGGGTTTCGGCAGCGTCGGGGGGCCGGCCTGGGATGGGGACGACGTGTGGGACGTTCGTGCCGATGGCTACGCCTTCGACGGCCGCCTCACGCGTCCCGAACCCCTCAGCTTCGATCCCGACGCCTACGTGAGCGAAGGGGTCATGGTCGCGCGCCTGCCCATCGTCGACATCAACCTCGAGGTCGACGTGGCCGAAGGGCTCATCCGCGTCTCGAACGCCGTGGTCATGGCCAACGTGGAAGAGCGGCCGACCGGCACCGCCCTGACCGACGGCGTGGTCGGAGGCTGGATCACCAAGCGAAACGCGCTCCGGTTTCTCGCCAGCTATCGCGTGCAGGCCGCGCCCGGCGGCGACCCCATCGGCCTCTGCAACGACGGCTCGCCGCTGTACAACGTCTCCCGCAGTGCAGCCTGTCGGGGTGCCGACGGGCGCATCGACGAGGGGAGCCCCGATCCTTCGTGCAACGCCATCTCGATGGGGGTCGGCTTCACCGCCGACGCCGCCAAGCTCGGCAACATCGTCGACGTTCCCTTTCCCGAACCCTTCTGCACCGAGGAGGATGACCCCCGCAACGACGCGTGCCCAGGGCCCTGACCGCCCCGGGCCCATGACCTGGCCCGCGCGGAGGCGTATGATGGGGAGATGCGCGCCACATCCTCGTGTGCGGTTCTTGCCGCAGCCCTCTTCGGGTTGGGATGGAGCTGCGCGCTCGAGTCCTTCACCAAGGGAGACTCGCTGCCGCTCGCAACGGGGGGCGCGGGCGGAGCCGACACCGGAGGCGGCGGCAGCGGCGGGGTCGGCGCGGCCTGCCAGAGTGACGCCTACCCCGGTCCACCGACCACCGGCGACACCAACACCCGCATCGAGTTCTACGCGGCGATTCGATCGATAACCTTCGACGATACGGATGCCGGGCGCCCGGTGGGGGTCGACCTGGACCGACGCTGCACTTGCGACCCCACCGGCTACGACGAGGGATCGAGCTGCGTGCCACCACCCGACAACGAGGTCGTCTGCGACTTGGGCAATGGCCGCGACAACGCCTTCTATCAGATCGTGCAGTTGGCCAAGGTCGCCTTCCAGCTCGACTTCGAAGCGTCTTTTTCCGAGTCGGCGAACGACGGCTCGGCCACGCTTCTCTTTCGGGTTCAGGACTACAACGGTCTCCCCGACGACCCCGACGTGAAGCTCTCCGTCTTCTCGGGATCGGGTCGCACCGAGCCGCCGGCCTGGGACGGCATGGATGTCTGGCCGATCTCGGAGACCTCGATCGCCGACGGCGGGACCACGGTCGACGAGCCACGCTACTTCGACGACGCCGCCTACGTGGTGGGGGGCAAGCTGGTCAGCGGCCTCAACGCTTCCGTCATCACGTTTGCGGGTACGAGCGGACGCATCGAGCTCGAGCTTCTCGGAGCCGGTCTCATTGCCGATATCGTCAACGGCACGCTAGGCTACGAGCTTCGCAATGGCACCTTCACGGGCCTCGTGACGGAGGAGGGGCTCTTTCGTGCGCTCGCCTCTTACCGTGACTCGGCAGGCATGGGGTTTTGCCCCAACACCATGCCCTATGATCTCGGAGTCGGCTTTTTCTGCGACGCGCGGGACGCGACGACGGCCGTCAGCCCCGGTCCGACCACCCAGTGCGATGCGCTCAGCTTTGCCATGGGGTTTAGTGCGGAGGCGACCCTGGGGTCCAGCGGTGTCGTCCCCGAGCCCGTCGATACCGGCGGCTGCCCGGAGGAGACGCCCACCTCTTGCGAAGACTACCCCCCCAGCGGCGGCGGGGGCGGCGGCGGCACCTGACCGCTGCGGCTTGCCCCCCTCGGGGTGGGCCGGCTACATAGCGCGCATGAATGCCGCTCGAACTCTTTGGTGCGTCTCTCTGACGCTGCCGCTCCTCACCGGCTGCATCACGCGCAACGAGCACGACAAGCTCATGGCCGAAGCCGCCCAGCGCCTCCAGCAGGCCGAGCAAGCCCACCAGGCCCAGCTCGCGGGCAAGGACCAGGAGATCACCGATCTCCAGACCCGCATCGGACTGCTCGAAGGCGAGATCGCCGAGCGCGACAAGCGCATCGGCGAGGAGCAGGCCAAGGCGGCAGATCTCCAGCGTAAGCTCGACGACGCCGTCGCGCTCAACGAGCAGCTGCGCAACACGCTCGAGCGCGCGGGCAAGAGCGTCGACAAGCTCCTCACCGAAAAGGGAGACCTGAGCGACGCCCTGCA
>JGI12048J13642_10593321_pt1 | contig 11211 bp, 8 predicted proteins | sample ElkSlonscriptome_16_FD_13642 | JGI IMG/M metagenome (IMG submission 13642) | reverse complement strand
CGAGCGGGTTCGGCAGGGCTTCGGAGAGTTACATCGAGCACATTCTGAACGGATAGTGAAAATTGACGCCCAGGCTAGTCCGCAAGAAGTCGCCTCTAACATTCAGCAGGTAATCGATCAGCGATTGGCTGAGTGGTATGGATCACGGGGTTGGCATCCACTTCCCAAATCGGCGTAGCCCCTCTCCTATAAATTGTCCAAATGGCTTGATAAACGGATGTGTCTAAATTACGGGGTCGAAAACACGTCTTGCCAACTATCAGGGCCAAATTCTTTTTGAAACTCGTTGAGCACCCAAGAGAGCGATCGCTCATGTTCTTGGGCGATCGCCATGAGATAGCGTTTGTAGGCCATTTTGTTTTCCAAGGTGTTGTTGTGACTAAACACCGCTCCTAAGTACCATTCCTCTTTGGGCCAGCGGCTAAACGTCCGAAAAAAGACTTTTCGCGTCCAGCTGGGTGAATGACCTTCATTAAAGGTCTTGCGCCGCTGCTCTTTGAAAAAGTGACGCATTCTTTCGGTCTGCACCTGCTTGAGCTGTTCGTCGCTCAACAGTTCAACCAACTCATCGGTGTGAAGCTGAAGCTCTGTTGGCCATTGGTATGTGCAATCTGGACATTCTGTAATAAAGGTCAACACGATGCGGTTGCAGTCAGGACACTGCTTTGTCGGCACCATGCGACTATGAAGCGAATCTCGACTCGTCGGGAGATGATAGGTTTTGATATCTTCGGGAAACCCAAGTCGCTGAAGATTTCCGGCCTGATCGAGAATGATGCCGTAATCTTTTCCGGTCTGAGGCGAAATTCGCATGACGCGGCCAATCTGCTGAAAATGCAGAGCCCGAGACTGGGTCGGACGCAGTAATAGCCCAACTTCTACACTTGGCTCATCAAAGCCGATACTAATGACATTGCATGAGGTGAGCACCAGCAATCGACCTGCACCCAACGCTCGATAAAGACGCTGCCGATCTTTGATACGCGTGCTGCCATCTACCGTATCAGCCGAAATTCCCGCTGCTCGAAAGGCTTCTGCCACATGACGCGCATGTTCAACATCGACACAAAACGCGATCGTTCGCTTACCTGGCGTGAGGCGGTGCCATTCCTCGACGATGCGGGTAATGAGTTCGGGGCGATCGCACGCATTTTTCAAGTCGCGCTCATCATAGTCTCCGGCCATCACGCGAACACCGCCCAAGTCAATCTGTCCGTCTGTGGGCACCCCGTAATATTTCATAGAGGCCAAAAAGCCCATTCCCTGAAGAGTAGAAGGCACAGGAGACGCCACAAAAGTCTGGAAATGATCGCCCATTTGCCCTTGTCCAAGTCGATAGGGCGTCGCTGTCATGCCGAGATGAACAGCTTGAGGATGGGTGAAATACAGCACTTCTTGTCCAACCTGACTAAAAGCTGTGGTGTGCGCTTCGTCGTAGAAGACAAGATCTGCAGACCAGCTTCGCCACCAATCGCGCTTGCCCATGGTCTGAATGCTAGCAATCTGAATCGGAGCAGTGGAATCTTCGGGCCACCCTGCCTTGATGAAGCCGCAGCGAAGCCCGAATGCTTTCATCTTGTCGTAGGTCTGCCCCACCAGCACATCTAGGTGAACAAGAAAAAGAAGGCGACAGCCTTGAGCTTCAGCCTGGGCACAAATTTGCCCGCCGATGATTGTCTTGCCTGCTCCTGTTCCGGCAATGATAGCGATGCGGCGATAGCCCTCGTTAATTTGCTGATAGAGGTCGTTGATGAGTTGAGCTTGGTATGGCCGCAAGGTTGGCGCAGTAGAAGATGGCTCTGCGATCATGGAATCACTGTTGAAGCAATGCGATGAAGAATGAGCTACAAAAACTAGGGAATGTTCCTACTGACTGATGCATTCAATCGAGCCAGGAAACTCATAGCCGGAAGCCCATCGCCAGAATAGTCTGTGAACTTGCTCCTGAACAAACGTTCTTTATAGTTTCGTGACTATTCGGCTCTTCATCGAAGTATTCAATTTTATGCCGTGACGTCAAAGCAGTAGGCAGGACGCAGATCTGTTAAAGCGTAGGGGCGGTTGCTGCCCTGTAAGAATCCCCATTTAAAGCCGGGGCGTTCGAGTTTGCCAATGGCTCCATCGGGCGCAATTACCCAATCTCCCTCTCGTAAACTGAAGGGATTGAGTTCTTCTCTCGTTTTGCCGTTATAAATTCCCCATTGGTCTACCATTACCGGCCTCCTAGCTGAGTCTTAAAAATGCTTCAAAGTTTCACTGTAAATAGTGCTGGTCTTAAAACTGATCTAAAATCTGATCTTGCAACCTGGTACTCCAGTTAACAACGGTTTAATGATTTTGCGCGTCATCGCAATTACGTATCAGTATCCGGTGACTTCTTGGAATACCCAGGAAAAATTAGTAAATTCACATAAGGATCATAATTTTGTAAACGGAAAATCTAGCCTTTGAGATCCGCATACTCCTCGAATATAAAGGGGTTCAACGCTGTTTCAGGAAATCTCTTGCTTTACATTCAGAAAGTGTAAAAGTCTGATCCTAGTGTGATCTTTAATACGAGAGACCTGAGTAAGCTTCTGACTCTTTTTTTGTAGCTGAAGTATATATATTTACGCACATCAACATCTGCACGCTTCAGCCCGCTCAAAACTCGGCAAACGGCAGCGAAAACGACGCCTTGATAGAAACTCCCCTAATCTCAAAGAAGCGATCGCTTTCGCAGTTCATTTCCTTCCTTGGACAGTTTTTAACAGCAGGCTCTCAACCCTACCATCAGAAGCTGATCAGTATGAACGTCGTGATCGTTGTGCTAGATAGATGCGTACTGCTGCGCCGATAGTGGTTTTCAACCGCGAGGGTCAGTCAGTTGAGTCGGTGCAGACTAATAGCGGTCGCTATCTACAGTAAACAGCGGCCTAATGTAGTCATAGGCGGGTTTGTAATACCCCCCCTTACCAATTCTATATTCTGTCAGCGTCACGCTGAATTAATTAAAGTAGAAGGCCATATGTAAAGGCCACATATAAATGTCGTTATGTCATGTCGAGCGGAATGAGCCATCTCGCCCATTGCTAGGAATTGAGATTCCCCTCTCCGGTCGTAACGACATCGGATAGTTTTGGTCAATCACTTAGTCTATTCATCGCTTCCCCAATGAGTCGTGACGATGGGCAGCGCAATTGTCATCAACCTGTAGAGTTGCGATCGCCGACATTTTTTGAAGAAGAGACCGCAGTTTATAATCATGCTCAGAATCCTGCTGGCCCTGGCCTTCGCACTGCTGAGTTCCCCCAGTTCTCAAGACTTGACTGCCCTGTCATTTACTCGTGAGCCGTCGTCCAAAAAGTCAGACCTGGCTTCGACCCGCAACAGCAGCGAAGATACTAGCACCGACTCAGTCCAGTCTGCGACCACACAATCTAATCCCCAGAACCAAGTCACCTCAGCATCGCCCAATCGTCGGGAGTCCGGCATTCAGCTTTTCCCCCACGATGTGCATGTAGTCGCCTTGGACATTAGCCCCGACAGCACTCAGGTTGTCACTGCATCGAGAGATGGCACAATTCAACTTTGGAATCTAGCTACGGGACAGTCTCGCCACTTGGGTACTCATGGAGATTCGTGGATTTACAGCGTTCAATTTAGCCCTGATGGGACTCAGTTTGTTACCACTGCCGATACCTCAACCATTCGGGTATGGGATCTCAAGACAGGGCAGTTTCGCCGCCTCGAAGGGCAAGAAGGCTACGTGTGGGACGCCGCCTTTAGCCCCGATGGCACGCAACTGGTAACAGCCTCCCGCGAGGGGACGGCTCGGATTTGGGATGTGAATACAGGTCAGTCGCAAAGGCTTGACGGCCATACCGAGCCCGTCACCAGCGTCGATTTCAGCCCTGACGGCACCCAGGTCGTCACCGGGTCGATGGATAACACCGCCCGCGTCTGGAACGTAGCCACCGGGCGATCGCAGCTGCTGGAGGGGCATGAACGTCCCATTATGGATGTGGCCTTTAGTCCCGACGGTACCCAATTGGTGACTGGGTCTGCCGACGACACGGCTCGGGTCTGGAACTTGGATACCGGCCAGTCACAGGTTCTCTTAGGTCATCAGTCAGGCATCGGGGAAGTGGCCTTTAGTCCCGATGGCACTCAAGTCGTGACGAGTTCCTCCGACAGCACCGCTCGGGTGTGGGATTTGGCCACGGGTCAGTCACAAACCCTAGCCGGCCACGATGGTAGGATTTACGATCTTGATTTCAGTCCTGACGGTACCCAGGTGGTCACCGCCTCTGAAGATAGCACCGCTCGCGTCTGGACTCTGGACACAGGCCAGTCTCGGGTCCTAAGCTGTCATGAAACCGGACTCGACATTGCCCAGTTTACGCCAGACGGTACTCGGGTCGTGACGGCTGCCGCCGACTTTACCGTGCGGGTTTGGGATCTGACGGTTGAACGTTTCCAGGCACTTCAAGGGCACGATGGGCTGGTGTATAGCCTGTCCGTCAGTCCCGATGGTCGCTACGTCGTGACCACTGCAGACGATGCTACGGCGCGCATTTGGGATATTGAAAGCGATCGCGTTGAGACGCTTGAGGAACACGGTGGCACGGTATTAGACGCCGATTTCAGCCCCGATGGCTCTCAGCTCGTGACCGCTTCTGGTGACGGCACTGCCCATCTTTGGAATTTATCAACCGGCGAGTTCCAAGTTCTCGGGGGCCACCGAGATTGGGTCTACAGTGCTCAGTTTGGCTCTGACGGGGACCGCATCGCGACAGCCTCTGCTGATGGTACCGCTCGTATTTGGGATCGGGAAACGGGCAAAGTATCTCAGGTGTTAACAGGCCATGAAGATATTGTCTACACTGCTAAATTTAGTTTGGATGGTACTCAGGTAGTGACGGCATCTAATGATGGGACAGCGCGGGTGTGGCAGCTCGAATCGGGTCAGTCTCAGGTCTTAGCCGGTCACGAGTGGGTAGTTCAGGATGCGGTCTTTAGCCCGGATGGCACACAAGTCGTCACCGTTGGATATTACGACAACACGGCGCGGGTGTGGAATCTTGAAACGGGGGAGTCCCAAGTTTTAGCCCATGAGGATGCTGTCTTGGATGCAGAGTTTAGCCCTGACGGTACCCAAGTGTTGACGGCGTCCTATGACGGCACCGCGCGCATTTGGGACTTGCAAACCGGGCAATTTGTTTCCTTAGACGACCACGAGACCGGTGCCTATAGCGCTGAATTTAGCCCGGATGGAACACGCGTGGTGACTGGCGCGGTGGATTGGGGGCAGGCGGTATATCTCTGGAATCGTCAGGGGCAACTCCTAGCCCGATTTGATGGCCGGAATCCTATCTTTGGTCCAGAGGGGCAAACCATCGCTGTTGTTTTTGATGGCAAGGCTCAAGTCTACGACATTGAGACCCAGAAAGCCTTGATTGACTGGGGCTGCCAATAATCCTGACCTGGTAATCCGGGCTTTGATGTATAGAAATTTTAGGGTATTCATGAACACACCTACGCTGAGAACGGGATTAGCGCTGACCTCACTGGTGAGTACCCCATTGCTGTTAGTCACGGGAATGAACCGCTTAGCAGAGGCGCAAACAGAATCCTGTCCTACTTGGGAAACGTTAGAAGCGGTGGTCAGAGCTGATCAAATCCGCCCGCCAGGGCCATTGCCGACCTTGCCCGAGGGCTTTCGGCAGGGGTGTGTGACCGCTGAAGCGGGTGCTCATACCCTCAACGTTTACGTCTATCGCAATGACATTGAGCTGGAGTTTGCTCCTGAGGCGGAGTGGCCCGATGTCTCTGGTGACTTGCATGAGTTGTTGCCACCCCAAGCATCTGTCGTATCAGACCTACCTAGCGGACAAATTAATGCTCTGCACTTTGGCTTTGATGGAGGCTATGGCTATGAAAATATCGTTAATCGCTATCAAGCTTGGCATGAACCTTACATTAGTGCTTATGGCACGGTCACATTTCGCTACACCTGGGCTACGCTGATGCCGCCACCTGAAGAACTTCCTCCTCAAATGGCTGCCGATATGCTGGCGCGCTTGGCTACGAATCTAGAAGCGACCCGCTCTGAATATAGCCCGGAGGTCGAATCCCATATACCGGAGCCGTCTGGGGAGGTGGCTGATCGCAGTAGTTGTTGGGCACCGCTGTATTTGGCACAACGACAGATCGAGGCTCGCCCCGATGTCACAGTGGTCAAAGCTCTGACAGAGCCAATTCCAGTTGATCGATATGCCAATCCGCCAAGCGATCGCCCTAACGCCATTACCATTGCGATTGAGGGAGAAGCCGTCGAGACACTCATGGGCGATACTGCACTCCAGCAATCCATCAGTGAAGACATCTTGAGTAATTGCCCCGATGTTGGCTTGGTCAAGGTTGGCGTTTGGCGGTCGAGCTATTCAGCCATATCTGGATGGGTGGACGGAGAGCCGCAATCCTTTCGCTGTACTGATCTAGGACTGGTATCCGATCAAAAGCTACCCTGGGGTGAGCGCTATTGCGGCTTGTAGACGCTCATCAGTGGTAAATGGAGAGCACAAGTCAATGACATTCGACAGCAAGGTTGCCAACTTTTTCCAGATGGATGATGCGACTTGGGCGCGTCATGCTAATCCCTGGAGTGTGTTTACTCGTACAGCGGTGTTACCGTTACTGATTGTGGCAGTGTGGAGCCGCGTTTGGCTGGGCTGGTGGTCGCTGGGTTTAGTGGCGATCGCCCTACTATGGAATTGGATCAATCCGCGCCTATTTCCAAAACCACAATCGACGGATAATTGGGCATCTAAAGCTGTCTTAGGAGAACGGGTATGGATTAATCGCGACACCGTTCCGATTCCAGCGCATCATCGCCAGTTTCCCAATTGGTTAAATGCAATCTCCTTCATCGGTCTGCTATTGGTGATCTGGGGCTTGGTCACTTTATCGATCTGGCCCACACTGATGGGCTTTGTGTTGACCTTGGTCGGCAAATTCTGGTTCTTAGACCGGATGGTGTGGCTCTATAGCGAAATGAAGAATACCACTCCGGAATACCAAAGTTGGCTGTACTAGGATGCTCCCAGACGAGAACTGGTTTGGATAATGAACTTTGGCCTCGTGTTCGTCGTTTTTGTTCCGGCCACAATCATTTCCAGACATATCGCCCGCCAACACTACAATCTCGTCCAGTTCTGGAGATTTGTTCAAGCAGGGTGTCCGCCGTGGATGCGTTGGGGTCTAGCCGTCCTCTTCGGCTACGCTGCTGTTGATTTAGTGGCATTTATGATCGCCAACACCGTTCAAACCACCGACGAATTGCTGTTTTGCCCCGATGAGTACCGCCCCACGGCGGACCACCAGAAAAGGTCAAAGCTGCATCATCAGCCCAGCCAGCCAAAAACTGGTCAATGTCTCCCCGCGATCGCGCCGCAAACTGTTCTCTTGCTGGCTTCTTAGCTATCAGCGCACCAATCATATGGCCTCGTTGAAACGAAATCTCGCTAGCGTTGTTAACTACAACGGGGACTCAGAGCGATCGCCCAGGCGACGGCGATACCGTCCCGCTAAGTACATGCCAGTTGAGAATAGCCCAACGCTAAACAGCCCCATCGAAAAAATACCCACGGAGAAAATACCCACGGAGAAAATGCCGACTGAAAAGATTCCGGCAGAAAAGATGCCAATCGAAAACATCCCCGAGGCAAACACGCCCATGGCAAAATCGCCCGCTGCAAAGTAGCTTTTGGCAAATTCGCCCGCCTCAAAAGGATCACCAACAGCAAATAAACCAATTAGCGCTAAGACGATGCCGACCGCTGGGCCGATGTATTTTGTGGCTGAATTCATAAAGCAATTGAATGGACTTCAATAGGCATTGTCAAGAACAAGTCTAAGGAGCTGAGTGATACTCACTCATCTCATACCCTCTAGCCTGAAATTATCTCTGCCACCTCAAAAGATCATCCCTCAATCGAGACAGATTCCAGGGTTTACGCCTCAAAAGCCTTTCATGAACTCCCTGAGGGGATTGAGGCTAACTATCCAGCACGATAATCCTGCAACATTGGCTAAGACCAAATCTGACTTGCCATGATGCGATTCAAGCGCTGCCGATGGCTATGGCAACACCCCCGGCACAATTAAGGCGTAGGCTAGGGAAACCATGACAGCGTGAATGGCGATCGCTAACCAAGTGTTCTGTATGCGTTGAGTGAGGAACGGCAAAATTAGAAAAAACGGCAAATCAGCGAGGCAATTCGACAGCGTGTAGAGATGAAAAGGCACGTTCCACAGCAGCCCGTTGACGAGCCAAGCCCACTGGCCGTAGGTCAATTCCTGGCGGGGCAACGCATAGCCACGCCACACCAGTTCTTCTCCCAGCACGCCACCCACGATCCACACTAGCCAAAACGGAATCAGCCAGATATTTTGGGGCTGCAACGGCACGCCCATAAAGGTGGCGACACCACTCTCTGGCGCGATCGCCGCGTATGGATCTACAAAAATTTCGGGCACCACTGGCGGTAGGCCAAAACCGGGGAACTGCTGCAACAAGGGAATTGTCCAAGCAAGGGCTTCATTGAACACTAGAATCACCACCGCTGCAATGGGGACACGCCACCAGTACCGTAACGGCAGCTTTTGCAACCGAAACCGCTGTTTGAAGGTAATCCAGGTCGGCTGTTTATGCCATATATAGGTTGATACCACGACCCCAGCATTGGCGATCGTCGGCACCAGCACACAGGCAGACCAGGCAAAAATCAACGGCATTCCTGCCGCGACTAAGCGAGGCACGAGGAAATGAACACCCGCGTAAATCAGTCCCCCTGGAATGCCGAAAATCAATAGGGACTGCCAAAACGGTATCGGCTTTAGAGGAAAGGAATCACTTACTCGCACGGTGAGTAGACAGGGTTTTCAGCTAGGCTCTTGTGATATTCACAGCTGTTTTGACCAGTTTAAGTGAACAGGTGCCTGGATGTTTGAACGGTCAATCTGCGACTTCTCTGGCGCGATCGCTCATCTAACGACCTTTTACTTTTTTTGCCTGACAATAGCTTGATTCAGTCTTAAGAGAGTTTCGAGCGATCGCACAGTAATAGAATGATCTAAAATACCGCTCTGTCTCGTCAGGTGCTTTCGAAATCGTTTGCGAGTCCTGGTGAGTGTCCTGATAATTGAACCTAGGATCGCGAAGTCTTCATTCCTGGTTCAGGCAAAATCCCAACAATGACAAGTCGTTATCCTTGCGACAGTGGATATGCCCGTAGCCACTACCAGCAAAGCAATCTGACCCATTTGAAGACGTAACCGACCCCTTGGGTTTCGGCTCTCACTACTGCGATAAAGAACAATAATAGTTACATTATAAAAAGATTACAAAATATTACGGGGCTAGACGGGCGTAATTGCTGGCTGATGTGCAGCTGTATATTTTCATCTCTCTTCCTCGGAGCAATCTCTAAAGGGAGCAATCTCTAAAGAACTTGGCTTTTAGAAGAGTGACTCTATTTCAAGTGTTACTTCTACAAATTGACCAAGCCAATAGCGGAGCCAATGCTTCGAGAAAACATCGCCCCAAAGACAGTCAGAACAATCAAAGGTTTGAAAGCTTATGTTTGAGTACTTCACCGAAAAAGCGATCGCCATCATCATGTCAGCGCAGCAAGAAGCTCGACGGTTGGGGCATAGTTTTGTTGGAACGGAACAAATTTTGCTGGGGATCTTGAGTGAAGGCACCAGCAAAGCCGCCCGTGTTCTAAAAGATATGGGATTGGAGATAGAGGCAACTCGCCAAGAAGTCGAAACTATCATTGGTCGTGGAATGGGCGCAGCGGCGGCAGAAGTTCCGCTAACCCCAAAAACAAAGCGGGTTTTGGAAGAAGCGTTTAAAAAAGCTGGCGAGTCGAAAAGCACAGCAGTGACGCCAGAACACCTGCTTTTTGCCATCACCGAAAGCGGCGATAGTGTTGCCATCCAGGTGTTGAGAACGCTTGAAGTTGATCCAGACGAGGTGCGCTCGAAACTCTTGAATGAAGGGATGGAAGGATCTCCCGCAACGGTATTCGCGGGTGGTGATAGCTCCTCTGCTAGCACTCCTTTTGGCGGTAGCCGCAACCGAAGTGTCCTAGAAGAGTTTGGTATTGACCTGACCGCCAAAGCATCAAGTGGTGAGCTAGATCCTGTGGTAGGGCGCGATCGCGAAACGGAGCGAGTCATTCAGACTCTGGGACGTCGTCGAAAAAACAATCCTGTTTTGATTGGAGAACCGGGTGTTGGCAAAACAGCCATTGCTGAAGGATTGGCGCAGCGCATTGCTGACCATGCTGTACCCGAGCTTTTGCTAGAAAAGCGCGTCATCAACCTCAACATGAGCTTGTTGGTCAGTGGCGCACGATTCCGGGGTGATTTTGAAGAACGGCTCAAGCAAATTGTGGAAGAAGTGAGAAAAGATGGCAACATCATTCTCGTCATTGATGAGGTTCATACCCTTGTGGGTGGAGGCTCGATGGAAGGCGGCGTTGATGCAGCCAACATGCTGAAGCCTGCTCTAGCAAGAGGAGAGCTGCAATGTGTCGGGGCAACGACTCTTGATGAATATCGTAAGTACATTGAAAAAGATGCTGCTTTAGAACGGCGCTTTCAGCCCGTTAAAGTAGAGCCTGCTTCTGTAGAAGACTCCATTGCAATCTTACGCGGGCTGCGGCAGCGATACGAAGAGCATCATCGACTCATCATTAGCGACGAAGCCATCGAAGCGGCGGCAGTGATGGGCGATCGCTACATCATGGATCGGCATCTGCCAGATAAGGCAATTGACCTCATGGACGAAGCAGGATCTCGTGTTCACCTGCGTCACAGCAAAAATTCTCCCTCTCGCGAAATCAAGCGTAAGCTGCGCCAAGTTCAGCAAGACAAGAAAGAAGCAGTTGCGCTTCAAAACTTTGATCTTGCTCGTGAGAAGCGAGACGAAGAAATTGCTTTAGAAGACCAACTGCAAGGGCTTCATCAGCCTACGGTGCAGCCCAACTCGGATGATTCAGCCAACAAGCAACTTCAGAAAAACATGCCGGTTGTATCAGAAGAAGATATTGCTCAGGTCGTTGCAGCTTGGACGGGTGTTCCCGTTAACCGACTGACTGAATCTGAATCAGCGATGCTTGTGCATCTTGAAGATGTGCTGCACGAACGAGTGGTCGGCCA